>VOFK01000022.1_pt1 | contig 26952 bp, 35 predicted proteins | sample 5384121 | NCBI WGS metagenome assembly VOFK01 (sample SAMN12384730, study PRJNA508395) | human gut metagenome | isolation source: healthy gut J | host: Homo sapiens | reverse complement strand
TGCAGCTCGTTGGGATGGTGGGCATAATCGTCATAGAACATCCGCGCCGCGGTAGCTGCCCTTTTACTCGAGCCTGCGGCCCCACGCGCCATGGAAGCTGGCGAGCGCGGTCTTCGCGTCCTCGCCGGAAATGCCGAATTTCCACGCTACCGCGCACGCAGCCAGCGCGTTCAGCGCGTTGTGGCGGCCGATGACGCCGAGGCGGACCTTCGCATACGGCTCGCCGCCGCAATGATGACGTCAAACTCGCTGAAATCCTCCGAGAAGTTCTTGCCGTACACGGTGTTCGACGTGTCGAAGCCGAACGACAGATACGGCAGACCCTGCAGCGTGTCGCGGGTGTTCTGGTCATCGCCGTTGGCGACGATCAGCCCGTCCTCCGGCACGAGCGAGGCGAACGTGCGGAACGAATGCTCCACATCGGCAAGATCCTTGAAAAAGTCCAGATGGTCGGCGTCGACGTCGAGGATGACCGCGACCGTCGGGAAGAAGTTCAGGAAGGAGTTGCAGTATTCGCAGCTCTCGAGGATGATGGTGTCGCCCTTGCCGACGCGGTGGCCCGCGCCGAGCAGCGGCAGAAAGCCGCCGATCATGATCGTCGGGTCCAGCCCGGCCTGCATGAAAATATGCGTGAGCATGGAGGTCGTCGTCGTCTTGCCGTGGGTACCGGCGACGCAGATGGCGTTCTTGTACGCCTGCATGATGTAGCCCCAGGCCTGGGCGCGCTCAAAGATGGGGATGCCTCTGGCGCGGGCAGCGGCGATCTCAGGGTTGTCGTTGTGCGCGGCAGCCGTGCGGATGAGGCAGTCGGCGCCCTCGATATTCTCGGCGCGGTGGCCGATCGAGACCTGATGCCCTTGGCGATCAGCTCGTCCGTGGAGACGGAGGCGTTCATGTCCGAGCCGGAGATCTCCATCCCCATGCGCCGCAGCACCAGCCCCAGCGGGCGCATCGACACGCCGCCGATGCCGACCAGATGGCAGTGCTTTCCGGGCTGCAGATACTGCTCGATATGTTGACAGGAAGGATGTTCCATGTATGGTTCCTCCAAAAGATTTGAATTGCAAGCACGCGCGATCGCGCGTATAATGAAACTGACAGCATTATATTATATACGGATTTCGGCAATAAAACAAGAAGTATTTCGGATTTCTGCGCGGAATGCGCGGAAGACGAGGGGGGGGGATGAACATGCGGCCGGATGCGATCTTACAGACGCTGGAGCGTGCCGGGTTTGAGGCGCGGTACGTCGGCGGGTGCGTGCGCGACACGCTGCTGGGCCGCCCGGTCCATGACTGGGACATCGCCTCGCAGGCGCTGCCGGAGGACGTCCTGCGCCTGTTCCCCCGCTGCGTCCCCACCGGGCTGCAGCACGGCACGGTGACGGTCCTTCTGGACGGTACCAGCGCCGAGGTCACGACCTACCGTCTCGACGGCGCCTATCACGACAGCCGCCACCCGGACGGCGTGCGCTTCGTCCGCAGTCTCGCGGATGACCTGGCCCGCCGGGATTTTACCATCAACGCCATGGCCATGGACCTGTCCGGGACCGTCACGGACCTTTTCGGCGGCCGGGAGGATCTCGCCCGCGGCGTCATCCGCTGCGTCGGCGACGCGGAAACGCGCTTCCGCGAGGACGCGCTGCGTATGCTGCGCGCCTGCCGCTTTGCCGCGCAGCTGGGCTTTGCGCTGGAGGCCGGGACCGAGGCGGCCATCGGCCGCTGCGCCGGGCTCTGCGCCGCCCTCTCCCGCGAGCGCGTGCGGGAGGAGGCGGAGAAGACCCTGCTGTCCGACCGGCCGGCGCTCTTTGGCCGGATGCTGGAAGAGGGGCTGCTCGCCGCCTGCCTCGCGCCGCAGCGGGCGGATTTCTCCGCGCTCTCCGGTCTTCCCCGAACGCCGGAGGCCCGGTGGACCGGCGCGAAGCTCGCCTGCCCCGCGCTGCAGCCGGAGGCGTTCCGCCTGCCCGCAAGGCTCTGCCGCCTGGTGACCTTCACCGCCGCGACCTGGCAGGAGGGCCGGACAGAGCTTGGCTGGAAGCGGCTCATCGCCGCGCACGGCTGGGAAACTGCCCGCCTGCAGGCGGATATGCAGCGCACCGACGCCGTGCGGCAGATCGAATCGCGCGGCGACTGCGTCACCCTGCGCCAGCTGGCCGTCACCGGCGCGGATCTCCCGCAGCTGTGCGGCCGGGACGTCGGCCGGATGCTGCAGCTGCTTCTAGCATATGTGCTGGAGCACCCGCTGAGAAACCAAAAAACGCGCCTCCTGACCCTCGCCCCCTGCAGCTTTGGCAGCGAGAATCCAAAAACAACAGTTGACTTTTGCCCTCCCCATCTGCTATAATAGTCCAGCAATGGAGGCTTAGCTCAGCTGGTTAGAGCGCTTGCTTCACACGCAAGAGGTCGACGGTTCGAGTCCGCCAGTCTCCACCAAACAATCCGAACACTTTGGATCAATGAGCGAAAAGCCCAGTGATTTCAAGGTGTTCGGGATTTTTTATGGCCGAAAATTTTCAAAGTATTCGATGGCTCAATGGAAGCGTTGCAGAGGCTCAAACAGGGTTTGAACCTCTGTTTTTCCATATTCAAGGGGATTTTCGCGGGCAGCGCCCTTTTTCAGCGGGCAGTTGCGGCACGTTTTCGGGAAAATTGAAGAAAAATCTTTCACAAAGTTCAGGGCGCTGGATTGTTGGTTTTCACGAAGCCAATGACCAGCGCCCTTTTTGTTTACCCAAAAGCTTGAAGAATTTACATTTAGGAGGGATTCGTATGCTCAAAGACACAAGATCACAGAAGCAGAAATTTATGGACGAATTAGGGCATCAACTCCAGCGCAGGAAGTTGGACACACAGCAGATGAACGACGGCCTGCTCCACGTCAAGTGGAACGAGCAGAAGCTCTGCACGGTTGACAGCAGCGGTGCGGTGCGCTTCCGGGCGGGAGATATTTTGGATGCGGAAGCGGAACACCAGCTCCAGTCTGTCATGCACATGGCTAAGCAGGTCAAGGAGTATATGCAGATTCTGGAGCTTGCGCCTTCGATATGTGTGCATGGCCCGGATGATCGCCGCAAGGTATTTGCGGATTTTGGCGACGTGGTGCTCGTTGGGAGTGCCGGCAGGAAGATCGTTGATTTTGCGACGTGGGAATGGGACTATGGCCGAAGCGCTGTTTATGCCGGACATTTCTTTTCGGACAACTACGAGGCCGCGAAACAGGATTTCGCCGTGCGGGCGGGTTTCGTCAACGGACAGCGCCTTTTTTCCGACCAGCAGCTCGGTGTGATTCGGAATGCGTGTGAATTTGCGCTGGAGGGCGATGCGACCCTCTCATTTGAGGAAGAAAAGCTGCTTCGCAGCGTTCAGGAGCAGATCGAGGATCTGTTTCCGATCCAGCAAGAACCGGAGCAGGAACTGGAACGGGAGCAAGAGCCAGAACTGGAGCGAGAACAGGAGCAAGAGCCGGAACAAGCGCCGGGGCAGGAAGCGGAACAGGAACAGCGTTTTGGCATGGAGATGACCATGTAAGGACTGGCGCTTTTTACGCTTAAAAAGGGCGCTATGAATTTGGGGGTACTGTATGAACAAAGAACTTACACCACAGAAGGAACGATTTCTGCGAGAGGTAGAACAGCAACTCCTGCGCAGGGATCTGGACGCAAGGCCGCTGGAAGACGGGCTGATCCACATCAAATGGAACGAGAAGCCGCTCTGCTCGGTTGACAGAGACGGTATCGTCCGTTTCAGACCGGCAGATATCATAGGGCCGGAAGTGGACCGGCAGCTTCGGACGGTCACGCAGACCGCCGTACAGGTCAAAGAGTACATGCGGATCTTTGAACGTGCGCCCGCGCTGAAGGCCGCCGGTTTGGATGAGGACTACAAAGTCCTCGCAGATTTTGGTGATGCGGTGCTGGCCGGGCGTTCCTGCAAAACGGGCGCTAAATTTGTAACGTGGGAGTGGGATTTTGACCGGCAGGGCGTTCACACCGGTCATTACCACATGGAGAATTACGAGGCCGCGAAGCTGGATTTTGCCGTCCGGGCAGGCTTGATAAACGAACAGCGCCTTTTTTCAGATGAGCAGCTTGCCGTGATCCGAAATTCATGTGAGTTTGCGTTGGAGGATGACGCGACGCTTTCGTATGCGGAGGAAAAGCAACTCCACAGCGTGCAGGAGCAGATTGAACTGCTTCTGCCGAAGCAGGAACAGGAGCAGCGCTCCACAATGGAACAAACAATGTAATATTTCGCAGACAGCCGGGATTTCTTTTCAGAAGTCCCGGCTTTTTCGCGTTCGAGGAGTTAAAAACGTGACATTTTACGAACAGGAGCTCCAGAAGATCGTCGGAGAACGGTATCCAGATGCCACCTATGTGGGCAGAACCTGCTATGTGCAGCTGGGCGATATGAACCGGGCAAAGATCGAGTTTGTAAAGGGAATCCAAGCAGATCGTTACATTGCTCTACAGCTGACGATCCTTAATCGCTGTGAAGGGAAGGTGGATGTCCTGTGGCTTCAATTTGAGGATCTGTTTGGGAAGCAGACGGCTTCAAACTCCAATTGCAGCAAAAGAATCTGGCCCTACATTTGGGATGACCGCGGCAATGTGGACTGGAATGGATATCATCCCACCCGGCAGGACTATGAAGCTCTGTCCAATGCGGTATCAGACTATCTGGAGGTGTTTCAGGATATGCGTCAGTCCCCTGACCGGCAGTGGGAGCAAACAATGTAATAATCGCAGAGGGCCGGGATTTCTTTTCAGAAGTCCCGGCTTTTTGCGTTCTGGAGGTGAACGATCATTGTAGATAAATCAAAGCACTGGAATCTGCACATCAGCCGGTGCGCGCCGGACTGCCCGCGCGACCCGCCGGAGCCGCTGGTGTGCAGCGACTATGAACGCTGCCAACACTGCAATTACATGGCGCACGGCTTTCAGTGCAACCATGGAGATGGGCGGTGTGTGCTGACAGACATGGAAGAAATCAGCGGAAGGAGGAAAACTATTGTTTGAAGTGGCGTTGAAAAATAACAACAAGCCGGATTTGGGCGCTGTTACCGTCGAGTTTCCTATTCCGGAAGCTCAATACGAGGAAACGATTCGTGCGTTGAATGGAATTCAGAGCGGCGCGGTGGTGGAGCAGGACTGCTTCGTTGCAGACATTGGCTCGGCAGACTGCCCTGCTCTGCGCAGGATGATCGGCCGGATGGTGAGTGTGGACGAGTTGGACTGGCTTGGAAAGCAGTTGGAGAGCTTCGACCGGTATGAGCTGCTGCAGTTCAACGCGGCAGCGGCACGCTTCGACATATCCTCGGCGGGTGAAATGATTGATCTCGCCCTCCGTTCCAGAGAGGTGACGGTCATTTCAGATTTCAATGATCTGGATAAGGTCGGCAAGCGGCATTACCTGACCGTTCATGGTGCCAGTAATCCGGAAGAACTGGACAATCTGGATGGCACGGAAACAGCGCGGCTGCTGATGTCCGAACAGCAGGGGCATATAACGCCGTATGGTGTTGTGTATGACAACACCATGAAGCTGGAACAAACCTATGACGGCAAGCATCTGCCGCAGAGCTGGATGAACGAAAACTGCGTCATGGAATTGGAGATCGTGCCGGAAAACGATAAAGATGTAAGGCATCATGATTGGATACAGTTTCCGACAGATCCGCTCAAGGCGGAACGTGCGCTGTTCCGCGTCGGAATTCCTGCCCTCGGTAAAGTGGAAGTTCAGTTTTCTGACAGCCGGTTTCCGGACGAGGTCGTGCGCGCATTGGATATCAGGATCGGCTGCTACTACCAGTTGAATGAACTGTCACAGGTGTGCGCTGATTTTCAGGAGCATGACTTCGCCAAGCTCGGCGCGGTCTGCCATCTGGCGAAGCCGGAGGGCATCGAAAGCGTCCGCCACTTGGCAGAAAATCTGGATCAGTTTGATTTTGCGCCGGACGTTCATACCCCGGAGGAATACGGCCAATACATGATCCAGCAGTCCGGTCGTTATGAATATGACGAGAATCTGGCCGAGTTTTATAACTACGAAGAATACGGCATCAAGCGGATCTTGCAGGAGGACGGCGTATTCACCGATTACGGCTATGTTTCCTACCACGGTACATTGACGCTGGAAGAATTGATGCAGGGAAACACGGCAGAGAGCCACCAGCAGGAACAGGAAGCAAAAATGGAGGGCATGGCATGGTGACGCTGTTTTTAAGGCAGGGCGAAACTGGAAAGCAGGTGCTGCTCTCTTTCCCTGTGACGACCCCGGCAGAAAAAGAAGACGTGACTGCAACGATGGAAAAGCTGAGATCCATATCCAGAACGGTCACGATTCAGGGCGCGGCAAGCGAGGTCATGAATTTGGGGCAACATTTGCGCGGCATAGATCTTGCCGCGGAGGGTGAGCTGGAGCGCATCAATCAGCTTGCCGAACGGCTGGAGCATATGTCGGAAGTCGACTGCGACAAATTTGCAGGGATGCTGGATGCAAACAAGATCTCCGGCACAAAGGACATTTTGCAGTTGACGGAGCATCTGGACGATTACGTTATTCTGCCGGGATGCAGCAGCGCGCAGTCCATCGGAAAGTATCTGATGGACTGCGGTGTTGCGCCGACATTAAAACAGCTCTGCAAAAACATTGACTATGAAGCAGTCGGACAGATATTTCTGGATGCACACAGCGGCGCGGCGTGCAGCCGCGGATTTGTTGTACGAAATGAGCACTTGCCGCGTGCTGTCCTCAAAGACCTGCACATTGAACCGCAGCAGGAGGCGCATATGAATACACAGATCCGCTATCTCTACCGCGACGCATCCAATTACAAGGTGGAAAATGAATGCGTCGTTACCGGCACGTTCACGCCAGAGCAGATCGCGCAGATCATGGATTGCTGCGATTTGGGCGAATACTTCATCCCGACGCAGGTTGGTCTGCCGGAGCAGAGATTCGACAGGTATGACCCAGAAGAAGACCACTGCTGGTTCGAACTCTCCGAAGACGGCTTCGAGGAAACCGCAAAACCGGCGACGGTCGGGATCAGCGCACAGCAGCTTGTAGAAAACTTTGCTGCTGCGAAAGAACACTGGAATGATACTGCGTTTCAGACGCAAATGAATGAAATGACATTATAGAATGGAGGTTTTATCATGAAAAAAGCAATCGTAATCACGCTTGGCGTGATCATTGGTGTGGCAGGTGTCCTTGCTATCTGCGCACATCTGGCAGATTCCGCGCGGCTGGCATTGTATGTGCCGGAGGATGACGATGATGAAGACATCTACTGATCCGCCCGCATTCCGTGTTCGACCAGCGCAGCCGGAGGAAGCGGGCGCTTTCTTTGCGCAGACACCGGAGCAGGACGCGCAGATGGGGGCCATTGGTCATGTCCGTATGGATTTTGGAGGAAGCGGCAAGGAATTTTGGCACAGCTGGCATCCGCGCGGACGTGAGGAATTGAACTCGCCGGAGTTCAAAGCGGAACTCCAGCGGGTCGTGGACACGCTGCGGGAAACAGTCCTGAAAGACCTTTCTTCTATGCAGCGCTTTTGCAGCGAAAATGGCGGCGATATTTCTGGCGGCTGGTCGCAGAATTATGGCTACGTCGTAGAAACGGAGCATTACGAATACTGCCTGCGCTGCAACCCTGTGAAGGGAGATTATCAGGCATATCTAAGCTGCTATGATCTGAACGAGCAGAAGATCAACCATGCCTATCAGCCGCTGGCCGGTCGGGTGCATTTCATCAATGGCGATGCGCGACAGTTTACAGATGCCACAGCATATCTGGACTGCATCCGCGAGGAACTGCCGCATGAGGCGACAACTGGTTTCCGGTTCCGCACGATCACGCAGGAGCCAGCTATCCGCAAGGCCGTGGATGATATTGTGTACGATCTCTACGGTGAAGAAACTCCGCGCAGCGAGGAAGATCATAATTTAGTCCGATCTGAGGAAATACAGATGGGAGGAATGTAGCGTGACATTCATAAAATCCTTTATGAGCGTAGATTCACACAGTTGGCGCTGTATGCGTCGGCGGACGAGGAAGATCATTTATGAATAATCGTTTTATTGAGCCTGTACTGACAGAACTATCAGAGCCAACGAATTTTTTCTTTGAGCAGACACCAGAGTTGGATGCAGCGACTGGGGTCATCGGTCATCTTCGAATCGATTTTGGTCGGAATGGCAAACAGTTTTTGCATACATGGAAGCAGCGCGGAAAAGCGGAACTGAATACACCGATATTCCAAGAAGATCTGCGGCAAGTCATGGATATGCTGCGGAAAGATGTGCTGAAAGACCTGAAATCCATGCGGCAATTCTGTAGAGAAAATGGAGGCAAGATCCCCGGTGGTCAAGTACAAAACTATGGCTACACCATCACAAGCGACGTATATGAATACTACCTGCGCTGCAACCCAGTAAACCGAGGGTATCAGGCATATCTGACATGCTTCGATTTGCAGGAACAGCGGATCGATGGTAACTATCAGCCGCTTGTTGGACAAGTATGGTTCTATGGCGGGGAGCATCTGCAGTATAGAACTGCTGAGGAATATTTGGAGTGTATCAGAGAGGAACTGCCGTATCGGGCAACAAACGGTTTTTGGTTTCAGACGATCTCGCGTGAGCCTGCGGTGCGCAAGGCAGTGGATGATATTGTGCTTGACCTCTACGGCGAGGGAAACCCGTGCTGGGAAGAAGATTATGAATTGAATCCATCCGAAGAAATGCAGATGGGTGGAATGTAACAGGAGGAACGGAACATGAAAACAGAAGCAAAAAAGAAATTTGCACTGAACGCCGTGCCGGAAGCGGCGCTGGAAGAAGCAGGGCTGGCGAAGGAAACGATCCTTGCCGCCATTCCGATGGACGGTGTGGTGCTGCTGACGAAGGACAGTATGCCCATTGTGGAGCTGCTGCAGATGCTGGACAGACTGAATCTGTACGCGGCGGAAATGCTGGCGGCAGTTGCTACGGAATGCGGGCCGTGTGAGAAAGCGGACGAGGCGCTCACCGTCGAAGATGTGCTGGAGGAATGCGAGGTCACGATCCCTGCATGGGCGCGTGAGCAGGCCGGTATCCCGGAAAACGCGAAGCTGGCGTGCTTTGTGAATGAGGGCGAGGTCATCGTCGGAGAAGCAGAAGCCTGCGCACCGGATCTGGCAGATGTGCCGCAGTATGTGCTGAAATTCTTCGTGGACAACCATTTCAATCTGCGGGCGCTGGATGACATGCTGAACGTATGGATCAGACCGGTTCCCTGTTCATGCGAGGTCTCCGGCGATGCAGAGTAAGGTTCCGCTCTATCCCTACAACGCCAAAACCGCACGCGAACGCGGAGAACTTGACAAATGGCGCGAGAGCTTCCGTGAGAATTGCGCCTGCGCGGGCGGCATCGACATCCTCATTCGGGAAAACTTCGATGGGATGCATCTGAAAAAGGGCACGGTAGAAAAGATCGTCGAACTGTACGGCTATAAGCGCGTGGAACACGTTTTGGCGAACACTGTGCAGGAGCGGCGCGGCGACGGACGCTTCCGTCCATCCAACCGGGATTGGGCAAACGGTCATTACATCCCACCCGACGAAATGCATAATTGCTGTTTTGCCGCCCAGAGCCATTCCGCTATTCTGGACGGCTTCATTTCAAACTACAGAAGGTTCGTCATGGAACATAGCCAGCACGAGGAAAAGCAAAAATTAAGGCCAGAACCGGAAGAAAAGCAGGAAATGCAGATGGGAGGAATGTAAATTTGGACAGAAAAATGGTAAAATTCATTCAGGAGCAGTATCCGCCCGGTACACGCATCCGGCTCAATTCCATGAATGACCCATATGCGCCGGTTACCCCCGGTACGGAGGGCGTTGTGGATGTGGTGGATGACGACGGACAGCTTCACATGAAGTGGGACAACGGCAGAACGCTGGCACTGATCCCTGGCGAGGACAGCTTTACGGTGCTTCCGCCCAAGCTGGAAACGCTGAAACTCTATGCACCGCTGACCGCCGATCTCTATGAGCGTAACCGCTACGGCGATCTCGAAAATGAGAGTGTCGTGCTGGATGGCCGGTCGCTGCAGACATATCAGGAAAAAATCGCGGCGGCGCTTCTCAAGAGCCGGATGCCGGAGGAAACCGAGCGCGGCGTTATGCACTGGTATGACGAAACGGACAGCGTCAATCGTAAGGTTCATTCGGCTGTTTTCGCAGTGGAAGAACGGAACGGTCAGCTCTGGGGCGTGGCAGAATGCCGCGTTGCGGGCAAATTGGATGCAGAAGAACTGGAAACGCTGAAAGAATACCTTTCCGGGCAAATGTCTGACGGCTGGGGCGAGAGCTTCGAGCAGCAGGAGATTCGCGTGAACGACGGCGATGAGCTGTATGTCCACCTCTGGAGCTGTGATAATTGGAGCATCCAGACCGAACAGGAACGATTCAGCCAGAAGTACGCGGAAGGTCTGCCGAAACTCTGCTTTTCCACGCTGCCCAGCACCGGCACGCTGATTTGTATCAAACGCGGCGAGAGCGGTTACTATCCAAGTGACTGGAACACGCCGGATCGCGCACAGAACCGTCAGATCGCAGACGAGCAGAATCAGCGCCTCGGTGTGACACCGGCGCAGGAGGAAGCTATGGTGTGCGGAAGTATGCACGGCTGGAAAGTGCCCGGCGCTGACCCGGCTTTCGTGGAAGAAATGCAGAAGAAGCAGGAGCAGACAGGAGGAATGACCCTTGCGCAAAGTATGTGAGGTCTATCTGGTAAGCAGCAGTGCATCAGACGAACGCGGCGTGGAGCTGACGTTTCCTGTCAGCCAGTACGAGATGATGGACGCCTTCGAGCAGATTCACACCAAGTCGCCGGGGGATGTCTACTGGCAGGTGGAAGAATTCTACTGCTTTGACTATCTTGCGCCCCATCTGGACGAGAGTATGTCGATCTTCGAGTTCAACTCCCTGACCGAGCAACTTTCCAAGCTGGATGCGCGTCAGGAAATTGCAATGGAAGGACTTCTCGATATGGCAGTGCAAAAACACATGCAGGAGAACAGCGGTCCCATCATGGTGCAAGAGCTGATGATGCTGGCTTCCAATGTGGATCGCTGCCATGTGCTTGCAGACGTTCATTCGAATGAAGATCTCGGAAAATTCTATGTAGAAAACGGCTTTCGGGAGGATCTGGATGCTCTGCCGGACAGCGCCTATGCCCTCTTGGATTACGCCAAAATCGGCAAACAGATGCGTGAAAGCGAGGCGGGCACATTCACCCCGCACGGCTACGTTGTCCGCACGGAGGAATTGGAGCCGCTGCCGGAGCATGAACCGCAGCGGGAAATTTCCTATATGATCCGCCTGACGCTCATGAATCACGAAAACGAGCAGAAAACAGCCGTCTTGGACTTGCCTGCAACAGAACAGCGGCTGCTGGAGGTGCAGGAAGAACTGGACGCTCCGGAGTGGTATGACGCACAGTTCACCGGCTGCGATACCATCGCGCCGCAGCTGAATACCATGCTGACCGATGTGGAAGATCTTCCGAGGATCAACGATCTGGCGCAGGCTCTTCAGGAACTGAAAGCCAATGGACAGCTTACAAAATTCAAGGCGGTGGTCGGCGCGACGCAGTGTGAGACGCTGGATGATGTCTTAGACCGGCTTGAAAAGCTATCGCAGTATTGTTTTGAAGCGAAGATCCGCGACAAGGACGCGCTGGTGCGCGATGAACTGGAATTTGTTCTCGGCGGCAGGGATGCAGACCTGATCTATAAGCACTTGAACTGCGAAGCCTACGCAGAAGATGTCCTCAAGCAGTACGGCGCGGAGATCACACCCTACGGCATGGTCAATCGCGCGGACTTCGGTCCGCTGCATGAGCCGATCCCGGAACAGCAGCAGGAGCAGGCGCAGGAACCGCAGATGGGGATGTAAAAAGCGCCTGCCGAAGCAGACGCTCATCCTATTTCCGTATTTCCATCAGCCGTTCCACCGGAACGCCGAGAACCTCCGCCACATCCAGAAGCAGACCGACGGTTGGCTTGCAGACGGCGGTCTCCACGCGCTGCAAATGGTTGCGCGAATAGCCTGCCATGTCCGCAAGCTGATCCTGCGTCAGCCCCTGCTCTTTTCGGTAGCGCATGATGTTGAGACCGATCTGAATGTAATCCTTGTAATGCTTGTCCATGCCGCACCTCCTGTTTTCTTTATTTTACGAGAGATGACGGTATTATTCGCCGATATACTCTGCGTAAATACGCGAACTATGTTGTATTTACGAGAAATCTATGGTAAAATACAACGCAGAATGAGGATATACCGGAGCTGTGTGGTGAAACAGAATGATGAGCAATGAATTTGAACAGGCGCTGGACAATTTTCTGGCAGGTAAGGAAGCGGATGACGCGCATCAGGCACTGTATGACATCATCCGCGCTGCGTTTCTTGCCGGATGGCGCTCGGCGGGCGGCGATCCGCCGCAGGAGCAGAAGCTCTTTGAACTGATTCCGGGCGGGAAGCCGCTCGAACCACCCAAGTGAATAATGAAATTGCAGAAGGGCCGTTTTCCCGGTGAGAGGAAAGCTGCCCTTGTTTTTTTGCGCCCTTTTCCGGGAAGCGGCCCGGAAAGGACTTTTATGAATGACGAAGAACTGCGCACATATCTCAAGCACTTCTGCTTCGGGCGCGAACACCAGATCGGAAGCCGGGAACTTGTGCGGCAACATGGCATCCGGGAAAGTGATCTTCGGAAGAAGGTCAACCGCCTGCGGCGTAAGGCTGTCCCCATTGCCAGCAGCCGCGAGGGATACTTCTACGCCAGCAATGCCGCAGAGCTGTATTCTACCATCCGGCAGCTCAAGGAAATGCGCGCCGGTTTGGACGCGGCGATCTGCGGCTTGGAGCAGGCAATGGAAACCTTCACCGAACCCTCGGACGGGGGTGGCCGGGATCGCTAGGCCGTTTATCCCTTGGATCGGCAGCAAGGAAAAGCTGATCCCTTACATCTGGCAGGTGTTCCCGTCAAACCCGAAGCTGTACTTGGAGCCGTTCGGCGGCGGTGGCGCGCTCCTGCTCGGCATGCAGCCGAAGATCAGCCGCATGGACATCTACAACGATTTCAACTGCGACCTTGTAAATCTGTTCCTCTGTGCAAGGGAGTGTACCATTCAGTTGGTGCAGGAGCTGAAATTCCTGCCGCTCCATTCGAGGGCCGAATTTGACCTTCTAAAAGAGTTCATGAAGCACAAGGAGCTTTTGCAGCAGCGCATTGCAGACGAGCGAAATGCCGTGATGGAATGCTTCTCCGGCGAAGAACGGGAAGAACTTTTGGAAATTCTGCGGGAGCGAAGCTGCCTGTTCGATGTCCAGCGGGCGGCCGCGTATTACAAGGTCTGCCGCGGCAGCTTCAGCGGCACGACCAGCTCGTTCGGTGTCAGGCCGAACAACCTGACGAACTTTCTTTATCTTTTCGACGATGCGTCCAAACGGCTGCAAGATGTCATCATTGAAAACAAGGACTGTCTGGACATCATCCGGGAACGTGACGGGCCGGACAGCCTGATCTACTGTGACCCGCCGTACTTTGACGCCGAGAGTTTATACGCCGTCGACTTTCCGAAGGAAAAGCACGAAGAACTGCACCACATTCTCTCGCAATGCAAGGGATACATCGTCGTGTCGTACAATGACTGCCCGTTCATCCGCAGTCTGTACGGCGATTTTTATATCCTCGCGTTTCGGCGCAGCAATCCCCTCTCACAGAGAGCCGGCGCAACATACGACGAACTGATCATGACAAATTACGATCCGCGCCCGTACATCCAGCCGCAGTTCAGTATGTTCCCTGCCGAGATTGAGAACGGCGACCTCGTACTGGTGCATGAACCTGCCTGCGGCTCGCTGCGGGAGATCGATTCCAGAAGAAGGAGGTGGGAATATGGACGATCACAATGAAATGTATGAGATCGGGCTGACCGCCCCGATGGAGATGGCGGAGGAATATCGGCTGGATGAAATGCTCCCAATGATGGGATTGAAAATTGGCAAGCGATGCATCATCCTGATCAGCAATTCGGTGAACGCAGAGGAAGTCCTTGATGCGCTGGAAACGCTGCGCTGCGCAGAAGAAAAGCTGATGGTGGTTTTGGAGGATGCCTGTGGACGCTGTGATTCCGTCTGCGAGGCACAAGCCCTTCCAACGGACAGCGCCGAAAAAGAAGTGCTGCAGAAGATCCCGGACGTGCTAATGTTCGGTTTGCGTGGGCGCGGTCTGTGCCTGCGGCAGCTTGCACGGCATCTGGTGAAGGGTGATACCATCTATGAGGAGTAAAACGGAGGACAGAAATCATGTATGTAAAAGCACCGATCCCGTCTGAGGTCTACCACCTGACAAAGAAAGCGAATCTGGAAAGCATTCTGGATGACGGCGCAATCCGGCGCTTTGATGATACGGAATGCTGGTTCTGTGAAAGCCTTGCAAAAATGAAAGCATACATGGAGCAAACAGTTCTTTGCGAAGGCAAGCCGTATTACGGCGCTGGCGGTCAGCTCTGCCGTTATCCGAAATTCGAGCCGGATGAGCACATCATCCTGAAGCTGACACCGTGCCGCCGCGAAGGAAACTGGTACCGCTGGAATCAGGAGATCCCACTGAACAGCCCTCCGGAGCTGGTGCAGGCCGCGGCAGAGTTTTCCAAGCTGAAGATCGGCTATCGCGGCGATCTCGCGTTTAAGGACGTGGAGATGATCGACGTGGAAGCCTTTCTGCGCGGCGAGATTGTATGCCGGAGGATGCAGGAGCCGGAACAGACCACTCATATGGATGAAATGACACTTTAGAAAGGAAAACGCATATGGATTTTTCAAATATGGAAGTCACCATCGACCACATTGCCGACGCGGGCGCGAAGATCAAAGCCTACGCGACCGTCACCTTTGACGGAATGTTCAAGGTACACGGCGTCCGGCTGGCAGAATCCAAGCAGGGGCTGAACATCTTCATGCCGCAGAAAGCATTCAACAAGAACGGAAAGACACTGTACACGGATGTTTTCCACCCCATCACGTCCGGAGCGCGCGCAGCGCTCAAGGAAGCAGTCATCGACGCTTACAGAAAAGCGACGAAATAAAAAGCAGGAGGAAACCAATGAAATATCGTACACATTGTCTGCGTCCGCCCTGAAGGTGGGCGCTTTTTTCATGGGCAGACAACTTCGCCCAGCAGGAAGGAGGCTTGACCTCATGACCAAACATCCATCATACCGGGCGCGCGACCAGCCGGAGAGCGGTTCCGCGTCCCAACACAGAAAGGACAAAATTATGCACAAATTTGAAAAACGGGACGCGAAGTCCAGAACCCTCGTTATCCTCGCCGTTGTCGGCCTCGCCGCGGCGCTCACAGTTGGTATTTTTACCGCCGTTCGGATGCTCCGCAAGCCTCCTGCATCCAAGGACGATCCCAAGACGGGCATTGTTTACGATGATTCCGCAGTTGAAGGCGGCTGGGATAATCTCAGTCCGGAGGAAATTGCGGAGAAGCTGAACGAAAAGGTCGCGGAGGGCATGATCAACATTTCCATGAACACCGCACCTTACTTTGAAAACGGTAAGGCCGAGGGCAATGTCATGATCGTAAATGAATCTATCAACAACTACCCCCAGCAGGTCGAGTTCATCCGCAACGATACCGGCGAACAGATCTTCCAGAGCAAAGCGATCCCCGTGGGCAGCAAAATCGAACGTGCTGCCCTCGATGTGGAGCTTCCGGCTGGCACATACGAATGCACGGCTATGTTCCACAACCTTGATCCGGTCAGTGGCGAAATCATCGGCACGGCCGGGGCAATCATCAACATTACCATCAAAAACTGATTATCAAAAATAAGGAGATTTTAACTATGAAAAACACCAAGAAGATTATTTCCCTCGTTCTCGCAATTTGTATGCTCGCATCCCTCGCCATTTCCGCTTCTGCTGCCAACACCGTTGACGCATCCGGCGGCACCGGCACTTCTTCCGTCACCCTGTCCAGTACCGCTGACGGCTCCATCGGCGGTGATCCCGCGGCCACCAAAATGAGCGTTACCGTGCCCACCGTGCTGCCCATCGCTGTCGGCACTGACGGCACTGTCAGCACCGCGACCGACGCGAAGATCGTTAACAACAGCTTCGGCGCTGTCAAGGTTGCAAACGTCAGCATCGAAGCTGCGCAGGGTTGGTCGCTGGCCGCGTTCGGCAGCAAGGACACCCTCGCCCATGAGAAAGTTAACAGCAACAAGTTCGGTTTCCAGCTCGCCATCGGCGGCGGTGCTGCTGCGGCGACTGATAACAAGAACGCCAGCAAGCAGACGCTTCTTGGATACTGCCATTGAAGGCTGCTACATGAGCGGCGTGGGCGACACTTCTGCCAACTCTATCGGCATCACCTATGATGCCATCGTTACGCCCGTTAGCGAAGCCGTGACCAACACCGCCATCGCAAGCGTTCTGTTCATCATCGCTTGGGATGCGGTCTAATCGCAATTCATCCAAGGGGAACGCCAAAAGCGTTCCCCTTAAATTCTAACAGGAGGTATTCAACGTGAAGAAAAAACGAATCCTCGCATTGTTCCTTTTGCGGCGGTATCGTGCTTATCACTGGCAGTTTCCGCATCGGCGGCAAACACGGTCAACCGCAAAGCCACGGATTTCCGCGATTTCGACCGTACCGCATGGTATGCCGAAGCCGTGAGCGCTGCCGTGGATAACGGCTTGCTTTACGGCAAGAGTGCAACCATCATCGACCCGAATGGCGCGATGACCCGTGCAGAAATGGCCGCAATCATCAACAGGTCTTTCGGCTGCTATAAAACGGCAGATATTTCGCAGTACAAGGACGTGTCCAAGGACAAGTGGTATTATAAGGATATTGCACTCGCTGCGCAGATGGGCACTTACAACGGACGCTCTACCTCGACGATGGCCCCGGATGCGCCAATCAGCAGACAAGAAGCGATGACTGTCGTGGCAAGAGCATTGGAATTGGACTATGACGCATACGCGAAAACGGACCTGTCCGCATTCTCCGACCGCAGCGAGATTTCCAATTGGGCGCTGCCCTATGTGCGCGCAATGGTCGGCGCTGACTATATCCACGGCAGAGGAAAAGTCCTTGCACCGCAGGACGATATCACCCGCGCGGAATTTGCGCAGATTTTTGCGAACATCATTAGCAGCTATATCACGGTAAAAGGAACCTACGATAAGGACATCAAGGGCAGCGTACTGATTCGCACCGACGAAGTGACGCTCCAGAACATGACTGTGGACGGCGATCTGATTATCGGCTGCGGCGCGGCAGATGGAAAAATTACGCTGGACAATGTAACCGTCAAGGGTCGTCTGCTCGTTTGGGGCGGCGGTACGAAAGCCGTGTACTGCAACGCTGGGACGAATATGCCCGCTGTTGTCGTAGCCCGCGTAGACGATGCGGTCAAAGTCATTTATGACAGGGATTCCACCCTCGCCGTGATTGACACGATCAAAACCAGAATCACAGACAGAGCAAAGGCTTTCAAAGAAACTGAAATTATCTTTTACGACGTTTCCGGGCTCCGTGAAGCCCAGAAGCAGCTCAACGCCATCGTCGCGGACAATCAGCTTTCTGTTGTTGCTCCGGCTCATCTGTATGCTATTGTCGGGGAAACCAGCGTAAAAGCCGAGTTTGTGAACAATAGCAAATCGGACACCTACAAAATCGAGATTCGCCGTAACAAGGACAATGCTCTCATTACAGATGCTTTTGAGCTTGCCGCAGGAAAATCTGTCTCGACATTGACGTTGCTGGAAGTGCCGGAGTTCGGGAACGTGGAGTGTACAGTTATTGTGACTGCATTCCGCGACGGCAAGCAGATCGGCTCCATGCAGACCGAGTTGACGCTACACACAGCGTATCTCTGGCCCAAGGAGGTGCAGTAACATGATGAAAACCTATCAGAAAGCGGCGGCGCTGCTTCTGGCGCTGGCGCTCATTTTTGCGCTTCCCGTGCCTGCATCGGCGGCGGAAACAACCGAGGCCCGTGTGCCGGTGACGCTCACCGTGGTCAATACGGTTTCTCCGATTTCGTGTACGGTTCCGGCTTGTCTTCCCGTGTCGCTGGTAGATGGTTACGTCGTTTGTGCAAATAACGCCGCCATCACAAATACTGGTAAGACTGCCGCAATTAAAATCACAAAGGTTGACGTGCAGGCTGGTACATTTGAGATTGGAAATTTTGACGATTTTACGGCAAGCAAGAACAGCATCGCACTTAGCATCAATGGTTGCAGCACGAAAGGCGCGGGCAGTCTGACGCTTGTGGACGGCGCGTTTCCGGCGATTGCCGCCGAGAAAAATCTCGCCATCCGCTACAAGGCAAAGGTTTCTGCGAGTGAAGCGGTCACGAACATCAACGCAGCGACTGTGATCTTCACGATCGCCGCTGTAAACGAAAAGGAGGCTGCATAATGAAGAATTTCAAGAAATTCACCGCATTTGTGCTGGCTCTTTGTATGCTGTTTTCGCTGTCCGTCGCAGTTTTTGCCGCCGAAGCTGACGAACACACGATCTATGACAGCGCGCCCGACGAAGAAACCGCGATTTCCACCGAAGCTGCCACCTCCGGCACGATTCAGAACAGCGGCATCCGCTGGGAGCTTGATAACAAAGGCTGGCTGACCATTTCCGGCAGCGGCGAAGCGCCGGTGTTCCAAAGCGCAGACGATCAGCCTTGGGCGGCTGTCCGCGAGCAGATCACCGAGGTCTGGTTTGAGGACGTGGAAACGCTGACCATCTCCAATCTCGCTTACTGGTTCGAGGGCTGCGTCAACCTGACCACCGCTGAGCTTCCGCTCGCACCGACCATTGGCAAGCACGCCTTTTACGGCTGCTCAAAGCTGAACACGATCACCATGTACTACGGCGAAACCGTTCTGAAAAGCATCGGCGAAGATGCGTTCTGGCGCGAGGCCGATGCTGGCGATACGCTCTATATCGCCTACATCATCGGCTATCCGGAAGCAACGGTGCCGTTCTACACCTATGATTGGGCGGCGTCCAATCGCAGCAGCCGGTATTTTTATGATCTGTACGGCGTGTATTCGAACGCCGACGGTGCTGCATCCACTCTTGCTGATTCCGGTATTATGAAAGCGCCCGCGAAGGCTGTGTCTCGCGCGTCCACCGGCATTGTCGGCACCTGCCCAAGCTGCAAGCAGTATTCCCTGCAAGGCACCTACGTCGAGCAGACGCATACATCCAGAGGTCATCAGGAGTACTACGAGTGTTATAGTGCGACTTGTTTCTAACTGAAAAGGTTAGACGCTGATAAAAAGGAAGTGATGAATCACAATCAGCGAACTGATTATCCGACAGGCGGAATGATGGGGTAACGCCTTGAAACGCCGCCCTGATACTCCGACCAGCAATGTAAACGGAAACGTAGATTGTTGGAAGCTCGGTGAAGTCGGCAGAGAGCAGCCGTACCGCGGAAGAATCTGCGGCGAAAGCTGTCCAGAGGTGGACGGTGCTGCCTATATGCCGGGGGTCTATAAAATACCCAAGGCGAGAATGGTCAGAAACGACTGACGAATCTGCGAATGTACGGGTCTACAATTCGGGCGCATAGAAATGTGCGCAGGCGAGAAATCGCAGTTGGTGTGGTTTAGTAAAAGTTGTAGCTATGAAAAACCATATTGCGTTACAGGCGCAATCCAGCCAACAGGCTCATAGCAGAAGCCTAAAAAGGTATATGCAAAGATAGGATAATCGGAACAAGGAAAGGTATCGGGCTTTTCAACAGAAAAGTAAGCAGACGAAGAACAATAAGCTGCTGCACCGGTGCCGAAAAGCAGAGGTCGAACCTGTGAAGCTCCTGTAATGGGAGTGGAGGAATGGCCTCAAGTCATCTTAATCTAAAAAAATATCTATCAAACGTATTAGGATTCGAGTAAGACCAAAAGGGTCATTCAATTCAGAAATGAAAGGGGTGATGCCTAATGGCAAAGGCGAAACAGGAAAAACCACTCTGTGTCAATGATTTGCGCCATGCAGAATATTATGGCATGCAGGAGTCATTTGACGATCTGTATGCCAGAAGCCAAAACGGAGAAAAATTCACCGCTCTGATGGATTTGATTCTGAAACGGGAAAACATTCTGCTGGCCTACCGGAATATCAAAGCCAATCACGGCAGCGGTACGCCGGGAACGGACAATGTGACCATCGGGGACATCGGAAAGATACACGCCGAGGAGGTTGTCCGCAGAGTACAGTTCATTGTTGCAGGAAGTAAACATGGCTACCGGCCAAAACCGGTCAGACGCAAAGATATTCCAAAACCAAACGGATCAACGCGCCCACTGGGGATTCCATGTGCTTGGGACAGGCTGATTCAGCAATGTATCAAGCAGGTCATGGAACCAATCTGTGAGGCACAATTCAGCAAGAACAGTTTCGGGTTTCGTCCGCAAAGAAGCGTTGAGGATGCGATTGCTGCAACCTATGTACGTTTGCAGCGTTCAAAACTCCACTATGTCATAGAATTTGACATCAAAGGCTTCTTTGACAACGTAGACCATCCGAAGCTGCTCCGCCAGATTTGGCAGCTCGGAATACAGGACAAGCATCTTCTTTATGTGCTGCGGCAGATTTTGAAAGCACCGATCAAAATGCCGGATGGCGGGATCGTATTGCCAGAAAAAGGAACGCCACAGGGCGGCATTATCTCCCCGCTGCTTGCAAATATTGTACTCAATGAACTCGATCACTGGATCGACAGTCAATGGCTGGAGCATCCGGTGTTGAGTGAATACAAATTGCCTGTCAATAAAAATGGCAACACAATTTGCAGCAATGGATATGCCGCAATGCGAAAAACAGCATTGAAAGAAATGTACATTGTCCGATATGCAGATGATTTTCGTATCTTTTGCCGTACCAAAACAGACGCACTGAAAACCAAAATTGCGATCACACAATGGTTGAAAGAGCGGCTGAAGCTGGACGTATCAGAGGAAAAAGACGAGAATCGTCAATGTCAAGCGTCGATATTCTGAATTTCTTGGTTTCAAGATCAAGGTTGTTCCGAAGTCCGGGAAACTGGTAGTCGGATCACATATCAGCGACAAAGCATGGAAACGTCAGCGTGAAAATCTGATCGAACAGGCAAAGCACATCGCAAAGGCAACGCCACATCATACAGAGCTGGATGAAATCAAGCGATATAACGCGATGGTGATGGGGGTGCAGAACTACTACCGCATTGCCACAGCAGTTAGTCTGGATTGTAAGGCTTTGCATCATGCGGTAATGACGGTTTTAGCAAACCGGCTTCGAGGTCATAACGGCCGGCTGGTACGTAAGGGGCGAAAGCTGACGGAATTTGAACGGAAACGATACGGCAGATCTGCAATGCTGCGATATGTAGCAGGCAGTGACGAACCGGTCTATCCAATCGGATTCATTCAGCACAAAGCACCCAAGAGCACAAAGAACACCGTCAATGCCTATACGCCGGAGGGTCGGGCAGAGATTCATAAAAATCTCGAAATCAACGTATCTCTGATGATTGCACTGATGAAAGAGCCACTGTTTGGCAGAAGCACAGAACTTGCGGATAACCGTATTTCCATGTTTTCTGCGCAATGGGGCAAATGTGCAGTCACAGGTAAGGATTTTCTAAATCTGCGTGACATACATTGTCACCACAAGATACCGAAATACCTTGGCGGTACAGATCAGTACGCAAACCTGATTCTGATTTTAGAACCGGTACACAAGCTGATCCACGCGAAGAAGCCGGAAACAATTCAGAGATATATGGCGATGCTCGAACTGGATGCGCCGCAGCTTGCGAAGGTCAACGCTTTGCGAAAAATGCTGAAAAACGCTGAAATCCATACAAACCAGCAATAAATGTTTCACCGATGTTAGTTTGATAAGATAGATAGAAGATTAAGACGATGGAGCGCCGTGTGCGGTGAAAGCCGCATGCACGGTGTGAAGCGGGGGAAAACCCGGAGATCACATCAAACGGTTACCTATCGCTATAGTGCCATTATGTTCAGAATTTAGGGACTTATGTGTATAAAGACCACGGTTCCGGCTCGTATGGTTCTTGGACTTGCCCGGACTGCGGAAGCCATACATGGGTTCTGGACTATGAAAATGATGCCACTTGTACGCGAAACGGCTACCGGGAATATAGCTGCGATTGCGGCCAGAGCAAGCGCGAGACCATCTACGCAACCGGCCACAGCTATTCTTATGGAAGCTGGGAGGAATATTCCAGCAGTCAGCACCGGCGCGAAGCCTATTGCCGGAACTGCGGCGATTCGGATTACGAATACGCCAGCCACAGCATGAGCTACGGATCGTGGAGCAATTCTTCTTCCAGTCAACATAGCCGAACGGCATCCTGCCGTACCTGCGGATATTCCACAACCGATTATGGAAATCACAGCTTCACGACCGGTTCGTGGAGCAAGTACAGCGATGCACAGCACCGCAGAAGCAAGACTTGTTCCGGCTGCGGCGCGTCCACTTATGACTATGCCGACCACAGCTATTCCTATGGTTCGTGGGTGTCGGACAGCGAAACGCAGCATAAGCGCACCAAGACGTGCTCGGCCTGCGGCGATTCTGGCTATGAATACGCTGACCACACCGACGCGAACGGTGACGGCAAGTGCGACGATTGCGGCGCGACCGTCAGTCTGGCGATCAAATGGGACGCAGGCACAAACGGCGGCACCATTGACGACAAGGCCAGCATCACCACGACAGGCAAGCCGAATGCGACGGCAACCGCCCCGACGAGCACGCCGGTCAAGACCGGTCATGCGTTCAAGGGCTGGTACACGTCTGCTTCTGGCGGCAGTCTGTACAATACCGTGACCATCACAGCGGCAAAGACGTTCTACGCACAATTTACCGCCAACAGCTATACGCTGACGTGGGATCTTGGCAATGGCACGACAGAGGAAACAAAGCAAACCTACGGTGAAGCGCTCGTCCTCCCACCGAGCCGACGCGCAAGAACGCTGAATTCCTCGGTTGGTTCACGGAAGCGGTCGGCGGCACGCAGGTCGATGCCAACACCATCTACAAGACAGATGGCGACAGCACCTACTATGCGCATTGGGAAATTACAGAGGTTTTCTCGGTCACAGTGCCAGTTGTCCTTCCGCTGACGGTCGATGAAAACGGTGAGGTTCACGTTGGCGCGGCGGAAATCATCAATGGTTCTACTGGCGAGGTCATTGTATCCAGCGTTTCGATTTCTACCAAAAACGGCTGGCAGCTTGTTCCGTTTGATACCGACATGGCACATGAAAAGGTGGATGCACGGCTGCTTGGTTTCAAAATCAATGATTCTGAAACGACGAAAACCGGTGATGCAGAAACATTCTCGCTGACCTCCCCGTGGACGATTGCGGAAAATGGAAAACTGCCGCTCTCCTACGATGCCGTTGTGTCGGCGGTCTCGCAGCCCGTGACCGAGCAGGATGTCCTGTCTGTCGTATTCGTGCTGGAATGGAAGGGGGAATAATTTATGATGAAAATTTTGAAGCGCGGAAAGCTGTTCGTTTTCTGCGCGCTGCTCTGTCTGCTGTTTGCGACGGTTGTGTCGGCGGCCGGCAGTGGCGATGTGGCTTCTGCCGTCGAAAGCACCTGGACCACAGCGTCCACACAGATCAAAACTGTTGTGGATAATGTGGTTTTTCCCGTGATTGACATGGTTTTAGCCATTGCTTTCTTCGTAAAATTAGGCACCGCATACTTTGACTATCGAAAGTCCGGGCAGTTTGAATGGTCTGCTCCCGCCATCCTCTTTGCCTGTTTGGTCTTTACGCTGACCGCGCCGACCTACATCTGGGGCATCGTCGGACTGTGATCAATTCAGAAAGAAAAAGGCAGGTGACGAGGCTTGTTTATCTGGGATTTTGCAGCCGACACGATTTTTTGGAACAGATCATGGACTGGGTCTACAAGCAGATCGTCGGCTTCCTCGCCAACTTCTTTGCCGAGATGGGACAACATGGGCGCGGAGCTGTTCGAGATGAGCTGGGTGCAGAGCATCGTCCTGTTTTTCTCGTATCTTGCTTGGATTTTGTATGCGGTCGGCTTCGTGGTCGCCTGCGCGGAATGCGGGCTGGAATATTCGTCCGGCAGGGCCGACATCAAGGGAACCGCCATGAATCTTATCAAGGGATTCATGGCGGTCAGTCTTTTTACGGTTGTACCGATCAGGCTTTATGAGCTTTGCGTGTCCTTGCAGGCGAATTTTGGATATGCCATCAGCGGTGCGGGCGCGAGTTTCGGCACGGTTGCCGGAAATATCATCGACGAGCTGACCGTTGAAAACTTCGTAGATTTTGCTACGACGCACGTCGGCGGCTTCGGTTCGGTTACCAGCCCGATCATGGTGCTGTTCTGCATCATCCTCATGGCGTATGCGGTCATTAAAGTTTTCTTTGCGAATTTGAAGCGCGGCGGAATCCTGCTCATCCAGATTGCAGTCGGCAGTCTGTATATGTTTTCTGTGCCGCGCGGGTATCTGGACGGGTTCTATCAGTGGTGCAAGCAGGTCGTGGGGCTTTGCCTCACGGCCTTTTTGCAGGCTACAATCCTGATTGCAGGACTGTCGCTGTTCAATGAACACGCGCTGCTCGGCTTGGGGCTGATGCTCTCCGCAGGAGAAATTCCGCGCATCGCGGGCGCGTTCGGCTTGGACACTTCAACCAGAGCGAACCTATCGAGCGCAGTTTATACCGCACAAACGGCGATCAATATCACAAAAACCGTCGCAAAGGCGGCTGCGGCATGAGTGAGCTGACGATGGGCAGCCTGTTCGACGGTATCGGCGGCTTTCCGCTGGCTGCGGTGCGAAACGGGATCACACCCGTGTGGGCTTCGGAGATCGAGCCGTTCCCCATCGAGGTCACGAAAACACACTTCCCCGACATGGTTCATGTCGGGGATATTACAAAGCTCAAAGGCGCGGACCTGCCGCCCGTGGACATCATCTGCGGGGGCAGTCCGTGTCAGGACTGCTCGGTTGCGTCCGGGACACGCGCCGGATTGCAGGGCGCGCGTTCCGGACTGTTTTTTGAACAAATACGGATTACAAAGGAGCTGAGAGATGCAGACATACTTCGAGGGCGATCAGGTCAGTCTGTTCGACCAAGATACTTCTGCTGGGAAAACGTCATGGGCGTATTCAGCTCAGGCACGCCGCACGGGGAGGATTTCCGGATTGTCCTGGAGGAAATTGTTAGACTACATCGCCCCGGATTATCAGTTCCTCGACCTCTCTTCGGACGCTGGAAACCTGTTGGGGCAATACGAGTGGACGATACGTTCAGCCTTGCATGGCGGGTGTTGGCTGCGGAATTCTGGGGCGTCGCCCAGAGACGCCATAGAATCTTTCTTGTCGCAGATCTTGCAGGATCATCCGCCGAAAAAATATTATTTGACTACTGCGGCGTGTCTCGGGATCCTGCGCCGGGCGAAGGAACGTGGCAAGCCGTTGCCGAAAGCGTTAGACACTGCTTTACGGATACAAGCTGGCTTGATTGGCTCGACGAACGGCAGAGGGAAAAAAGAATCCAAGTGACGAACCCGTTGCCTTTGCACAAAACCAGCGTGATGATGAGGTGCGCGATTAGCACTAACATTGCCGGTGCGCTCGGTGCGCAACCGGGGATGAAGCAACAAACGTTCATTGCTTCCTTTTCCGCAGGCGCCGGTGCGACTGCTGGAACAATTGGTTACGCCGAAGAAGTAGCTCCGACGCTCAAGGGCAGTCCCAGCGGCAACTGTATGCCGTCCGTCATGTACCTGCACGATCAAGGCGGGCAGCGGATGGACGTGTGTAAAATATGACCGGCACGCTTCGCGCCAGCGAAAAAAGGGGCATCAGCCCTTAGTGTACGAAAATCATGGCTTTGAGGCGCGAGTCCGGGAATCCGGCGAAATAAGCCCGACTGTTACCGCCCGCTACGGCACAGGCGGCGGCAACACGCCGCTGGTGCAGGAGGACAGCGATGTTTACTGCATTGTCGGCAACATCATTGACCGCCAGCCGGAAAAACGGCGGCAACGGCTGTGGGTATCAGACAGATCTCGCGTATACTTTTGACCGCTCCGGCAGACCACCATGCAATCGCACAGCCATATCAGGGACGAGCGTATGCGCGGCAAAGTGCAGCTCATTCGAAGGCTCACGCCTTTGGAGTGCGAGAGATTACAGGCTTTTCCAGATCGATTGGACGAACATCCCCGGCGCGTCGGATTCAGCCAGATACCGCGCCCTTGGCAGAAGAATCCGACAGACGGACATGGATGCCGAAGAAGAATAACCATCAACCGGAAGCCGCAGGGATCGCCCTGCGGCTTCCGCTTGCAGGCGCGCGCTGTGGTATAGTTGGAAATTGCAGATGGGGAGGTGCGGCGTATGAACGAAAAAAGAGCTGATCGGCAAGATCCACAGCTCCATGTACCATCAGCTTCAGGTGCGCGGGTATGCCACGCCGGTGGATGTGCTCATCGACACGGGCATCCTGCCGAAGCAGAAATACGAAGACTGGCGGTTCGGGCGACGTGAGGTATCTGGAAGCTGTGTGCAATGCCAACCTGAAACGGCTGTCCTTCGTGCTGCACCAGATGCGCGTGTATGCGCAGGCACATGATCTGAAGCCATCCTTCTGCTATTACAAGCGCTGGGGTGTCCGCAAGAAAAACGGGACCGGTCACAAGCCGGTCATTCCACTGCAATTCAGCAAAAGCGGCAGCCCGGAGATCGAGCGGAGCTATGCCACCCATTTCGTCGATCTGGCGCGTGTTCAGGAACTCAAGGCGGCGCAGCCGCAAACAGAAAAATAACCACCCAGCGCCGCCGCAGGAGAATCTGCGGCGGCGCTT
>VOFK01004207.1_pt1 | contig 26969 bp, 30 predicted proteins | sample 5384121 | NCBI WGS metagenome assembly VOFK01 (sample SAMN12384730, study PRJNA508395) | human gut metagenome | isolation source: healthy gut J | host: Homo sapiens | reverse complement strand
CGTTTAGCCAACCATCTTCGGCACAGTGAGCTTTAACTCTGTGTTCGGAATGGGAACAGGTGGAACCTCACCGTCATCGACACCGGCCAACGCGTGACCTTCGTCATGCTTCTCTTTTTGTTGAGGATGTACCTCAAAACTGAATATCGAACCGCTTTCTTAGCAAACAGAGTATCTGATCAAAGATGGGGTCAAGCCCTCGACCTATTGGTACACGCTAGCTGAACGGATCACTCCGCTTTACACTGTGTGCCTATCAACCTTGTAGTCTTCAAGGGGTCTTACCTGATTGACTCAGTGGGATATCTTATCTTAAGGCCGGCTTCACGCTTAGATGCTTTCAGCGTTTATCCGATCGAACATAGCTGCCCAGCTGTGCCACTGGCGTGACAACTGGTGCACCAGAGGTTCGTCCATCCCGGTCCTCTCGTACTAGGGACAGCGCCTTTCAAATATCCTGCGCCCACGACAGATAGGGACCGAACTGTCTCACGACGTTCTGAACCCAGCTCGCGTACCGCTTTAATTGGCGAACAGCCAAACCCTTGGGACCGAATTCAGCCCCAGGATGCGATGAGCCGACATCGAGGTGCCAAACCTCCCCGTCGATGTGTTGGACTCTTGGGGGAGATCAGCCTGTTATCCCCAGGGTAACTTTTTTATCCGTTGAGCGATGGCATTTCCACTCACATACCACCGGATCACTAACTCCGACTTTCGTCTCTGCTCGACCCGTCAGTCTCGCAGTCAGGCTCGTTTATGCGTTTGCACTCATTCATCTGGTTTCCGTCCAGATCGAACGAACCTTTGAACGCCTCCGCTACTTTTTAGGAGGCGACCGCCCCAGTCAAACTGCCCACCTGACAATGTCCCCCGCCTCGATTCAGAGGCGCAGGTTAGAATTCCAATGTCGCAAGGATGGTATCCCAACGTCCACTCCACGAACGCCAAAGCATCCGCTTCCCAGTGTCCCATCTATCCTGTGCATGCAACACCGAAACCCAATATCAGGCTACAGTAAAGCTCCATGGGGTCTTTCCGTCTTGTCGCGGGTAACCGGCATCTTCACCGGTACTACAATTTCGCCGGGCGGGCTGTTGAGACAGTGCCCAGATCATTACGCCTTTCATGCGGGTCAGAACTTACCTGACAAGGAATTTCGCTACCTTAGGACCGTTATAGTTACGGCCGCCGTTCACTGGGGCTTCAATTCAATGCTTGCACATCTCCCTTTTTAACCTTCCAGCACCGGGCAGGCGTCAGCTCGTATACGTCATCTTTCGATTTAGCACAAACCTGTGTTTTTGGTAAACAGTTGCCTGGGCCTATTCTCTGCGGCTCACTCTCGTGAGCACCCCTTATTCCGAAGTTACGGGGTCAACTTGCCGAGTTCCTTAACAACCCTTCTCCCGTTGGCCTTAGAATCTTCTTCCTACCTACCTGTGTCGGTTTGCGGTACGGGCACCTTAGATATACACACAGCTTTTCTCGCCTCTCTTCCAGCCGGACTTCGGTACTATATTTCCCTCGATCACTACCAGAACCAACACCTGGCTCCGACCTTCTGAAAGTGTCCCTGTGCTTAAGTCTTTCGGTGGGGACGGAATCTCTACCGTCTGTGCATCGGCTACGCCTTGCGGCCTGACCTTAGCTCCCGCCTAACTTGGAGCGGACGAACCTTCCTCAAAAAACCTGAGGTTTCCGGCCGTAGATTCTCACCACATTCGCGCTACTCATTCCGGCATTCTCACTTCTGTAAACTCCACAGCCGCTTTCGCTACTGTTTCTCCGCTTACACAACGCTCCCCTACCCCGCATCTTACGATGCAGCCTAAGCTTCGGTTTGTATCTTAGCCCCGTTAAATTTTCCGCGCAGAGACGCTCGACCAGTGAGCTATTACGCACTCTTTAAATGAGTGGCTGCTTCTGAGCCAACATCCTGGTTGTCTGCGTATTTCCACATCGTTTTCCACTTAGATACAATTTGGGACCTTAGCTGTAGATCTGGGCTGTTTCCCTTTTGACAATGAGATTTATCTCACACTGTCTGACTCCCATACATCAATACTCCGGCATTCTTAGTTTGATAGGCTTCGCTACCCTCTCGGGCGCTAGGCCATTCAGTGCTTTACCTCCGGGTATCTAATATGAGGCTAGCCCTAAAAGCTATTTCGGGGAGAACCAGCTATCTCCGAGTTCGATTGGAATTTCTCCGCTACCCACAATTCATCCGCCGCCTTTTTTCAACGGAGGTCGGTTCGGCCCTCCATGAAATTTTACTTTCACTTCAGCCTGATCATGGGTAGGTCACCCGGTTTCGGGCCCATTGCATGTTACTGAACGCCCTGTTCAGACTCGCTCTCGCTGCGCCTCCAGTCCTTAAGACCTTAAGCTCGCAACATACAATCGCTCGCCGGACCGTTCTACAAAAAGTACCATATCACACGTTGATGTGCTCTATGTGCTTGTAGGCACAAGGTTTCAGGTTCTATTTCACTCCCCTCCCGGGGTCCTTTTTTCACCTTTCCTTCACAGTACTATACGCTATCGGTCACTGGGTAGTATTTAGGGTTGGAGGGTGGTCCCCCATCTTCCGACCAGGTTTCACGTGTCTGGCCGTACTCTGGAACTCGCGCAGCTCTCGTCGTTTTCACCTACGGGATTCTCACCCTCTTTTTGATTGGCCTTCCCATGCCATTCGGTTAACAACTCAAGTCCTAAAAGCGGTCCATACCCCGGAAGGATTTCTCCTTCCGGTTTGCCCTCTTCCGCGTTCGCTCGCCACTACTAACGGAATCTCGTTTGATGTCTCTTCCTCGCCCTACTTAGATGTTTCAGTTCAGGCGGTTCCCTTCCTGTACCTATGGATTCAGTACAGGATACTGGAGTATGAACTCCGGTGAGTTTCCTCATTCAGAAATCTCCGGATCAAGGATGTTTGCTCCTCCCCGAAGCTTATCGCAGCTTACCACGTCTTTCATCGGCTCCCAGTGCCAAGGCATTCTCCTTGCGCCCTTTGTAGCTTGACCGTTGTTTATCTTCTCGATAAACATATCTTATTCAGATTCTCCATTTGCCAACGAGATTTTACCATTTACTGTCGAACTTGCGTTCTTCAGTTCCGCTTGGTGAAATTATAGATTTTAATTTAAAATCAGGAATTTTACATAGCTAATAAAATCTCATTTCGCAGTTCTATATTCAGTTTTCAAGGTACATCAGCTACTTGCGTAGCTCCATAAGGATTTGTGGGTTGCCCTCACAGGCAACCTGTGGTGGGCTGAAATGGACTCGAACCATCGACCTCTCGGTTTATCAGCCGAGTGCTCTAACCAGCTGAGCTATCAGCCCAAATGGTGGAGATAAAGGGATTCGAACCCTTGACCCCCTGCTTGCAAAGCAGGTGCTCTCCCAACTGAGCTATACCCCCGCGCGTTTGCGTTTCGGGTTTCGCTGTCCCTTATGCTTTTGAGGTTGTCTGCAGCCTTTATTCATGGTCGCCTGTTCGGCTCCCTCTAAACAAGGCTATCGGCTCGCTCATCGCTCCGCCGACTTTTGGCCTTTGTGGCCAAAAGCAAGACCCTCAAAATTGAACAATACTGAAACTTGCTTTCCTGTCCATTCACCCAAAGTCCAGCTTTGACTGAATGTCTGACTCCCTAGAAAGGAGGTGATCCAGCCGCACCTTCCGATACGGCTACCTTGTTACGACTTCACCCCAATCACCAGTTTTACCTTCGGCGGCGTCCTCCTTGCGGTTAGACTACCGACTTCGGGTCCCCCCGGCTCTCATGGTGTGACGGGCGGTGTGTACAAGGCCCGGGAACGTATTCACCGCGGCATGCTGATCCGCGATTACTAGCAATTCCGACTTCATGCAGGCGAGTTGCAGCCTCCAATCCGAACTGAGACGTTGTTTTTGAGTTTTTGCTCCACCTCGCGGTCTTGCTTCTCTTTGTTAAACGCCATTGTAGTACGTGTGTAGCCCAGGTCATAAAAAAGGGCATGATGATTTGACGTCATCCCCACCTTCCTCCGTTTTGTCAACGGCAGTCTCGCCAGAGTCCTCTTGCGTAGTAACTGGCAATAAGGGTTGCGCTCGTTGCGGGACTTAACCCAACATCTCACGACACGAGCTGACGACAACCATGCACCACCTGTCTCGATGTCCCGAAGGACTTCATGCATCTCTGCACTATGCATCGGATGTCAAGACCTGGTAAGGTTCTTCGCGTTGCTTCGAATTAAACCACATACTCCACTGCTTGTGCGGGCCCCCGTCAATTCCTTTGAGTTTCAACCTTGCGGTCGTACTCCCCAGGTGGATTACTTATTGTGTTAACTGCGGCACTGAAGGGGTCAATCCTCCAACACCTAGTAATCATCGTTTACGGCATGGACTACCAGGGTATCTAATCCTGTTTGCTACCCATGCTTTCGAGCCTCAGCGTCAGTTGGTGCCCAGTAGGTCGCCTTCGCCACTGGTGTTCCTCCCGATATCTACGCATTCCACCGCTACACCGGGAATTCCACCTACCTCTGCACTACTCAAGGCCAGCAGTTTTGAAAGCAATTTATGGGTTGAGCCCATAGTTTTCACTTCCAACTTGCCGGTCCGCCTGCGCTCCCTTTACACCCAGTAATTTCGGACAACGCTTGCACCCTACGTTTTACCGCGGCTGCTGGCACGTAGTTAGCCGGTGCTTTCTTGTTAGGTACCGTCATTATCGTCCCTAACGACAGGAGTTTACAATCCGAAAACCTTCTTCCTCCACGCGGCGTCGCTGCATCAGGGTTTCCCCCATTGTGCAATATCCCCCACTGCTGCCTCCCGTAGGAGTCTGGGCCGTGTCTCAGTCCCAATGTGGCCGTTCAACCTCTCAGTCCGGCTACCAATCGTCGCCTTGGTGGGCCGTTACCTCACCAACTAGCTAATTGGACGCGAGTCCATCCTGAAGCGAACAAATCCTTTTCCCGCAGCCCGATGCCGGGCCGTGGGCTTATGCGGTATTAGCAGTCGTTTCCAACTGTTGTCCCCCACTCCAGGGCAGGTTACTCACGCGTTACTCACCCGTTCGCCACTAAGCTTAAAAAAGCAAGCTCTTTAAGCTCCGTTCGACTTGCATGTGTTAGGCGCGCCGCCAGCGTTCGTCCTGAGCCAGGATCAAACTCTTTATAAATGGTATTTAATCGCCATTTAAAAGCGTTAAATCGCTGTAATCACTCAGACACAATCGCTTGCGTCCTGTATGAATTACTTGTAAATTTGGAATTGATTAACGTGGGTTTCAAACCCACGATCAAGGTTCCACAAGTTTCAGTTTTGTTCAATTTTCAAGGTCCTGCTGCGCTGTCGCGTCTTCGTGATAGCTTGTATATTATACATCAGAATCGCTTGGTTGTCAAGGGGTTTTCTGAAAGTTTTTTGAAGAATTTTTCTTCAAAAAAAACGCGCACAAGCTTTGTTGATAGAAGGGGCTTGCCGCGGCTTCCGCCGCGGGACAGCTTGCTTATTATAGCAATGTGTATGACTATTGTCAAGGGTTGTTTTTGATTTTTTCGACAAATTTTGAGAGGGATTTTTGGGCAAGGTGCATGTTGGGGATTTGTTGTGCGATGGCCACAAGCTGTAGTATCAGGTAGGTCGCGGGCCGGGCATGCCCGGCCCCTACAGGGTGGTGGAGGGTGAGGTTGGTGGTATAGGCAAGGTGCGCGGGCGGCATGTATGCCCGCCCCTACGGGGTGGTGGGGGATTTGTGAGCGATATAGGCTGGGCAATACTTACAAAAGCTTTACAGGATCCTTACAGGTTTCCCCTTGATGTGACATGCGGAATGGTGTATACTATAGGCATAAGAACGGTTCTTTTCTACTATATCTTGTACCAGCTGATTTCTGACTCTGTTACCTGATCCACCGAAAGGAGCGTGTTTTCCATGCTTCCATGCCAGAAGAACTGTCATTCGTACTGCCAGGGGTGCCACAAATCCTGCCCGCATTTCCGCGCGATGCAGGAACAGCAGCGCCGAGATCTGGCCCGCAAGAAGGAATATCTGCGCCGGGCCGATGAATCCTGCCGCACGGTACTGCTCCAATGCCGGCAGGTCGGCGGATACTTGGCCCCCCCTGCCTTACTGACATTTACATTTGTGCCTGCCCTGCGCTATAATAAAGGTATACTATTCTATTCCGCAGGAGGTTATTTCTATGGTTCGTCCCCTGATGACCGATGTTGTCTTTCTGGCGCAGAAGGCGTTGCCCGCAGATGCCGGTGACCTGTCGGTTGCCGATGACCTGCTCGACACGCTGACCGCCCACAAAGACGGCTGTGTCGGCATGGCCGCCAATATGATCGGCGTCAACAAGGCGATCATCGTGTTTTTTGACAACGACGGCACACCCTGCGAAATGTTCAACCCGGTCATCGTCTACCGCAAGGGTCCCACCTCACCGAGGAGGGCTGTCTTTTTCTCTGCAGGGGCAGCGCAGGGGCACGGCGCCACAGGACTATCAAGGTCCAGTGGCAGGACCGTGCGATGCAGACCCATGTAAAGAATTTCACCGGCTGGACTGCCCAGATCATCCAGCATGAGGTGGACCACTGCAACGGCATCCTTATATAATAGGTATACGGCGATGCGCCCCGCGCGGGCGCATCGCTTTTTGTACATATGTTCAACCCGTGTCAAAACCGTTGCAATGTAAAAATGTTGCAATATATGAAAAACTCGTCCGCTTTGTCGTTTTTTCATTGTAGCTTTCAAAAATAAAACGATGTATCTACATATTTTATTTTTGCCAAATATTGACAACGCTGCCAACAACTCGTATAATAGGGGGTACAGCTTCGACAGGTCTATCAGTCGAGCATCGTTTTTCGACACACTGTGCCGGAATACAAAACAGGAGGTACCAAAATGATTTCTACCGGTATCGTTCGCAGCATTGACAGTCTGGGCCGCGTGGTCCTGCCGAAGGAACTGCGCAATACCTACGGCATTACGCCGGACACCCCGCTGGAGATCTTTACCGACGGGGAGGCCATCGTTCTGCGCAAGTACCACGCCCAGGGCAGCTGCGTATTCTGCGGCGACATTTCGCCCGATGCGGTGCTGCTGCACGGCAAGTATATCTGCCCCGTCTGCCGCAAGGCGCTGTCGAAATAAGCGGTCGCGTCCTTAAAAAGAGAGCGTACCAGCCTGCAGGCCGGTACGCTCTCTTTTGGTTTGTATCGTGCAGCGGGGGTCACTCGCCCTTTTTCAGGCCGCGCATGGATTCCTCGGCATTTTTGACGAGGTTGAACAGGCTTGTCGCGTGGCGCGGATAGTCCCGTGCCAGCTGATCGGTGCTGAGGGCCAACGTGGCAGGCTCAAGGCTGTCGCGGGTGCCGTCCTCCCCGGTCAGGGCGGCGGACAGATCGCCCTCCGCCACGCTCATGGCGGCATCGGCGCTGCTGCTCCACCGCGCCGAGCCGACGCGGAACATGCCGCTGACATTCTTGGGCGAGGCCTCGTACATCTGGCGGAACATCTTGTACACGGCCAGCATCAGGTACTCACTGACGCCCACAACAAGCTCCTTGTCGCGGCTTTCCTGCAACTTGTCATAGAGGATGTCCAGCGAGTTTTCGATAAGCTTTTTGTACATCGTGGGCAGCACACTGCCGCGATAGACGCTGCCGCCGGTAGCGGAGTTTCCCTCTGGCAGTTCCTCGACTGAGATGGTCTGCCCACTGCGCTCTGCACTGCGGCCCAGCAGATAGTCACAGCTGACATCGTAATAGTCCGCCACCTGCACCACAAACGCAAGGCCGCACTCACGGATGCCCTTTTCATAGTGGGAGAGCTGTGCCTGACTGATGCCAAGATCCTGTGCCGCCTGCTTCTGGGTGATGCCGCGCTCCTTGCGCAGCAGCGTGATAATGCGATTGAATTCGATCCCCATGATCCGTATATCCTGTTCCGGGGCAGTGCCGGCATTGCTGCCGGGCCGCAGTGGTGCCCCTGCCGTATTTTCTACACGCTGTATATTATAACGGGTGGAAAACACTTTGTAAACCAGAATTTTCGACAGATTTTGTGCTGCCTTGGTTGTCAAAACGCCGAACTGCGCGTTTTTTCCTACATTTAGTCATTCTACAGCGGGTACAGCTATAAATATTGTGGCCAAAATTTGGCAGTTCGGTGTGCCTTGTCTCGGTTGTAACCAAATTGTAACCTTTTGCGGTTGCGCAGGGGCTGATTTTAGGGTATGCTGATAATGCAGTACTGTGCAGCCGCGCAGCACCGCCATAGGTGAAACCATGAGGAAAGCGAGAACATACCGTGAAATATTATAAGCTTCACTTGATCCGGCACGGCCTGACGGAGGGCAACCTGCAGGGGCTTTACATCGGCAGCGGCAGTGATCTGCCGCTGTGCGATGAGGGCCGCGCCCAGCTGAAAACACTGGTGAAGGATTTCGATTACCCCCAGGTGCCGCTGGTGTTCACCAGTCCGATGAAGCGCGCCACCGAGACGGCGGAGATTTTGTTCCCGGGCGTGCGGCAGATCGAGCTGGACGACCTGCGCGAGATGGCCTTTGGCAAGTTTGAGGGCCGCGCCGTGCAGGAGTTGGTAAAGGACCCGGAATTTGCCCAGTGGATGGACCCGACGAGCCGCACGGTGCCCGAGGGTGCCGAGGACCGGCAGATGTTTTTCAACCGCACCTCGTCGATGCTGATGAAGATGTTTGAGTACATGCTGCGCACCCATACCGAGGAGGCCGCCTGCGTGACCCACGGCGGCGTTATCATGAATATGCTGTCCCAGCACGCCCTGCCCTTCCGCAAGCCGGAGGAGTGGATGACCGACCCGGGCGCCGGCTACAGCGTGCGGCTGGACGCCGAGATGTGGATGCGCGATCATCTGGCCGAGGCGTACGATGTTGTACCGCACGGCTATCTGGACGGGATGGAATAACGCGGGGGGTTGTTCCTTCTTTACAAAGAAGGAAGCAGAAATTCCAAACAAAAATGCACCTGCTTTGGGTAAAGCGGGTGCATTTTTATTTGCAGGGGTGGCGGCGTCCTCGGCGTCACGCGGGCGGATGCGGGCAGCCGACCCTGCAAGTTGTTTTTATTCTGCCGGTTGTTCTTCCTCGGCGGGTGCCTCCGGGGCCGGGGTCTCTGCGGGGGCGGCGTCCAGAATGGCCTGCTTTTCGGCTATGGTCTGGTTCAGCTCGTCCACGCGGCCTGGGCGGCATCGCGGGCGGCAAAGCAGGTCCGCGTTTTTTCGCTGTCGGCGTCCAGCGCGGTCTGGGCCTGTTCCAGTGCGCTCTGGGCCTCGGCCAGATCCGCGTTTGCCTGATCCACGGCCGCCTGCGCGTCAATGCGCTCCTGTGCGCCGCGCAGCTCGGCTTCGGCGGCCGCTGCGGCGTCATCAGGGACACCGCTCTCCAGCAGGGCGGGCTTTTCAGGCAGGGTCTGTGCGCTGCCATCGGCGGCAGTCAGGCTCAGGCTCTGGCCATAGTAGCCGCCCCAGATGGCGATAAAGCTCTTGCCGGGGGCCACGGTCAGCGGCGTGCCGTCGGCAGCGGTCAGAGCTGAACGGGCCGGTGGCGTCCTCTCCTTGGTCCAGTTGATGCGCTCCCACGCGCCGCCGTGGAGGTACAGGCCGGTGCCTGCGGTCATATCGTACTGACGGGTGTAGCCATCATCCTTGATGCCGCTGGACGCATACAGCACAAACACATTGGTGAAGGCCGCCTGCTGGCCGTTGTCGGCATCGGTCATCGGGGAGCCGTCGCTGTTCAGCTTTTCATACAGGCCGGTGCCGGTGTTGTAGTTCAGCTGCTCACTGTCCGACGGCGAGAAGGTCACGGTCAGGTTCATACCGTTGCGGTTCTCAGGGGGTGACCTCGGGCCGGAGACCGAAGCGGAAGATCGGCGTGTTGCTGCCCTCCGGCGCGGTGCCGTAGCTCGTCAGCCCGGCGCGGATCAGCTCTCCGGTGGTGTAGAAGCAGTTTTCCTCGCGGTAGCCCGCGTCCTGACGGCCCTGATCAAAGGCGAAGGCCGCCTTGCCGATGTGATAGCCGTCCAGATCCTGATACGAAAGGGTGTTCAGCAGGTTGGAAGCATAGATGTTCTTGTCGATGTGGACCGGCACGGCGTTGAGCGGCAGTGCCACCTGCAGAAACAGATCCCGGCCGGGGCCGACCGGCCCTGCCTTGCTGATGCGGTCCACATCCGCGTAGAGTGCCATCAGCCCTGCGGTATTACCCTCGGTCACACCCTCGACCAGCACATCGGCGGCAGCCACACCCCACTGGGGCTGGGCACCGTCCAGCGTGCGCAGCGTCACAGCGACCGGGCGCTTGCCGGTATAGTCCCCGTCCTCCAGACCGGTCAGCGGGTTGCCTGCCGGGGCCGGAACGGGGGTCGGCTCTGCCGTAGCTGCGGGGGAAGGCGTGGCCGCCTGCTCCGGCGTGGCCGCTGCCTGCTGCCCGCTGCAGCCCCCCCCCCAGCAGCAGTGCCGCCAGCAGCGCTGCAGCGCTGCCCAATGCCTGCCATTTTCTCATAGTGTACCTCTCTCATAAAAACAACGCGGCCCGCCGGGCGAGCCGCGTTGTCGATGGATGCTTAGCCTTGGCTGCCCTCAGCGTTCTCCGGGTTTTCCTGCTGATCGGGAGCCTGCTCCGGTGCGGGAGCCGACTCCTCGGCGGGGGCCTGCTCCTCAGCAGGAGCCTGTTCCTGCGTGGGGGCCTGTTCCTGCGCGGGGGCCTCGGTGACGGTCTCGGCCTCACCGCTGCCGGTGGCGGCGGCGGTCAGGTCATCGGTGGAGGAACCCAGCGTCTCGCCGGCCTTGGCGGTATCCTCCACATAGCTCTTTTCGTAGGTCTGGGTCGTGGCGGTCGTCAGATCGACATTGTCCAGCGTGGTGTGGGTAAAGTTCTCAGCAAAGTCGATGTCGGTCACAGCCACATAGCTCTTGCCGGTGTTGATCTCCAGCGGGGTGTCGCTGCAGGTGCCGTCCTCGTTCAGGTAGTACAGGCGCAGCGCCTCCAGCGGGTGCCCTTCTGCCAGTAGATCTTCTCGCACTTGCCGCCGTAGCAGTAGTAGCCGATGCCGCCCCATGCGTACTCAGCATACTGCAGGTCCTTGGCCTCGTGGCCGGGGTAGGTGTGGATGTCGGTGTAGAGCACGATGACATTGGGGAAGGTCAGCACCTTGTTGTCGGCGGCCTCGTCCACGGTATCGCGCCACTGGCCGTCCGAGTAGTTCTGCTGCATCTTGTACTGGTTCGTGGCCTCGTCATAGATGAAGCGGGTCTTGTAGGACTGGCTGTGGACGATCTCGACATACTGGCCGTCAGAGACAACAGGGCCGTACTTATCGCTGTAGGCACTGTCGATGCTGCTGGACAGGTCGCGGGTGGTGCCGAGGCGGTAATCCACAAAGTTGAAGAAGGTGGAGTTGTAGGTGCGGTTCATGTCCACGTTCTGGCTGCTGATATAGTTTGCGATGTTGTCGGCGTTGGTGTACATCGTATGCTCCAGTGCCAGGGTGCCGTTGTTGTAGCTCTTGCCGGCCCAGTTTACGCGGCCGTAGTCGCGGTAGCCGTTGGCGCCATCATTGTTGTTGAGCTTGCCGTAATCAAAGTCGATGGCGTACTGCTGCATGACAACGGACTGGCCCTCGTGGATATACAGGGCCTGCCAGGGCAAAATCAGGCGGAAGAACTGGTCACGGCCGGAGCGGACAGGGCCGACCTCGCCGATCGTCTTGTAATCGGTAAAGACAGGCATAAAGCGGGTGATGCCGCCCTCGACCTTGATCTCAAACAAAATATCTGCCTTGGACAGACCGCGCTGCGGGCGGGCTGCCACGATGTTGTTGACCATGACGGCCGTGATGCGCTGCCCCTCGGGGTAGTCGGCACCCTTGGGCTCACCGGTCAGGACATTGGCCTCATAGGGGGGCAGCTCGGTGGGGGCGGGGGGTGGCCTGTGCAGCGGTGCTTTCCGATGCAGCGGGCGTTGAGATCGTATCGCCGTCCTTTTTTACAGGCCGTCATCAGCACCGTCAGGGAGAGCAGCGCCGCGATTACAAGCAGAAGACGTTTCATACCATTGCTCCTTTTTCGGATTTCCTGTTAAGAAGTATAAATTACTTATTATTGTAGTCGTTTTCCACCCGTTTGTAAAGCGAAAGCGGGGAATTTTACAAATGCAAATTTTCGCTTTCCCCTGCGGGGCTGCGCCCGCAGGCGCGTGTCGGAGCGCAACCGCCGAAGGCGGCTCTTAGCGCGTAGACTGAAGGCTTCCTTATTTTCGTGTCTGCAGCCAGTATTCGCCCATGCTGCTGCCGGGCTTGCCGGTGCATTCCTCGTGCAGGTAGTCGGCCAGGCCGCAGCCGGCAGGGTCCCAGGCAAGGGCCTGGGCCTCGGTCTCAAATTCGACCTCGGCATACCAGAAGGCGGTGGGCAGGTCCGGGTCTACGCAGTTGACCTCCAGCGTCAGCCCGCCGGGCAGCTGATAGCCGCGGCGTTCCTTGTGGATCAGGGGCTTGCCGATCAGATGCTCAAGCCGCGCAAACAGTGCGGCGTCGATCTCTGTCTCGATCTCCTCGCGGCTCAGGCCGCCCTCGCCCTTGAAACAGAGCACCAGCGCCGTGCGCCCGCCCTGCAGGGCCTCGCGCCGGATGCGCACCGTGGGGCGCACACTGATGTAGCCCTGATCCATATTATATACGGAGGTCTGCTCCAGCCCCGCCGGCCAGCCTGCAACCATCCATTTGCGTTCGATTTCCATGTTTATCCTTGCCTCCCCTGCTATCTTTTATCCCTTATCTGAAATTATACCACATTCCGTCCGCCGCACGCACCTCACAATCCTGCCAGTTTTCCACTGAAAATCCTGCCCTGCTTTCGTCAAATTGCCACTTGCATTTTGCAGACTTACCCCGTATAATAGAGGCATAACAGCAAGGGCGCTGCGAATGTGTTTTCGCAGCGTCCTTTTTCTGTAAATAGAGGTAACAAAGGAGTAAGAAGTATGGCAGCAACCGTTATGGAGCTTTACGGCAGCAAGGTTTTCAACGAGCATGAGATGCGCGAGCGTCTGCCCAGCTCGACCTACAAGAGCCTGAAGGCAACGATCGAGAAAGGTCAGCCGCTGGACCTTGAGGTCGCCAACGTCGTGGCCAGCGTCATGAAGCGCTGGGCCATCGAGCAGGGCGCCACCCACTACACCCACTGGTTCCAGCCGCTGACCGGCATCACCAGTGAGAAGCATGACGGCTTTGTCAGCCCCCAGCCGGACGGCACTGCCATTATGGAGTTCTCCGGCAAGGAGCTGATCAAGGGCGAGCCTGATGCCTCCTCCTTCCCCTCCGGCGGTCTGCGCGCCACATTCGAGGCCCGCGGCTACACCGCCTGGGACCCCACCAGCTACGCCTTTGTGAAGGACGATACGCTGTGCATCCCCACCGCGTTCTGCTCCTACACCGGTGAGGCGCTGGACAAAAAGACCCCGCTGCTGCGCTCGATGCAGGCCATCTCCGATCAGGCCTGCAAGGTGCTGCACCTGTTCGGCAAGGATGTTGAGCGCGTGGCGACCACCGTTGGCCCCGAGCAGGAGTACTTCCTGATCAAGAAAGAGGACTACTTAAAGCGCCTTGATCTGGTGCTGTGCGGCCGCACGCTGTTCGGCTCTGCCCCGTCCAAGGGCCAGGAGCTGGAGGAGCACTACTTCGGCACCATCCGCCCCATCGTCTCCGGCTTTATGAAGGAGCTGGACGAGGAGCTGTGGAAGCTGGGCATTCCCGCCAAGACCAAGCACAACGAGGTCGCCCCCCTGCCAGCATGAGCTGGCCCCCATCTACGACACCACCAACGTCGCCATCGACCACAACCTGCTGACGATGGAGATGATGAAAAAAAAAAGATCGCCGACAAGCACGGTCTGGTCTGCCTGCAGCATGAGAAGCCCTTCAACGGCGTGAACGGCTCGGGCAAGCACAACAACTGGTCCATCGGCACCAAGCACGAGAACCTGCTCGATCCCGGCGATACCCCGATGGAGAACCTGCAGTTCATGGTGTTCCTGTCCGCCGTCATCAAGGCGGTCGATGAGTACGCCGACCTGCTGCGCACCAGCGTTGCCACCCCGGGCAACGACCATCGTCTGGGCGCCAACGAGGCACCCCCGGCCATCATCTCGATCTTTGTGGGCGAGGAGCTGGAGGCCGTCATCGACGCCGTCTGCTCGGATTCTCCCTACGCCGGCCCCGTCAAGATGAAGATGGACCTTGGCGTTGATGTCCTGCCCAAGTTCAGCAAGGACACCACCGACCGCAACCGTACTTCTCCCTTCGCCTTCACCGGCAACAAGTTTGAGTTCCGTATGCCCGGCTCTGCCGAGAACCTGTCGGACTGCAACACCATCCTGAACACCGCCGTTGCCAAGGCGCTGAAGGAGTTCGTTGCCGAGACCAGCGGTGCCGCCGACTTTGAGTGCGCTGCCGCCGCCTGGGTCAAAAAAGACGCTGAACGAGCACCGCCGCGTGATCTTCAACGGCAACGGCTACAGCGAGGCCTGGGAGGTCGAGGCCGAGCGCCGCGGCCTGCCCAACCGCAAGAACACCCCCGATGCAATGATCGCCCTCAAGGAGGACAAGAACGTTGCCCTGATGGAGGAGTTCGGCGTGCTGACCAAGACCGAGATGTTCAGCCGCTACGAGGTCGAGATGGAGCATTACTCCAAGATCCTCAACATCGAGGCCCGCACGATGCTCAAGATCGCCAACAAGCAGCTGATCCCCGCCGCGACCGCCTATATGGGCGAGGTTGCCGGCAGCGCCGCCGCCAAGACCGCCGCTGTCGAGGGCATCTCCACCAAGGCCGAGACCAAGGTGCTGACCGCGCTGAGCAAGTACACCGATGAGATGTCCGACGCCGCCGATGCCCCCTTAAGACCGTGACCGACAAGGTCACCGCCATGACGGACGAGAGCGCCAAGGCACACGCCTTCCATGATGAGGTCATCCCCGCGATGGATGCGCTGCGCGCCGCCGCCGACAAGGCCGAGGAGATCACCGACGAGGAGTACTGGCCGCTGCCCTGCTACAGCCGCATGCTGTTCTATACCGAGTAATGTAAGGGGCATTCTCCGCGCGGCTCTGTAGGGGCGGATTCCATATCCGCCCGCAAGGGGTGCTGCCTGTTGACGGGCGCATATAGAATGTGCCCCTACTGGATGGGCTGCTTCCCCGCAAAGCAGCCCGCCCACACCACGCCATTTTTCCTTACTGGCCGCGCCCCCGCCCCGCACAGTGAAGACGCAGCCGGGTGTAAGGTTACACCCTTTTACAATCGCCATTCTCCTTTTCCTATTTCTTACACCAGCTCGAAAGGCCCGCCCGCTCAAGGTGGGCCTTTCTAGTATGCCAAGGCATACTCGAAAAAGATAAAAAGATAATAGATAAAAGATAAAAAAGTTGGTACGCGCTGCCGCGCGGTTCAAAGCCCAATTTGTTTGCGCCCCTAGGCGCAAACTCCACCCTTTTTATTATCTATTATCTTTTATCTATTATCTATACCGGAGGTTCCTATGAAACGCACCGCACAGGACATTCTCAATTTTGTTGAGGACAACGATGTTAAGTTCGCAAAATTGACATTCTGCGATATTTTCGGCAACCAGAAAAATGTCTCGCTCTTTGCCAGTGAGCTGCCCCGCGCCTTTTCCGAGGGTGTCAGCTTTGACGGTTCGTCCATCGCCGGGTTTATGAATGTGGAGGAGAGTGATCTGGTCCTCTGGCCTGACCCCGACACCGCCACAGTCCTGCCCTGGCGCCCCACCGAGGGGCGCGTCATCCGCATGTACTGCGACATTACGCTGCCCAACGGCAAACCGTTTGAGGGCAACTGCCGTGGCTATCTGCAGTCCGTTGTCAAGCGTGCCCGCGCCATGGGGCTGATTTGCAACGTGGGCTGTGAGTGCGAGTTCTACCTGTTTGAGACGGACGAGAACGGCAATCCCACCCGCATCCCGCTCGACATGGGCGGCTATTTGACATTCCACCGCTGGACAAGGGCGAGAACATCCGCCGGGAGATCTGCTTTGCCATCGAGGAAATGGGCCTGCACCCCGAGCACAGCCACCACGAGAGCGGCCACGGCCAGAACGAGGTCTGCTTCCGCTACACCACGGCGCTGAAATCCGCCGACAATCTGAACACTTTCAAGAGCACCGTCAAGGCCATTGCAGCGCGCAACGGCCTATTTGCCAGCTTTATGCCCAAGCCCATTGCGAACCAGCCGGGCAGCGGTCTGCACGTCAACATCTCGCTGCTGCGGGACGGCAAGAACCTGTTTGAGGGCGATTTCACACCCGACAGCGAGGCCGGGCACTTTGTGGCGGGGATTCTGGCCCACGCGCGGGAGCTGACTGCCTTCTGCAACCCGGTGCCCAACTCTTATGCGCGCTTGGGTGCCAACGAGGCCCCGCTCTACGTGAGCTGGAGCCGCCAGAACCGCAGCCAGCTGGTGCGTCTGCCCAGCGCCCACGGTGAGTTGTGCCGTGTGGAGCTGCGCGGTCCCGACCCCGCCGGCAACCCGTATCTTGTCATCGGGCTGATTCTGGCCGCAGGGCTTGGACGGCATCGCGCGCAAGCTGCCCCTGCCCGAGGCCGTGAACCGCAACCTGTTCCACCCCAGCGCTGCAGCAGGTCTGGAAAGTCTGCCCCGCACTCTGCGGGAGGCCATCACAGTGGCGGGCCAGAGCGAGTTCATCAGCCGCGAGCTGCCGGTTGCGCTTCAGAACAAGTATTTTGAGTACCAGACCCAGCTCTGCCATGACGCCGAAGCCGCCCCCGACACCGAAGCCTGGGAGCGCGCCCACAGCTTCCTGATTATCTGATGCCATCCCAGGAAAATCCGTAGGGGCGAATTCCTACCGCGGGCGCATACAGGATGTGCCTCTACGTTCCATGGATACCAGGCACAAAAAAATCCATCAGGAAGGGAGGGCAGCGCATGGCCAAAGCATTGATCGTTTCGGCCGGAAACAATGCCAACGAGTATCTGGCACGCCACATCGCGGAGTTGGGCTACACCCGCCCCACGATCGTTGCCAGCGGCGGTGAGGCGCGTCGCCGCATGGACACAAACGATATGAGGTCGTCATCATCAATACGCCCCTGCCTGATGAGTTCGGGCATGAGCTGGGCACCGACGCGGTGGAGAAGACCGATGCGGGTGTCATTCTGCTGGCCAAGACCGGCACAGCCGAGCAGATCGCCGACAAATTGCAGGATTTCGGTGTGCTGGTACTGGGCAAGCCGTTCACCGGGATCCAGTTCCGGCAGGCCGTACAGATTGCGGCCAGCAGCTACCGGCGTCTGGCCGTGCTGCGCGCCGAGAACGCGAAGCTGCTGGATAAGCTGGCCCAGCTGCGCCTTGTGGACCGCGCCAAGTGTTATCTGATTGAGAAAAAGGGCATGACCGAGACCGATGCCCACCGCCTTATTGAAAAGGGCGCCATGGATACCCGCCGCAGCCGCGGCGAGGTCGCGCAGGAGATTTTGGATGAGGATGAGGAATAAGCAAGGTAGCCTTCCCCCGCGGGGGAAGGTGGCCGAGGCCCCGCCCGAGGCCGGATGAGGGGCGAGTGTGCCACAATTACCCATTCACGAGATGCATTGGCAAGCTCGCCCCTCATCAGTCCGCTTCGCGGACAGCTTCTCCCCCGGGAGAAGCCTTAGAGGCGCAAAAAAGAGGACGCTTTCGCGTCCTCTTTTTTACATATACCCATATTTTCGGCGTCCCTGCACAATAAACCCAGCCGTACACACCAGCGCCATGGCCTCGGCGGCCACGACCGCCAGCCAGATGCCGTCCACACCGATGAGGAGCGGCAGGGTCAAAATCGACACGATCTGGAACAGCAGCGTGCGCAAAAAGCTGATGGCCGCCGACACCGCGCCGTTGTTCAGCGCCGTGAAGAACGCCGAGCCGAAAATGTTGAACCCGGACAGAATAAAGCTGATGGAGTACAGCTTCATGCCGTGTATCGTCAGCGCCAGCAGGCCCGCATCGTAGCCGACAAAGATTTTTTGCCAGCGGCCCGGCCAGCAGCTCGCTTGAGACCAGCATGGCAACGCCCGCCACAGAGATAATGGTCAGGCTGCGGCGCAGCAGGTTTTTCAGTTCGTCCTTATTGTCCGCGCCAAAGTGGTAGCTGACAATGGGCGCACAGCCCTGCGCATAGCCGATGAACACCGCCGCGAACACAAAGCCCACATACATAAGCACGCCGTAGGCCGCAACGCCGTCCGCGCCGAACAGCTTGAGCAGCTGGATGTTGTACAGCGCGCTGACCAGCGACATTGAGATGTTCGTCATCAGCTCGCTCGCACCGTTTGTGCAGGCCTTGAACAGCTCCCACAGGCTGAACAGCGGCTTTGTGAAATACAGGCGGCAGCCGGGACGGCGCTTAGCAAAGTAGAAAATGGGCGCCACGCCGCCGACCATCTGGCTGATGACCGTGGCCGATGCCGCGCCGACCAGCCCCAGCCCCGCCACACCTACAAGGACGAAGTCCAGCACCATATTGGTCGCACCCGCTGCCACCGTGAAGCAAAGGCCCAGCCTCGGCTTTTCGGCTGCAATAAAAAAGCTCTGGAACAGATACTGCAGCATGAACGCCGTTTGGAATGTCAGCAAAATGCGGCCGTAGATCAGGCAGCTGGGCAGCAACTCCGGCGTTGCGCCCAGCCGCAGGGCCACAGGCTCCAACAGCGCAAGGCCGAAAGCGCTGAACAGCACACCCAGCACGGCGGTTGCAACCACCAGCATACTGAACAGCCGGTTTGCGCGCTTTTCATCGCCGGTGCCCAGCGTCATGGCAACAAGGGCGCTGCCGCCCGTGCCGATCATAAAGCCGAGGCAGCCCAGCATCTGAAGATACGGGTAAATCAGGTTCAGCGCCGTAAACGCCGTTTTACCTGCATAGTTCGAGACAAAGAAGCCGTCCACGATGGTGTAGATGGAGGTAAAGATCATCATGATAATGGGCGATGCCGTGAATTTCAGCAGCCGCCCCGTGGTAAAGTGGTCGGATAATTGGATCCGGTTTGATTTTGACATAAATGCTCCTGTTTGTTGCGCATTTCCGAAGGCTTCCCCCGCGGGGGAAGCTGTCGCCGAAGGCGACTGATGAGGGCAGAGTCCGTCATTGCTTCCCGTTATCGGGTAACTCCCGGCAGGTTCACCCTCATCCGGCCTCGGGCGGGGCCTCGGCCACCTTCCCCCCGGGGGAAGGCGCTTATCGCTTCAAACTCCTGCCGTAAGCATTCCAGATACCGCTGGGTCAGGCGGCAGTTCTGCTCGACCTCGGCAAGGCCCTGACGGGTCATGGCCTGCTGCTCGGCTGCGATAACCGGCCCCACCGTGCGCTCGGCCAGGGCACGCCCCTCGTCCGTCAGGGTCACGAGCTTGCCGCTGTGTGCGCCTTTTCCCGGGCAAAGCTCCACCAGACCCTTTTTCACCATGGCGGCAACGGCAGAGTTCAGCGTCTGCTTGGGCTGCCCCCACTCTGCCGCCATACGGTTCTGGGTCTGCGGCTCATGCGTAGTGCACAGCGCATACAGCACCCAGAATGCTGCGTCCGACAAGCCGTACCGCTGCGCCGCCGCGTGGTACAGGGCGTTGCACTCATTGAACTGGCGGTTCGTTATTTCAAGCAGATCATATACCTGCCGCCGTTTCTCCTGCATAGGGTGCCTCTTTTCAAAATCCGATTTCGGATATTCATTATAGTCCGATTTCGGATTTATGTCAAGCCCACAACAATTCGTGCGCGTTTTTGCACAGATTTTTTCCCGCTGCCGCCTTGCAAAAGCGGGCCGCCGCTTTTATAATGTAAACAAAACCACACCGAAAACAAAGGGGGATCTGTAACCATGTACCAACCTGCTCAAAACCGCTATGATGTGCTGCCCTACCGCCGCTGCGGCGACAGCGGCCTGCTGCTGCCCGCTGTCTCGCTGGGGCTGTGGCATAATTTTGGCGACACGGCACCCTACGAAAATATGCGCGCGCTCTGCCGCACGGCGTTCGACAACGGCATCACCCATTTTGACCTTGCCAACAACTACGGCCCCGAGCCGGGCGCAGCCGAGCGGAATTTTGGTAAAATTCTGCGCGATGATCTCGGCGTCTACCGCGATGAGCTGATCATCTGCACCAAAGCCGGGTACGAGATGTGGGACGGCCCCTACGGCAACTGGGGCAGCCGCAAGTACCTGCTGGCCAGTCTGGACCAGAGCCTGCGCCGCATGGGACTGGACTATGTGGACATCTTCTACCACCACCGCATGGACCCCAACACCCCGCTGGAGGAGACGATGGGCGCACTGGCGCAGGCTGTGCGCAGCGGCAAGGCGCTGTATGCGGGCCTGTCCAACTATGACGGCCCTACGCTGGAAAGGGCCACGGCCATTCTTGACGAGCTGCATGTGCCGTTCATCATCAACCAGAACCGCTACTCGATCTTTGACCGCACGATCGAGAGCAACGGCCTGAAGGATACCGCCGCCCGCCTGCACAAGGGCATCATCACCTTCAGCCCGCTGGCACAGGGCCTTCTGACCGACCGGTATCTGCACGGTATCCCGGCCGACAGCCGCGTACACACCGATGGGCGTTTCCTGAAGGAGACAGACCTCACACCGGAAAAAGCTGGCGAAGATCCGTGCGCTGAACGAGATGGCCGCTGCCCGCGGCCAGACACTGGCCGAGATGGCGCTGGCATGGCTGCTGAGCCACGAGGAAATCACGACCGTTTTGATCGGCGCGTCCAAGACGCAGCAGATTCTCGATAACATCAAGGCCGTGCAGAACACGAGTTTTACCGCCGAAGAACTGGCGGAGATCGACAGAATCAGCAAATAAAGAAAAACGCCTTCCCCGTGGGGGGAAGGTGGCCGAGGCTCCCGACCGAGGCCGGATGAGGGGCGGCGCTGCGATATTGAGCCGTAAAAAGGGGGCAAGGCAAGTGCGCCCCTCATCAGTCCGCTTCGCGGACAGCTTCCCCCAAGGGGAAGCCTTTTGCCGTAGGGGCGACCATTGGTCGCCCGCACTGTAGACGGCTGACGGTCGTTCACCGAAGGCTGCGGGCCGGGCATGCCCGGCCGTCTCCTTTCCTTGCCCGCGTTCGCGGGCGGAGTTACCGGAACAACCGCTGTACGCGGTTGTTTTTTATTTGTGCGCCCTGCAAGGCGCACACCCATCGTCCGGAGCAGAGAACGATGGGGCGAAACGCAATAAGCAGACCGCAAAAAGGCGCAGAGCAAAACGCCGAAACGGAGGCGCAGCCTGTTATTGGCAGGAGCCGCGCCGGAGAGGCAAAAACAGCCGGCAGGCTCGAGGTTGGTTATGGTTAGTAGCTGCTAACCACGCATATACTTTACCATACTAAAGCTGTAATGTCAAGCGTTTTCCCAAAAATAATTCCCACTATTTTTGTAGAATTTAATTCTTGGGCGCATCGGGGTAGTCGCGGACATGCAGCAGCTGCTCCGCTGCGGCGATCTCCTCCGCCGTGGGCACCCGCACACCGTCCAGCGGATAGGGGAATCCCCAGATTCTGCCACTGAACAGCCCCAGCGTGTGGTAGGGCAAAATCTCCACCGGCGCACGGTGGGCAGCGTTTTGATGAACGCATCCAGTGCGCGCAGGCCGTTGGCGTCATCGGTCAGGCCGGGCACCAGCACATGGCGTATCCACAAATGCACGCCCTTGGACGCCACATACTGCGCCATCGCCAGAATATTTTTGTTGCTGTGGCCGGTCAGCTTTTTGTGCTTTTCATCGTCAATTTCTTTCAAATCCAGAATGACGAGGTCAGTGTTTTCCAGCAGGCGGTCAAAGCGGGCCATCCAGTCGGCGTTGTCAGGCGCAAAGGGCTGGGCACTGGTGTCCAGCGCGCGGTCTCGCACCTTTTTTGGCGCGCGCCAACCGGAACACCTCACTGACAAAATCCATCTGCAGCAGCGGCTCGCCGCCGCTGATCGTCAGGCCGCCGTTGCTGCGCCAGTAGTTGCGGTAGCGGTAGGCGGCAGTAAAGGCCTCCTGCGGGGTCTTGGCGGTATCTTTGGTAAAGGCCCATGTCTCGGGGTTATGGCAGTATTGGCAGCGCATGGCGCACCCCTGCAAAAAGATGATATACCGTACGCCGGGGCCATCGACAAGGCCGAAGGTCTCGACAGAATGGATGTAGCCTAAGGTTTCGGACATAAAGTATGCCTCCGTTTATCGGGAAAATGAATTGGTAGGGGGCGGCGTCCTCGACGCCCCGCGGCTGCCGCACACGTCCCGGGAGGGATAAATCCCTCCCCTACGCATTCCTTTGCGGGCTTGTAGGGCGGCCAGTCCTCTGGCCGCCGCGGGAGGGGTCAAGACCCCTCCCCTACAATGCAATTTGAAAAGGGGTGCTGTAAAACGTGAACGGGTAGCTTGCGCAAACTGCGGGCCGGGCATGCCCGGCCTACCGGGTGGTATAACACAGTATACCACAAAAAAGCCCGCGGCTGCGGGCCTTATTCAGCTTAGAAAATCACAGGACCTTATGGCAGGTACGCGCAATAACATCCAGCTGCTGCTCCTTGGTCAGGTCGATGAACTTGACCGCGTAGCCGGAGACACGGATGGTGAAGTTGGCGTACTCCTCCTTCTCGGGGTGCTCCATGGCGTCCAGCAGCTTTTCCACGCCAAAGACATTGACGTTCAGGTGGTGGGCACCCTGGTCAAAGTAGCCGTCCATCACCTGCACGAGGTTGTTGATGCGCTCACCCTCGCTGTGGCCCAGGGCATCGGGGTTGATGGTCTGGGTGTTGGAGATACCGTCCAGTGCCCAGTGGTAGGGCAGCTTGGCAACGGAGTTCAGGGATGCCAGCAGGCCGTGGGTCTCGGCACCATAGGACGGGTTGCCGCCGGGGGCAAACGGGGTGTATGCCTTGCGGCCATCGGGCATAGCGCCGGTGGCCTTGCCGTAGACAACATTGGAGGTGATGGTCAGGATCGAGGTGGTAGGCTCGGAGTTGCGGTAGGTGTGGCGGCGCTTGATCTTCTCCAGGAAGCTGCGCAGCAGCTCAACGGCGATGTCATCGGCGCGGTCATCATCGTTGCCGTACTTCGGGAAATCGCCCTCGATCTCGTAATCGGTGACGAGGCCCTGCTCATTGCGGATGCACTTGACCTTGGCGTACTTGATGGCGGACAGAGAGTCGACCACATGGCTGAAGCCTGCGATGCCGGTGGCAAAAGTGCGGCGGACATCGGTATCGATGAGGGCCATCTCGGCGGCTTCGTAGTAGTACTTGTCGTGCATATACTGGATGAGGTTCAGGATGTTGACATACAGCCCTGCCAGCCAGTCCATCATGACATCGTACTTTTGGCCATGACCTCGTTGTAGTCGAGGTACTCGGCCGTGATGGGGGGCGTAAGCGGGGCCGACCTGCTCGCCCAGCTTTCATCGATGCCGCCGTTGATGGCGTAGAGCAGGCACTTGGCGAGGTTGGCGCGCGCGCCGAAGAACTGCATCTCCTTGCCGGTCTGGGTGGCGGAAACGCAGCAGCAGATGGAGTAGTCATCGCCCCAGACAGGCTTCATGACATCATCGTTCTCATACTGGACACTGGAGGTGTCGATGGAGATCTTGGACGCATAATCCTTGAATGTCTTGGGCAGGGCGCTGGAGTACAGCACCGTCATGTTCGGCTCGGGGGCGGGGCCCATGTTCTCGAGCGTGTGCAGGAAGCGGAAGTCGTTCTTGGTGACCATGGAGCGGCCGTCCATGCCGATGCCGCCGACCTCGAGGGTCGCCCAGACGGGGTCGCCGCTGAACAGCTGGTTGTAGCTGGGGATGCGGGCGAACTTGACCATACGGAACTTCATGACCATATGGTCGATCAGCTCCTGCGCCTCGCTCTCGGTCAGGGGGTGCCGTTGTCGAGGTCGCGCTGGATATAAATGTCAAGGAAAGTGGACACGCGGCCGACGGACATAGCCGCGCCGTTCTGGGTCTTGATGGCGGCCAGATAGCCGAAGTACAGCCACTGGACAGCCTCCTTGGCGTTGGCAGCAGGCTGGGAGATGTCGAAGCCGTAGGCGGCAGCCATCTCCTTCATGCCCTTGAGGGCCGTGATCTGCATGGCGATTTCCTCGCGCTGGCGGACGATCTCCTCGGTCATGGTGCCGTCACCGCAGTTGGCAAAGTCATTCTGCTTGGCCTTGATGAGGTAGTCGATGCCGTACAGCGCCACACGGCGGTAGTCGCCGACAATGCGGCCGCGGCCGTAGGTGTCGGGCAGACCGGTGACGATATGGCTGTGGCGGGCCTTCTTCATCTCGGGGGTGGAGGCATCAAACACAGCCTGATTGTGGGTGCGGCAGTATTTGGTGAAAATCTCGTGCAGCTTCTCGCTGGGCTGGTAGCCGTAGGTCGTGCAGGCCTGTTCCGCCATCTTGATGCCGCCGTAGGGCATGAAGGCGCGCTTGAGCGGCTTGTCGGTCTGCAGGCCGACGACCTTTTCAAGGTCCTTCAGCTCGGGGTCGATGTAGCCGGGGCCGTAAGCGGTCAGGCTGGAAACGACCTCGGTCTCCATGTCCAGAACGCCGCCCTTGGCGCGCTCGGCCTTCTGCAGCTTCTGCAGAGCGCCCCACAGCTTGTTGGTAGCGTCAGTCGGACCGGCGAGGAAGCTCTCATCGCCGTCATAAGGGGTGTAGTTCTTCTGGATGAAGTCACGAGTGTTGACTTCCTCTTTCCAAATGCGGCCTTCAAAGCCTTCCCACTGTTTGAAATCTGTCATTATGCACCTCTTTTAAGTTATGGACAGCCGGGTTTTCCCACCCGGCAAAGATACTATACCAGAAAATCAGGGTTTTCGTATGTTGTCTCGGCAACATTACAGAAATTTTACAAATCTTCTTGCGTCAAAAACGCGCGATCTTTTCTACAAATGCGTAGGGGCGGGGCTGCTCCGCCCCTACCGCACGCTTTTTGTCGAGCCCGGAGATTTTTTTCCCGCTATTATTAAGGCAATACCGCAAATTCCCCGATACGGCGGCGTACGGCGCTGCTAAGCCAAAAGCGCAGATAATACTGGATGTCTTTATCGAGCATTTTGGCAACGCAACCGCAGCCGCCGGAGCGGTGCGAATTGCGGTGTTGCTGGCCCTTAAATCCCGGGTACTGCGGCGGCGCCGGGTCCTCGATGCGGAGCAGCTGGTTATATTTGGCGACGCGCTCGCTGCGGCTGGGGGCACCGGTCTTGATCTGGCAGGTGTTCAGCGCAACGGCCAGGTCGGCAATCGTGGTGTCCTCGGTCTCGCCGGAGCGGTGGGACGCAATGGCGGTGTAACCGCGCCTTGTGCGCCATCTTGATCGCTTCGAGTGTCTCGGAAACAGAGCCGATCTGGTTCAGCTTGATGAGGATCGAGTTGCCGCAGCCCAAGCGAATACCCTTTGGACAGGCGCTCGGTGTTCGTGACGAACAGGTCGTCGCCGACCAACTGGACCTTGCCGCCCAGTTCCTTCGTCATCTGCTGCCAGCCCTCCCCAGTCCTCCTCATCAAGACCGTCCTCGATGGAATAGATGGGGTACTTCTCGACCAGCTGCTTCCAATGTGCGACCAGCTCCTCGCTGGTGAACACCTTGCCGCACTTGGGCAGTCTGTACTCGCCCTTTTTGCTGCCCTTCCACTCGCTGGACGCGGGCGTCCATGGCCAGCACAAAATCCCTGCCGGGCTGGTAGCCGGCCTTCTCGATGGCGGCAGGATAGCCACCTGAATTGCCTCTCATCGCTGGCAAGGTCGGGCGCAAAAAGCCCTCATCACCGACAGAGGTCGCAAGCCCCTTGATCCTTCGGCGGCGCCTGCGGCACGGAACACCTCGGTACACCAGCGCGGCTTTTCGCGGAAGCTGGGCACCGGCGGCATAATCATAAACTCCCTGCACGTCCACGGTGTTGGCGGCATGGGCGCCGCCGTTCAGGAATGTTGCGTGGCACCGGCAGCTTGTTGCCGGACACGCCGCCCAAAAGCGTTTAGAATATCCAGCGAGTGCCGCGGCGCCGTGGAACCGCCAGGCATGGTTTATAGAGGTTGAGACTTATCTTGGTGCCGTCAGCCTGCAGCATGGCGTCCACCGCCGGAGGCATCCAGCCCGAGCGCCTCGTTGATGGTGGTGTTGATGTTCTCCACTCAGCCTTGCGTGAGCGCTTGCAGCTAAAGCGGCTCTTGTCTATCGCGCGCTCCGGCGCCTCAAACTCACCGGTGGAGGCGCCGCTGAAACCGCCGATGATGGGGCCGTCCGCCAGCCAGACCTCGGCTTCGGCAGTGGGGTTGCCGCGGAGTCGGTAATCACGGCCGATGACCTTCTCAATTTCCAGATATCTCATAGGTGCAAGTCCTTTCTATTTAATACTTTTACCAGTATGCCCGAAAAGGGACAAAGCGATTCTTTTGGTTAGCTATATCTAACCAAAAATAAGATAATAGACTAACCGTTTTTGTCAAGACCCCTCTATTTTCACTTCCCTTGCCATCCGCCTCCATATACTGTATAATAAACTTTATCTGTACTACTGGTTTTGACGTATAAGCGGAGTTTTCAAATGCTGACGAAAATATGCGAGGCGTTTCTTCGTTCTATTGGTTTCCCATCATCCGGGCTGCGCAATCCCCATCGGAGTGAGGCTGGGCCTGCCGTGGCGGGTGTACATCATTGCCATCATCGATATGATTCCGTCCCCTTCATCTTTTTTCTTTGCCGCAAGGTGCTGGGTAAGTTGCGGGATAGTATGTCATCGGCAATTCTTCACCTTCTGCCTTGAAAGGACATAAAGGTGGCGAAAGCTGAAGGCCAAGGCGGGCCGCAGCCTGCCGCTGCACTGCTGTTTGTCGCTTTCCAGCAATACGTAAGC
>VOFK01002278.1_pt1 | contig 26988 bp, 28 predicted proteins | sample 5384121 | NCBI WGS metagenome assembly VOFK01 (sample SAMN12384730, study PRJNA508395) | human gut metagenome | isolation source: healthy gut J | host: Homo sapiens | reverse complement strand
ACACTTATTTACCGATTTACAATATGGGATAAAATCTGTACCCATATAGTCTGTGAGAGCTATTGCAAATTCTATAAAAAATCGGAAGTCTCTGTAATAATGTTTGAAGCATATTTGATTGCCTCAGGCATTTTCCGATGCAGTATGTGTACATCTTTGATTATCAATAGTATAGCACTCTAAAAAGGCAACCAGCAGGTTGGTAAGTATCTGAGAATGTGTAAGTTAGTGATTTTTAGTACCATTCTCGGCTTGTACCTCCATTTTGGAAAGTAAAAGTAAGTGTAATTTCTTGAATATCAAAATGTGCGGTACAAAAACTTGTGAAAAATGGCGTTTTTTGATGAGAAAAGGTACAAAAATGGCTCTAAAACCAAAAGCCACATTATGATTATTTTGCGAAGTACTTAGTCTTCAACCAATAGGCATAAATCGGGGTCTGGAACAAGATTTCACAAGCCTTATTATCCAATATATCATTCTTGATAAGAGCAACCTTTGAACGGGAAATTGAGGTCGTTGAAGAAATTTGATAGCGATGTATCACTTGGTTAAACTGATGGCCTTTTCTCCGGCAGTAAGGGCCTTGAGATTGTTCAGTTGCTGTGTGCCAGTGTCTCGGTGATTATTATAAACAATAGACTTATGTGACAGCGGTCGCTATTTTTTTAAGATAGCCTTAACAGTAATATTCTGAACAGAAAAGGAAGTATTATTTCTTTTATTGTTCAAAATATTACTATATTTGCAGTATGGACAGGCAATTAAATGAAATAGGAACCATTCCAGTAACGACTTCAATCATTGAATCGTTATATCCGGAACTTAAGTCTGCTAATAAGAAAGTAACCTGGCTCGAGAAGCAAGGGGTTATCATCAGACTGAAGCGAGGACTTTATGTGATCAACCCCGAACATTCAGGAAAGACTCTATCGAGTGAGTTGATTGCCAATCATCTCTATACACCTTCGTATATCTCAATGTCTACTGCACTACGATATTATGGACTTATCCCCGAGGCTGTATATGTTCATCAATCAATGACTGTAAAGCACTCTCGTAGCTTTCAAACTCCAGTCGGCAGTTATGACTACAAATATATTTCAAGAGAGGCATTTCCAATAGGAGTAAGGAGTATAAATAAGGTGACTATGCATTTCTGATTGCATCACCGGAAAAGGCTTTGTGTGATTTGATTGCCAATTCCTCAAAGGTCAATCTTCGCTATATGAAAGATGTGGAAATATATCTTGAACAAGATATTCGTATGGATATGGATGAGTTCTATAATATGGACGCAACCATATTCAAAGATTATATAAAGGTTGGCAAAAAGGCTGATTCAATTTCTACACTTCTAAAATTCTTAAGACGATGAAGAATGAGATATTTGACAATATGCTATCCCGCTATGACTTGACGACGGAGCAACATAAAAGAAACGCCATATTTGAAGTTAACCAGCAGATGATACTTGCTGGTTTTTATGCTGGAGGCTTCTTTTGAGTCGGCTGCGTTCTATGGCGGTACTTGTCTGAGAATCTTTCATGGCTTGCAGCGTTTCAGTGAGGATATGGATTTTTCATTACTTGCGCAAGATGATAAGTTTGATTTTACGAAATACTTTCCTGCTATCATTGATGCCTTTGCAATGGTTGGCCGTGAGGTTGAAATAAAGAAAAAAGACAAGAAGAATTTCGGAAAGGTCGAATCGGCATTTCTTAAAGATAATACCAATGTGTATGATGTGACTTTCCAAACAGAGAGGTCAATAAAGATAAAGATTGAAGTAGATACTTGTCCACCGTTGAACTTCAAGACAGAACAGAAACTATTGCTTCAGCCACATTCATTTATGACCCGTTGTTTCACACTTCCGGATCTGTTTGCAGGCAAGATGCACGCACTGGTCTATCGTGTGTGAAGAATAGAGTCAAAGGTCGTGATTGGTATGACTTTGAATGGTATGTACGCCATAATATTCCGTGGATTTTACTCATTTGGCAGAACGATGCAAGCAGTTTAACAATGAGGATATTACTCCAGAGTTATTCAAGGAGAAACTCATTGAGCGTCTCTCTACAGCTGATATAAAACAAGTGAAAGAAGATGTATTGCCTTTCGTCGCAATCCAAAGAACTTGATATTTGGTCAAATGATTATTTCGTGCAGTTGGCCGGGATGATGAGAATGGGATAATCTTATATTTATGTAATGCATTTAGCGGTAAATAAAAAATGACAAATATAAGGAAACTATAAAAATAATCATCGAAAATTTATCAAAGAATCTGCTTTTTTTATGCAAATTGATTTGGAGTTGTTCTCCTTAAAATAGATTACTTTTGCAGTATAATAATTAGTAAAGAATAACAAGTTGAAACAATAAATAGAAGTCATGACTGAAATTGAATTCAAATGGTTAACTGAACCTCTCGCTGTTTTACTAACAGGTAAAGGGGTGTTTATTGTGAGCATTGTAATAGCTGTAATTTTTGGATTTATATACTATAAGAATAGATCTAGACAATTGCTGAATAGCTTACCAGGACTGTTTACATCTTTAGGTCTTTTGGGAACATTCGTGGCTATCTGTAATTCATTAGGCGACATCAACCAAGATACACTTGAAATAGATACCATAATTCGAAATTTAGTACCTGCCTTTACATCTTCTATAGCAGGTCTTATTTCTGCGTTTATCGCAACAGCAGGATGTAAGATATGGTATTCATATGAAGACCGGAAATTGGAAAAGAAAATTAACCTACAAACACCTGAAGAGTGTTTGTATAACCTTACCCTGTTGTCAACTACAGCAAATGAATCTTTATCAAGGATTTCACAGCAACTTGTAGAACAAAGTGCCAAAAATGAAGTATATAATGAACGACTCAATACTACTATTAGCCAGCAAAGTAAGATTCTTGAGCAATTTATCAATGACTTTGTAAAGAGAATGGATGATATCTTTACTAAGATGCATGGTCAGATTGAACAGAATATTAAGGACTTTGGTGAAGAGCAGTTCAAAAAATGTGCAGATACTCTTGAGGCCTTGACAGATAAAATGTCTTCACTCTCTACAGGCCTGCTTGAAGAACAAAAGACTAATATCCAGCAAATGATTGCAGGGACCAATACAGAGTTACAGTTTGTATCTAACAATGTAACAGAACAAATCACATCACTCTGTACTCAAATGACTTCTGCATTGGCTAATTTACGTTCTAGCCAGGATGAAAGATTGACTTCTATCGTTGAAAACTATAATGCTTTGTCAGAGAAATTGGCTAGTCAGAACTCAGATTTCGCTGAAAAGATGAATGCACAATTTAATGCTGAATATAAAAAGATTCAGGAACAAAGTACAAACAGCTTGCAACAGATGGTTGATTTGAAGGACGCTTATGCTGAAGTAAATCAAAAAATGCTTCAAAGCAGTACATCTATGAATCGTGAAGTAAGTGCTGAATTACGCAATTCTCTTTCTACATTCGTAACGGACTTACAGAAGACTGTTACTGATGAAGTTAATGCCCTCAGTTCAGCCAATTGTCATAAATGTAGAAGCATTAGAAAAAGAGTTATGCATACATCAGTGATCATGTTCGAAATATTAAGGGCAACTATGAGAGTGCAGCTCAAGCATATATTGATGCCGTAAAAATAATGCTCATAGGATGAATGAGAGTCAAGAAAATATGCTTTCGACGATTAATGATAGCATGAAGCATATTGTCCACACAAATGAAAAGGTAGATGAAGTCATTGCTGTAATGGAAGAAAGACAAGAACGTATAGAGAACCTGATTTCTCACATCAATGAAATCAGCACAACAATTGAGACTCTTCAGAAACTTGAAAGTCAACTTAATAGAATCACCAACAAATGAGTAGGTTGAATTTAAAAAACGAAGGTGACGAGCATAATTTCTGGCAGAATTATACAGATTTAATGTCAGGTTTTCTGGTTGTATTTATCATAACCAGTCTTGTTGCATGGTATGGCTACATTAAGGTAACAGGAGCTATTGGTGGTGATGGTGGTAGTATAAAAGTCACCATTGAACAATCAAGAATGATTCGAGAGTTCAACGAAGCACAAAAGTCATTGGTAAGTGAGTATTTCCATTATAATGAGCAATATCAAAGATTTGAGTGTAAATCAGATATAATGTTTGAACCTAATTTGGCAAATATCCCGGCTGATAAAGAAGAAATTTTTATAGAAGCGGGAAAAGAGTTGGTTAACAAAATTTTGTCCAAATTTAAAGAGTCTGTAAACATCTCTTTCAAAATCATAATAGAAGGACGAGCAGCCAGACATTTGAACAAAGGTTCCAAGGAAGCAAATGAAGCAGCGGATAGAGCTGTATGGCACACAATGGAAATTCGTAGCTATGAACGTGCATTGAGCTTATATAATCTTTGGAATCAAAATGGGATAATTAAATCCATTCAAGAAATGAATGGAGAAGTGTTTATTTCTGGTTCGGGTTTTGGTGGTCAAGGTAGATATCCCAATACTCCAGGCCAAGAAGAACTCAACAAAACATTTATCATTCAAATCATCCCTTACATCAAATAAAGTAGAGGAATTATGAAAGTAAGAGACCTCAGACAATATATAAAAACAATTTCAAAAGGTAATGAAACCCTTTGAACTAGTAGGTTCGAATAAAGAATACTTTTTGAATATGATGAGTGGGCAGGGACAAAAAGTCGATGCTCTCATAGCAGGTGCAGCCAGTTTTGCAAATAATGCAAAAGAACAGTTGTTCTATGAATTTGTGCAGAATGCGTATGATGCAAGTGCAGATTTTTTATTCTTCTATGCTAATGAAGAGTTCTTGATAGTACTAAATAACGGAGAACCGTTCTTTTACAGACCTCAATATTTTTGATCTTCCTGAAGGCGAAGAGCCTAGAGATGGTCAGTTATATAATTTTTTGGCAAAAAAGGTAAATCCTTGAAGTTAAACGATGATGATAAACTAGGTAAATATGGTCAAGGTTCTAAGTTGCTTTATACACTTTTGGCAGATATAAATCATAACGTCAATACAGAAGAACTTCTTAAAGATGCCATCATTAATAACAAAAAAGGACCATATCTTGTTAGTTGGCACAATATGTCCCAGTTGGATGCTTGGCTTATTAACGATGATGAGTGGATTCCTGCTCAAGCAGACGATGTAGAGAACCATATACTGTTTGCGAAAATTCTTATGAGTTATTATCCAATAGCACCAGGTCAAGATTTAGAAAGATTTAGCAATGAAGAAGCTCAAAGAGCAATTAAGGCATTCAATGAATTAGTTGATCCACCAAGAAATAAATCGTTCTTGACTAGGGGAACGGCTTTAATTATACCCTTAGGAAAGGGTAAGTATGATGCGATCATTGAAGAAAACAACCTTGAGAATGTTCGTGCACGTTTAGGCGTTTTTGCTTCTATTACAGCTGATCAAGAGCGTAATGTAGGCAAATCACTTAAACATATATATGTGATGGGTAAGGAAGTAGAGCAGCATCCTGTTAGTTCGTTATTTGTTGATTTTGTAGAAGAAGGGAATAAATTCCATTATCACTTTGCTTTCAATCCAATATTCGCTGAAAAAAATGTGGTTAATTTCTTTAAGGGATTGCCTATTCTACAAACAAAATATCGATTTGGTTTTATTTTGGACAGCCAGATTTTAGAGGTAGATGATAGCCGTCAGCGTATAAGCGATACAGAAAAAACTTGTGATCAATTGCGTCTTGCCTATACACATTTGGTTGATGAATTGAAGTCACTTTTGGTTACAAATAGAGAAAAGTTTGATTATATCTATCAGTCCTTGATATCATCACGCCCAGAAGATAACTCTGAAGATGACCAGAAGATCCGTAAAGCATTCTATGATGTTATTCGTCCATTCTTGAAGGAATATGCTTATACATCTGAGGGTACTTACGTACCTTTTGAACAAGTATGTGAGGAAGAAAAGGAAACGAATGTTTTATTGAAAGATATTGGTATAACTGATTTACATTGGATTGACAATGAAAGCAGAAAAAAATATTCTTTCCACTTTGATAAAAAGGTTCGTGTTTTACGTTTTGCTGAGATGCTTCAAATGGCAGACATGGAAAAATTGTCCGCATGGATAAAGTGTATGTCTAAGGAGGATTATAGACTATTCCATACCAATTGTCTTGATTGTATCTCAGATATTGAAACAATACAATTATTCCGTTCAAATGAGAATAATTTATATTCATGGGGGGGAATTGAAGTCTGATATTAACGTTTACTATATGGCTCAAACGACACAACCAATTTTTTTTGTGGATCAAGAATATATAGTAGAACCTATGTGTGAGGAATATGATAAAGATGATTATTCAAATCTTTTCGGTAAGATAAAAGCAAATCTTGCAGAATTGAGAGAAACTTCTATGGGCAGAGATGCTGTATGTCAAACGCTCTGTATGATTGCCGAAAATGAATCTGATTACGAAGATGAAATTATAAATGGAATCACTGTTCTTCAGAACTGGCGTGGTGATTATTTGCCATTCTCTGAACTATTTGAAGAGCGTTTGGACGGGACTATTTTGTTTGACAATTTCCGCATCAAAGGTAGCATACCTGAATGTATTAAACAGCGAGATTGGCTTATTGACAAACAAGGCGACAATACTGCACTATGGAATTGGATCGTAAATCATTTCGATGATATAAAGCAAGAAGATGGCTGGGGCGACAACACAGATGCATATCTAAGAGATATACAGAATGCTTACAAGGCAGGTGGAACATCTGTTGCAGGTTCATTACTTAGATTATATCTTGACAAGGATGGTAAACCTACAGATGAACCATGTCAGAATGTAGAAAACTTCGATAAGTTATCTGAAGCAGAATATGAAAAACTTCAAGCTTCATATTCTGATTATAATTTTGTGCCATATAAGTACGAAAAGGTGTTAAGTTCTGCACCATTCATGATGAATACCTTATATGTCTACGACTTGATTGACCCTAATCAGTTTATAGACTTTGATACATTGGCTATTTTGTCGAAGATATCATCTGATGGATTCTTGCTTAAATACAGGGTTATAGGTAATGATAATAGCTTTATAGTTCAGGCCCTTAATGGTGGGAAAAACTATACTAATGACCTTGACACGGATTTGAGAAGTGCTTTGTTAGAGATTGGATTTTACTATATACCTCAAAAGGTACAAACTCTTATTCCATCAGATACAAATGCTTTCAATATAACTCGGGACGACTTTGCAAATTCTGTTGTAGATAAGATTTCAGATAAGAATCTAATATTCCCCCTTATCAGAGATTGTAGCTCTGCTGTTGTGGAACATTATATCAATTCGTTGTCTATAATATCTATCAACCATAAGATTACAGATTCTGATATTCGTTGGCAGATTATTAAATTTGCCGTGTCACGTGATACTAAAGAGAATGAATTTAGAAAAACCATATTTAATTGTATCAGACATAATAATGAAGGACTTCCTGAGACAATAAAGGATAGTGTTTTCATTGCTTATGATCATGAGTATAGTCTGTATGCCTTAAATGGTGATTATCAAGAAGAGAATGAACATATCGATTCATTCCTGGATTGTCTTCCTTCAGATAATGATGCAGAGTGGTTTAAGGAAAATTTTATGGAGACAAGAAGGAGAACGTTTCTTGCAAAGAAATCTATGACGAGATAAAAAATAAACATCTCACAATAGAACAACTCCGCTTCTGTCTTGACTATTCACTTAATGATGAGCCTGATTATTACAATCTTGAAATAGGTAAAGAAGAGAGTCTTAGCGAGGCTTTGACAATGATTAAGACTAACCAGTATAGAGGGTTTGATGAGTATTTCAAGATTTCTGATTTTGATTCAGAGACCCAAGTATTTGCAGAGCAATCTTTACTTAATGACGAAGAAAAAGCTTCCCAACGAAATGCAGAAATGGTTGGAACAGAATGTTGATGCTATCAATTTGTTTGAGAATATCAAGAACCGACAGTGAATCATACATTTCTGTAAGAAGACTCATTCGTGATAACGAAGAAGCTATAGCTATTCCTGATTTTGAAGACCCAGATAAAACTGAATCAATAATAAACTGGTTATTGAATGCTGAACTTATATACGTTTATGGTGATAATGCCTATAAGAATATAAAACGTATAATCGATAGACTACCAGAAGGCATTGTTAACATGGTATTCTTAAGGTATACTGGTAATGTCGAATGTCGTAATAAGTCACTTGACTCTATTTTGCCCTACATTTACTCTTGAAGAATATGATAAAGAATCATGTTTCTTATCTATTTATTCTTGGACACCAATATTCTTGGATATGTTGATGAATGACAAGAAGGTGCAGAATTTCTTTGTAAATGAAGTTGTGTTTGCTTATGAAGGATTAGAATTACTTTCTAAACATAAACTACATAAATCTCCTAAACTAGAGGTTTCTGTTAAGGCTCATGAAGGAGATTATAATGAAATTGCAACAGAACCATATCAGATTTGGAAGAATATGCCCGAATCTAGAGGTATCTTGATTAAAACATCAAAGAAACCTATTGGTATAAACTTTACAATGCTCAAAAATAGGGAACAGGTTTTCTCAAAAGCAATAGATAACAAGGAATTTGGTTATGACACTAATGGTTTGGTAGTTGTTCAATATCCCAATACAGAAAAAATCTCTGCAATAAAGATGATAGAGAAAAACATATTGCCGATATGGAGTTCTTCCAGCAACCTTTTATTGTATTGCAAGGACTATATGTAGACCAATTGGAAAAACTTGAGCAAATTGCAGAAGAAAAAGGAACAGATATCGCTACGATAGTTCAAACTTCAGAAAAATCAATTAGTAATACAGGTGATAATGATGCGAACTTAAAGGTCGATGAAGATAAACTTGACAATATTAAAGAGTTGGCTGAATCATTTGATGCAGATGAATTGATGGAACTTGCTGATAAGAAAGACATGATATTAGGAGATTCTTCATGAAATGCAAGAGGTTGATGATGAAACTCAAGAGTCGCAAGTTCGTCAAACAATTGGATATATTGGTGAACTTATTTATGAGCAATATCTATTGGCCCAAGGTAAGGATTATAAGTATGCTGCAATAGAAGGTATTGGAGATTATGACTTCCATAATATTACAGACAGGATTTATGTCGATGTTAAAACGACATTGTATAGTCTTAAAGATGGTACTGCTCCATTCTATTTACATAAATCTCAAAATACTTTTATGCAAAAGCATCCCAATGAGAAATACCATATAGTTCGAATATCATTAAACGACTTGGATTTGCAGAAATCGTATGAAAGAATAAGAGATATTTATGGTAAAGAAGCAAAATCCTATGATTGACGAAAGACTCAAAGAGGATTGTTTGAAAATTGCCAAGAAGTATTGGAGAGGTGCAAAGATTGAACAATTCGATGCATTGTCACCAGAATATTCTATTAAGATAGAAAAAAGAAGTAAGATGAAAAAATAGTATAACTCCTGCTCAACAACTTTATTATGCATGGGATTTATCGCATAAGAAATCGACCAGTGACGATAGTCGATTTACTGGCGTATTGTCTGAAGCTAAAGTTGATATGAATCCTCACCAAGTTGAAGCAGCTTTGTTTGCATTCAAATCTCCACTAAGTAAAGGTGCTATTTTAGCGGACGAGGTTGGTTTGGGTAAAACTATTGAAGCTGGCATTATTCTTTCAGAACTATGGGCAGAACATAAGAGGCGAATTATTATTGTTGTTCCTGCATCTCTGAGAAACCAGTGGAATTTGGAATTGATGGAGAAATTTTACTTACCATCAGTGATTCTCGAAAATGAAAGCTATAAGGAAATTAAGGAGTTGGACACTAATCTCTTTGAAGATGGTAGACATATCATAATCTGCTCATATAATTTCGCAATAAAGCATTCAGAAGAACTTCAGTTGGTTGATTGGGATTTGGTCGTATTTGACGAAGCTCACAAAATGCGTAATGTCTACAAAAAGGTAATATCATTGGTAACACAATGATGAATACTTTTTAAGCATTATAAAAAGATTTTGTTAACTGCAACGCCATTACAGAACAACCTAAAGGAACTATATGGCTTAATAAGCATTATAGAATCCACATTTCTTTTCTACAGTTGATTCGTTTAATGAGCAGTACAATATGATTACTACCAGAGACTCTGCAAAGTTTGGAGAACTCAAAGGTAGACTGTCTCATATTGTACATAGAACACTGCGTCAACAGGTCAAAAGAATATGTCAACTACACTAAGAGAACTGCATTTGTACAAGAATATGAAGCTTCTCCTGAAGAAGTACAATTGTATGAAAATATAAGCGAATACCTTCAAAGGCCAGGAACATATGGCATTCCTGAGAAGGTAAGGCCTATGTTGTCATTAATTGTCAGAAAGATAATGTCTTCTTCTGCATATGCGTTAAGTTTTTACTTTACAGCGTTTTGTTGAAAGACTAGAACATTACAAAGTTACTGGTGAATTGTTATCGGCCATGTCAACGGTAGAAAACGACTATGAAGTAACACTCGATGAAGAGAAAGACGAAATCAACGAAGGACTGAATCCTGCAATTTCTGATGCGATTGATTTGGAGATAGCTGAATTACGTATGTATCAGGAACAGGCAAAGTCTATTGTAAATGAGACTAAGGCAAAGCAATTACTCGTTGCTCTAGAAAAGACATTCCATAAAAATGAGATACTTGGAGCACCCAAAAAGGCTTTAATTTTTACTGAAAGTCGTAAAACTCAAGAGTATTTAAAATCTTTCCTTCAGAATAACGGATACCAAGGAAAAGTCGTTTGCTTTAATGGCTCAAACAATGATGATGATTCTAAATCCATCTATCGAAAATGGCTATCTCTATATGCAGGTTCTAAACGTATATCAGGAAGAACAATTATAGATAGAAAACAAGCATTGGTTGACCATTTTAGGACAGATGCCGAAATCATGATTGCAACAGAATCAGGTGCTGAAGGTATCAACCTGCAATTCTGCTCACTTCTTGTCAACTACGACATGCCGTGGAATCCTCAAAGAATAGAACAGCGAATAGGACGTTGCCACAGATATGGACAAAAATTCGATGTGGTTGTAGTGAATTTTGTAAATCAGTTGAATTACGCAGACTGTAGAGTCTATGAATTGCTAAATGAGAAGTTTAATCTTTTTTGAAGGCGTATTTGGTAGTAGTGACGAAGTCTTAGGCTCATTGGAGTCTGGAGTTGATTTTGAGAAGAAGCTTAATCATATTTACCAAACTTGTCGTACAGAAAGAGAAATTGAGGCTGCATTTAATCAACTTCAGTCTGAATTGGAAGAGATTATACAACAACGAATTAAAGACACCAAAAAAGTCTTTACTTGAAAATTTTGATGAAGAGGTTGTTGATAAGCTGAAGATTCGACAAAGCGAAGATCGTGATAGAATAAATTCTTATAATCGTCATTTCTGGCGACTAGCCAAGAGTGTTTTGAAAGATTCAATTACTGACATTGATAATGAAAATCTTACTTTTGTTTTACCTGTATCACTAAAAAGCAATATACCTTTCGGTACTTACATATTAAACAAAGATCATGGAGATTTTCATCAGTTAAGAGTAACGCATCCTCTTGGCGAATATATTATAAGCAGAGCTTTAGAGACCCCTGTTTCTGATGCTAGTATTGAATTTGAAGTAGACAATTTATCCTCTAGACAAGTTTTGCTGGAAAAGTATAAGGGAAAATCCGGCGTAGCTGTCGTATATAAAGTAAAGGTTTACAATGAATTAGATTCACATGAACATCTTCTTTTCTGTAGCAAAACTGATGATGGAGAGAATCTTTCACCAGATTTTCTTAAAAAATTGTTTGAAGCAAACGCTATTAACGAATCGAAATGGTCTGGAGAAAATATTGAAGAGCAGCTGACCGAATCATATGAGCAACAATTGTATGACTTGAAACATGATGTTTATAGCAGATCTGAAGAATACGTTAGTTTTGAGATTGATAAGTACCAAGCTTGGGCAGAAGATCAAGTTTACTCACTAGAGAATGAAGTTATTGTTCTTCGCAAGGAAGATGAAGCCTTGAAAAGACAAATTCGTAAAGAAAGAAATGCAAAATTGAAACTTGAGCTTCAGGAGAACGAAGCTAAAATAGCAAAGCAATTACGTCAGAAACAACGCCAACTGTTCGATATGGAAGATGAATGTGCGGATAAAGTTGATGCTATGACTGTAAAACTTCGAGTTGCCATGACAAACCATTATGACACATCCACTTTTATGCGTTTTAGATGGCATATTAAATAACTAAAGGCTTCCCAAACAGAGAAGTCAATAAAGATAAAGATTGAAGTAGATACTTGTCCGCCGTTGAACTTCAAGACGGAACAAAAGCTATTGCTTCAGCCACATTCATTTATGACCTGTTGTTTCACACTTCCGGACCTGTTTGCAGGCAAGATGCAATTATCATCCGGTAAATAATCCTGAAAAATTTGAACTTGTGAAATCTGTGGTTGATAGACCTTTGTGTGATACGTAGTGTAAACTGTATAGAATCTTTTCGATACAACAGAATTTATAATCAAGTAGCCCGCCATAAATGAAGACTGTTTATGGCGGGCTACTTTTTAGATAAAGAAACGGTAATCGTATGTTACACCGTTATATTGTCTTAACAAGTTTCCCACCTGTGCCAATGTATTAGAAGTGTCAATTGTGGCAGGTAACTTTGTATATAGATTAAACGAGTTCCAATTCATCTTTGTAAATCCTAGAATTTCTTTAGCAATAGTTTCCAAATCTCCAGGCCCATAGTATTTGGTAATTTTTAAAGGAGCAGGAATACAACGTCCTCCTTGGTAGTATCTACGATTTGACTGTATTGAGGGAACTACTCCATGTGTCCATAACAAAGCATTTCTCGATGATAGTTTAATGCAAGTTCCTCTATCAACAGGATATCCATCTTCAAGAAATTGACCATACATAATCTTCTCTGCAATAAACTTTAAATCATATTCTTGAGTGATTGTGATCAAATCAATTTCTGATATTCCTGCTTGCTTTAATGCGTTTGTTATACCTTCAATCTCATCATTCTTAAAAGGGGTTCGTTTATGAATTACAACTCTTTGAGGTAACTTTTCCATAGCGTCTTGAAAAAGAGCCAGTATATCCATTCCAAATTTATAAGCTTCTTCAAAATTTAAATAAGGATTTTTCTTTTTGTCAAATTGAGGATGTTCAACTTTTGACAGTTTATATCTTAATCCCTGTCCTTGTGCATTGTATATATGGCTACAACCTAAAACAACTTCAGCTTTACCGGAATATTGCTTTTTTATGCTATATCCGATTCCTGCATATGCTGTATTTTGATCTAAGTCTGCAAGAGTCCAGGGAGTTCTTAAAGCTTTTACAAATAGAGCTAAAGAGAGCCACCATGAAATTTCACATACCATCTTGTCATATAAAGTCTTTTCTTCTATAAATTGGGTTGTGAATCTATGTTGGGCAGCCAAAAAAGCTTTTAATGTAATTATGTAGATCAAATATTTCTCCGTGATAATTGAATTGCCTATAGTTACTCCATGAATTAGGTATAAATATTAATAGCACAATTCCTGGGAACTGTTCTGAGAGTTTTTGCCCTTCTGCACAAATCGTTTTTGCTAAATCAATGGCACTTTTAGGATTGTCATTTATTGATACCCATTTTTCAGAATGTATTTCAGGTATATCAAGTCTACAGTTATAAATATTACTAAAACCTGTATAATGATGTACATAGTCAGATAATTTATCTGCGGAAATTGTAGAATTTAGTCTTTTTATAAATTCACTAAATTTTGAAGAATAAGAAGCAGGACAGATACTGCCAATGCATACGTCTTTGGGAATACATCAAAATATTTCGCATCGAAAGGCCTGTATTTTGATAATCCTCTCATCGGATTGTCATCATATGCTGGTTTATTAACGTATGGATTTATAAATTCAAGCTTGGGTTCGTTAATGTGTATGCCATGATATAATGTTTGATTTATATTATATTCCTTTGGAGAATATATCGTTGTGTTACCTTGTCCGCAATGGTGTATCTCAGCATAACCACGATTATTGGATATTTTAAAGATAAAACCACTTCTTGAATTAACAGGTATCTCAAAACTTAATCTTTTACCATTAAACATTATATTACACCATTCTTGTAATTTCTTCTCATATTGCTGATTTCTCATTTTATCCAAATATTCATGAGAGTATTGTTGTTTGAGCTCCTTTTTAATTTGGTCATTAGAAATAAAATAGACTGTTGGAGTGATTGAAAACAAGACATATTTCTTTTGTGGGACAAATGATAATCCACATTCAATAGCTTCATGTATTGTTACATTATTTTTATTTGCATAAATTTCTTTTTTATACAACCTATAACGCTTATAATCAACACCTAATCCTATAATCTGAGAGATTCCATAAAGTACAGCTTTGAGGAATAATTCTTTAAAATAGCTGTTTTTTTCTATTTCATCAATAGAAACATGAACACGTTCAATTTCACTAATTAAATTTTTCCCAAAAACTTCATTGATAGTAGATACAGTTGAGATGGCATATACTTTGTCTTTATATGGTACAGCAATAAGGGGCTTTTCTTTAATCTTTTCTCTAAGATATTTCCATCTGTTTTCATTCTTATCGTATGAAATTTGAAACTGAAATATTTCATCGGGAAAAGTAGCCGGAATTAGATTACTTTTCAGATATTTTTTTGTTACTTCCATCATGTATGGAAAATGGAGTTGTTGTATTGTCTATACTTATTACTTTAAGTATTTCATTGATTTCCTCTTGTTTATTAGAATCTTCGTTAAAACAGAATTTTACAAGAGATAACATGACAGTATCAAATCCGTTTGTGTCAATATAAAACGCTTGTCTACCAGCAGATCGAATAGTTTGAATCAAATCTGCTATTTCTGGTGTAATATCCTTGCCGTAGCCACACCAATACAATCTTCCCTGCTCCCTTATCCGTAAAAGCTTCTTTCAAAGCAGACATAAGGGATTTATCTCTTCCACTATATCCTATGATAATTAAATTTTTTGTCAACAAAATAACGTCGCAAAGCTGAAACAAATTCACTATTTTGTGAGTCTAGTTCTTTCTCCGTATTTTTGAGTGTTCTAAATTTACAATCTCCATGTAAGGCTATATAAAAGTAATTCATTTGAACTTTCTGTCCTATATATACGATCAACGCAATCAAGATTTATAGCTATAGGTGTTATATTGGCTTGTTGTGCAGCTCTTTCCACGAGTCCATCGAAATTTGTACTCCAAACAGATTTTACAATTCCATATTTATTCAACAGACATAGCAATTTATATCCTACATATGGGACTTTTCCCATTGCACAGGCTTTCAAAATATTTAGTTCTGTCCGCATCTATTGGATATGAAGCTTCGGCATAAAAAATAATATTCTTCTGGACTCCCCAATTGTGGATATTTCCCTTGCACATCTAACCATTTCTGAATGATGTCTTTACTTAAATCAGATTTTTTGGATCTACTAATTTTTTTTTGATTACCTGATAATGATTGATATATTAAAAATTTCCAATCCCATATACAATCATTTGCCGATTGAATACCAGATGAGATGGATGCACCGGCACCTAATAGGACACCAAATGACCCATCTAAATTTTGTTTGATTGATCGTAAAAAAGCATCAAATTCTAAATATAAATTTTCGGGCATATTCATATTTATATTATAAGTCGTTGGTTATCGTGATTTTATTATTTCTCGTATATCTGACTCACAGCCTCGGCTGTTTCTTTCATCATTTGTCGTAATGACTCAGGGGCAATAACCTCTATTTGTGCACCAAACGAACGGAGCAAAGAACGTAACTCATAATTATTTTGGACTTTTAAGGTTATCTTCCAATATCCATCTTCAAGAGGTGTTGTCACTGCTGATTGAGATTCATGAAGTGGCTTAGTCACAATATATCCAATGGCTTTATCACTAACCTTTAAAATGACTTCTTCTACAGGAGCATTTGAACGCGAAACGCCGACGATATCGCTAAAGTATTCTTTAAAATCTATTCCTTCAGGTTGTATTATGTATGGTTTAGATGTTTCCTTTACTCCTTCGATTCTATCAATTGCAAAGTTTGATAGATAATCCGAGTCTTTATGTTTGCCGATCAGAAACCAGCGATTATTATATTGTTTAAGATGATAAGGAGTAACAATTACAATTCTAGCATCCTTCCCAAATGGATGATATATAATTTCAATTACCCTTTTGTTAACAATTGCATTAAAAATGGGTTTATAGTATAAATCCATTCCTTTGAGATAGGGATTATGCTGAAAACCTTACAACTGAATCCAGACTATCTCCTAATTTACTGGTCGTATATAGTCTTTTTTCAAGGTCGTTTAACCACTCAAATTGTGGTACTCCATCGAAACGTTTAAGAAGTATCAATGCATCATAAATCAAATTGAGCTCTTCTTGATTGATAGGTTGATTTTTAATGGAAGCCCCTTTAGTATGGTATCGGTAATATTTTCTATGCCCATCTCGAATGGCATCTATCTCCATACTATATCCTTCTTCTTCACTTTCAATGAATTTTAGATCTTCTTGCACTTGACGTTTTTTTACTCCGCAACCATCTTTCGTTTCTCCATTATACAGATAGAGCGCTTCATTGCAGGCATCTACTAAATCCTCAATATAGTAACGCCTAGACCAATTGCTCAGGCATTTATCTATAATCTGGTATCTTAACTGCGCATTCTTATTCGTTGGCATAGGCAATACTATTTATCAAATAATACAAAGCTAATTATGAACAATGCAGTCTTTCTGCATTTGTTCATAATCTTTTATATTAAATCTTCTAATTTATCTACTATTGCAGCAATTTCTGTAGAATCAATACTTCCGTTCTCATGGTCAACTGTAGTAAATAAATTTACTCCTTCGATGTAACCGATTGATTTATAAAAAAATCTCGTTTCTTTTCCCATGATTCCTTATAGGCGGGATTATCTAACATTCCTAAATGTTCCCAAAGAATGGTATCTCCAGATGCATCTTCAAAAGTAAAATCAGGAATACATCGGCGGCCGTTATCTTCTATCATTCTTTCATATTCAAAGTCAATACCTCGTTCATATAGCATATTAGCAATAATTACTTCAGACTTGCTACGTACGATTAAACCTGGCTTTAAGGTTGTGTGAATCAATCCTTCCACATATGGAATGTTTGAAATATCTTCACGAACAGATGTAGAGAAAAGATTTGTATTTCGCTTAGCTAAAACTGACATCTGAGGTTTAGTATACTCGATTAACCACGATATATTATCTTGTATCAACAGAATTAATTTCTTTCTTGCTCGTGTTAAAGCTGTATAGATTAGTTCACGTGAAAGTATACGTCCGCTTTTAGGAAGAACAACCAACACAGTATCAAAATCGCTCCCTTGACTCTTATGGATAGTTATAGCATAAGCCAAGTCTATTGTATTATCAGCCTCGTCCGACTTAGAAGAATAATATGAAAATCTCTTGTTGGGTAACCCGGTAAAAACAACTGTCGATTTCTTTTCCCACTTATTTGCATAATTAACAAAACCTATTTGACCATTTGAAAGTTGACATTCTTCTTTACTCGTAGATTTCTTGCGTTCATTCTTTAATTGAATGACCTTATCTAGAGCAGATATGGTAATAGGAGCTATTTCTATTGAAAATTTTTATTTATACCAACCCACTCTTGGAAATACGAATTAATCTGGAATGTTCCCCATACCGGATTTTTACTGGGGACAAAACCTGAAATCTTTCAACCTTTGACGGATTCATTTAAGGCTTTATTTACATCGTCAAGTCCTATAGATTTACGAATCTTATCGGATAAAGATTTACCTTCCTCTTCTGGCAACTCTTTTTCAATGGCCTCTTTCAAGCAGTCTTTAAGGTCGTTTTCATCTTCCCAAGTATAAACAGCCAAGTCATTATTAAGATTTCCTTTGGCAACTTGCTCAAAAAATGAGATCGGAATTCTTTGCAGGTTTTCTCCAGAAAACCATGATGCTAAAGTCAATATGTCAGAGTCTTCTGTATTAATAGTTCTTACAACATATCGCAATTTTGTTATTGCCGATCTTAAATATTCGTCTTTATTATCCTTTAGGTAGTTAAATAAGTCTGCAAATGGTCTGCCAGGGCCAATAGGAGGTAATTGAAATGGATCTCCAATTAAAATTATTCGATTAATGTTCTTTAAATCCAATGCTTTCATTAAGACATAAAAGTCCTTACATGTAAGCATGGAACACTCGTCAATAATGACATTTTTTTTGCTCCACAATATTTACGTTTTTCTGCATCTTCAGGAACATAAGGTGTCATTGCAGCCCAGTCAAAGAAACCCTGACGCGTCAGAAATTGCGCAATAGTTAGGGCTTGAATACCTGCTGACATGTTGCCTAAGCGAACTCGTGCTTTCCCTGTAGGAGCCAAAAGGAGCGTACCTTCTGCTTTTATTTGTGGCGATTTTAAGAAAGCTTTGACAACTGTAGTTTTGCCTGTTCCAGCTGGACCTGCCAGCACAGAAAGGCGCTTACTGCAGAACATTTCCAATGCCTTTACCTGGTCAGCCACAGCATTACGGCATCGCTCATTTGCTTCATTGTAATCATCAATAGATGCTTTAACGATCGTATTCCAGTCTTCTTTTACTGGTGATTTGACGTCCTTTGAAGCACGACCTTTGAATATCTTACGCAAATAATCATCAATTTCTTTATATTCCTTCAACTGCAATGCACACCTGTCATCAGTATTAAGGTATACAGTTTTTTCTTCAATGAACTCTTTGTTTGACATTAAATAATTATATGGCAGTTGATGATTGTCCGCAGCCAAACAATCTTTTATATATAACTCAATCTCGTTTGCAGAAATTAATGTATCACCATCACAGAGACTTGCCACAAGTTTTGAAATGATAAATGAGCGGATCCTTCTATTATCAATTACAGATTCCACTAGTGAAGGAGCTTTTGGAGTCCATTTCCCTTGAATCTTAGGGTCAGCCATTACGCCAAGATCAATCATTTCGGTTGTAACCGGAAGATAATTTTCAATAAGACTCTCCTCGCTGATAATATATGGATTATTTAATAATTCATCGTAGCAGTCAGGACAATCAAACCACCATTTTATTACTTCCGAATTTATTTCAAAACGTGATAGCAGTTCCAACACTTGTCTTTGGTTACTTAGAGTATTTTTCCAAAGAATACGATAATGAGTAAGTTCACTTTTATATACGGAATCAGGAAGAGACAATTCACCTTTCATCAATTTATCAAAGGCTTCCCATGGATTATCTTTAACCCCACAATATCCATTATTTCGTAAATCCTGTTCAATTATAAATGCATAATTTACTCCTATTGCTGATAGAGCCTCGGCGAAAGCAGGGAACGGACCTATCATATCCTTCACCTTTGCAATTTGGGAATCTATCCACAAAATTTGTTGTTTCCAGTTTCCTCCAACCAGCCCATGTTTAATAACCGATTCCAAGCACTTTCTGACAACATTAAGAATAATCAGCATACTGTGATTGCTAACATAATCACAACCGTAGGATAATTCATTAAAGATAATCTGGCTATTACCTAACTTTGGGATAGTAATTTTTATTTCATCAATTACTTCTTGTTTCGATTTACCTGTTTGGGCTTTTACATAGTCTTCATCAAGTGACATATATTCATGGTATGGCAAAAAGAAATCCTTTTGACTTCTTCAAAATCAGTTCTTATGCCATGCTCAAAGATCAAATCCCCAAAAAGGATATGTATAATCAGTTGTTGTGTCATATGTTTGTACCGGTAAAACTTTGGTGATTTCACCTATACCAACAATTAATTTTGCATCTTCATCAATTGGATTACCACTTTTGCAATAAAAAACTCCGAGTGAAGTACCGGCCTCTATATTTAATCTAAAGTGATTTAATATTTCAAACTGCCTCTCTTTTCCATATACCCAAGATGTAGGAAACGGTGCAGTTTCATCATCAGACAGATTCGGATATTTATGATTCAGTTCTTCCTGATAATCACGAGAAAGATATCGGAAAGGTATTCCAAAAAAGCTATATGGTTTAAGTTCTATTGTTGTAGGTAAGAGCTTTGCATGTGGAGTCTCTCCAAAAGCATAAACATGTTTGAAGATTCTTTTATATGGCTTCTCATTCATAAAGCCACCATTCTCGCCAACACAAGCAGGTAATTGATCTTGCTTTAGAGAATTCCAATCCTTTCCTGCATACGTTTCTTCTTTGTTCTCATCTTTTCTTTCAGATATATTGTGAAGCATCATGCAGAATGGATTATTTTTCGGACATTGACAAATTGTTCCATTCCATTTATTATCGTGCCAAGGCACACGGATTGATATATGTTTCATGATAATCGTCTTATTTCGTATTAATATTATTTTCTACAATCTTGACAAACGCATCAGCACATTTCTTAATATCTTCATACTCTGCCAGTCTTTTTTTGCCACTAAGGTTATCGTCTGTCCAATCCTCAATATCTTTTGCATACACATCTTTGATGGAGCTTTGTAGCGATTCGATTTTAAGAGGAACAGGAAGATTACTTATTTGCATATCATCAATGATTCTTTTGAAATAAGCAAAATCACCTTCTATGATAAATCCCTTATCTGCTGCTATACGATAAATCGCAATCCAATGTCTTTGCTTGCTCAAAGGTGACTTTTTAGGCTCATATCCAATAAGCTGGCAAATGCTCTTTTTCAGAGTTGCGGTTCGTTTTTCTTCTGGCCAATCCTTTACGTCCGCTTCAGCGACTAATTGCTGATCATCATTTTCTTCATTATAATATGGATGCAACTGAATTACTTTATGGGCATAAGAATTTTCTTTGTGCACACTTTCTGATTTGTATTTCATGTCCATTCATTTCCAGGTCTGTAATAGAAGAACCCGTGGAATAGAAATACATGGTCAAGATGATGCTGATTGCGGTATCAACTTCCTGTTCTGAAGCAGTAGGAGAAATATGTGATTCACTGTTTCTCCAGCCTTTAATGAGCATAAGGTATTGATATAGCTGCTGCTTTCCTTCATCCGTGCTGTATTTCAGATTCCATAGACATTTATGGGCATAAATCACGTTTTTCCAAGTTACATCTTCACCGGGATTTTGGGCAGGAACTTCATGGCCTTTCATCAGATAATACAATTTCTTCAGATATGCTTCAAACTTGGTGACTAATAAATTAAATGCCACAAACTTATCTACTATAGTTGCTTTCTTGCCGTACAGATTTGTAAATGCCCGCTGGATAAACATGCCTACATTATCCAAAGAGTCAATTGACGGTGTGTCTATTACATAGAATACGCTGTCTATAATCTCATCGATAGGACGCATTTGTGGAAGTTCTGCGGTCAAAGTTGTTTTCAGAATGCTCCGAATATTATCCTTTATGACGGCCACGTCTACATGCTGTACTTCGTCTGTAATAACGTCTTCCTCTTGCGGCACCTGTTCTTCTTCGGATTGATAATTCTCCTCCATATTCAAGTACGCTTTCAGAATACGTTCTCTACAACTGCTGTCTAAAATAAACTCTCGAAGTAATTTGTCTGCTTTGGGAATAACCAGACGAGCTGGGACTTCTGTACCTTCTACTTTGGTAATGAACTCACGAGTTTTGGCCATGTTCAATGTCAGTTTCAAATTGTCAAACTGACTGAACTCATTCAGATTCTGTTCCGTTACATTACGACTCATGATGTGCTCCAGTTGACTGGCGTTTATACCGGTCGCTTCGGCCAGAATCATTACTTGTTTGTGCAATTCGCGGAATTGGTATTCTGCGATATAATCATAAATCGTCTTACCTGGCGACAGGTGTAAATCTCCACTTTGCAGGTCGTGTAGGATAATCATTGCCGTACGCTGATCCTTTTGTGAAAGAGATGCAAATGTTTTGTGCAACTCTTTAAAGGCTTCTTTGGTCAGTTCGCTTCCCCGGACCGGACATATAGAGGTTCTTGATGAACTTCACAAACTTGGAGTTGATATATTCGGCATCAATCGTACCCGTACCTGTTTCTGTGATATAGGTGTCAATAGGATAGTCAAAATCATCTCTTTCCGTACTGCCCCCTCCATTACCTTCAAACAGTTCCCTGTATCGTTGCAGCAGAATAAGGTAAGTCTGTTCGTCCAATTCCATCTTGACGTAGGTATAAGTATCGCCATGCTGGAACTCATATTCATCCTTATCCCATGTGAATCCTTGCAGCTTGGCTGCTTCCAGCAGATGAGTCATCTGGCTGAAATCTTTTGGCAAACATATTCCTGTCTTCTCTTGCTTCTGGCAATTTTGTAAAGTTTTCGATTTTTTGTGCCTGGAATATATCCCTTATGTGCAAGAACTTCTGGTTGATATTTGTCAGATTACTTTCCAGTTTATCGACAAAAACACCTAACGGCCTGTCCACATATACATCGAGTGCATCATTGATATTCTGCTCCATGGTGTAAGGGAAGGAGTAATAGCGGATAATGCCGAAAGGCTTGTCCGACCAAACAAGCGGTTGGTACGTGAGAACGACTGGATAATGTCCACATTTTCATTACCTTATCCACATACAGCGTATTTACCCATTTGGAATCATAACCTGTCAACATCTGCGAAACTACAATAAGCAAGTCTATCTGCTGTGCGTGATCATGTTCTATATTGAGGTAAGGGCTTCTTATGTGCCAGTCTTTTGGCCACATCCTTTTTGTATTTGGCGTAGGTGGAAAGCTGGAATGTTGTTCCATATTTCCGGTTATAGTCATCCAGCATCTCCAGCAAGGCATCTTCCTTGGCGATTCCGCCATCAGAATTGTCTATGTTGTTGTCGAATACGGCCACCACATTCAGAGAGAAGAATATTGCTCCTTGAATATCCGATAATAAGCTATTGCCTCAGGTATATTCTTTTGTAGCTAGAATGGCGTGGAATTTACCGTTCTTGCTCAGTTTATCCCTTCCGCTTGCGATGTCGGCAGCAACAGCCTGATGATGAACAGGCTGCTGATACAAGTCTTTAGGGCAGATAATGTTCTATTCCGTGTAAGGTTTCATCTCCTTCCTTATAAGTGTCCGGCATCTTCAGTTCGTTCATGAATCGGTTGTAAATAACCATTTTCTGCTCGTCATTTTCAATCTCTTCAATGCTATTTACCTTCAGTTGAGAGAATGCCACTTTTTCGCGAAGCTCATTGTCATCGTAGGTTCTTACCATATACGGATCGAATCCCAATACGTTGTGGTCAGGGATTCCATTGGCGATGGTGTATTTATGAATCATGTCGCCGAATATGGTTTCGGTCATGATTTCATGCTTGGCGTTTTCTTTAAACACCGGTGTGCCCGTGAAGCCGAAAAAGCAAAGCTCTTTTGAATGTATTCTTGATACCTATCAGCATATCGCCGAACACACTACGATGACATTCGTCTATGATGAATACCAGTCGTTTGCGGTCTATCAGATCAATATCGTCCTGCGAAATATCTTTTTCCGGCCTTGATGTTCGACATCTTCTGAATAGAGGTCACAATCAGGCGGTCGTCGTTATCCGTACTTTTTGAGTTTTGCTCAACAGGATGGCTGTATTCTGCGTATCTTGAATCGCTTCGTCTTCTCCCGCAAATCCACGATATTCGTCCAACGATTGCACGCTCAGCTCGATGCGGTCCAATAGAAATACCACTTTGTCGGCATCGCCGGAATTGGCAAATGAGTTGTGCCGATTTGAAACTGGTCATGGTCTTTCCGAACCAGTGGTATGCCACACGTATCCGCCACGATGCTGGTGGGTATCCCAGTTGGTCTTATGCGTTATGTCGCTGATTTTACTGGCTGCAAAAATACTGATAGCTGCGAAGTACTTTCAGTGTCTTGTCCTTATCGTCGGCAATAGTATAATAACCAATTAGCTGATGAGCCATGGGGATGCTGAGCAAGTCGGATACAATTCGTCTCCAGTCTCGTATAACGGTGTTGTTAAAAGTCTTCCCAATGGAAATAGAATTCCGGCTTGAAATTCTCTTCTTTCCCGGATTGGCAAAATAGAGTGTTTCTTCCGGTGTCATGGCTACAAAAAATCTGTACCATCTTAAAGATACCGTTGCTGAATACGCCTTCGTGGGTATAACGCTTAATCTGGAAGGTAGCCTGACTCACATCTACTTTTGAACGCTTCAGTTCGATATGAATTACCGGCATGCCATTGATGAGCAACATCACATCGCCCCGTCGGTCACCGCCCAACGGGTGCGAAGCCTTGAAACGAGGTTGTCGGGCAATCTGATAGCGACTCTGTCCGGCACTGATTTCACGTGCATCGAAAATCTTCAGATAAACTTCCTTGCCGTAATTGTTGGTATCGGCGGGGTTGTCGCGTTTGATGCATACCTGTCCGCCATTGATAAACATATTCATGGCGTATGGGCTGTCGCACAGATTCACCTGATCGATGATTTGGCGCATCTCACTTGCGGTAAGCGGACAATTGCCCAATTTATTGATGTCTCTGTTGTTGTCGAAGAGAATCTTGGCCCAGTTCTGAATCAAATCTTCTTCTGTGGGTTGTACAAGGACTTCCTTTTCCCAACCATGATGGGGAGAAGGTCAACCAAGGCTTGTTCAAACTGACTTTCCTTGACGAAATATTGTATGTCGTTTATATTATCCATATTTACTTCCTTAAAGGTTTGAATGATATTTATACAAACACATTTTTATCCAGACAAGCTGCCTTGATTTGTTTTAACTTCTCAAGGCGCTGGGTTTGAGAGATTTGTTTATCAAGATTACAGAAATAGGATGCTATTTTTTGTTGTTCTAGTTTTGAAGGTATAAAAAATCCATCTCTTTAAACTCATCAAAACTTATTGTACGGCCATCTCTAATTCCGTAAGTAATAAGTTCTAATCGTTTTATAAATTTTTTAGATGTAAAAATATATTTCCAGAAATAATCATAATGAAATTCCTTATTTTTGAATTCCATTACAGTATATGCAGGAGATACAATTCCTTCAATATTAGAATGAGCAAATCCTCCTTGAAATGATCTCAGATGTATAATAAATTGGCCTGGTAAAATATGTTTATAGGTCGTTTCATTTGATTTATCATGAAATACCTGATATCCAATATCACTTCTTTTAACCATTCCTTTATCTTGAGTAGCTGATAAAACGGGTAAATCAGGACGATTTCTTACGTTTGTTGTTCTAAACACTTCGCCAGCTGTGACGAAATCCCATTCTCCTTCAAATCCTTTAAATCTTACTTTAGGTACAGTTTCTCCTTCTTGTGGGAACATAGATTGTAGGCTTGCCGCCTTTATTCGTTTTAAAGACGCAAGTTTCTTTGAAGTGGTTTGAATTAATGAGTCTAATGATTGGAAATAGGATGCTATCTTTTGTTGTTCTGTATAAGATAATGGTATATGCACTTCACCAGATAGGGCCGTTTCATCACTAATATTAATAGTGTTTCTTTTGCACCTTTATTTATGAGAGGTAGAAGGTATTTATTAAGTCTGAAATTAGGCTCAAAGTAAACACTGATATAGTTAGGATCGAAGCCCTCTTTAACATCGTATATTGCATATAAAACTGAAACTATTCCTGGTTTGTTGTTATTTACTTTAATTATTCCAAAAGGCTTTAGCTTTAGGGGAGACTTTGTATATACTATCTGCCATTTATTCAAAAATTTTATAAGTGGATATATTGTTTCCTGTATAACTTCTACCCAAATGCTCTATCTGATTTACAACGCCAAATTCATCAGAAACAGAAAGAGCGTCTTCCTTTTTATATTCTAATTTGTTATTTTTTTTATTACTAACTGATAGGCACTTCTCAAGAAGAACATCACTATAGTAATCACAGAACTCCTTAAATCTTATCTCCGGCACATTCATACATTTACTTCTTTTCATCATTAATCAACTCATTAAGCCCCAAAATCGCAAACTCATCTCCGGTCAGTTCATTAATAAGACCTGACAATTCTTTTTGAGATTTTTCCACGTCCTCATTCAAATGCTTGTAACTTACGGCATACTTTTTCCCTAATGCACACACTTTATCTTCAAAAGTAGATAAGACCTCAGCGAGCGTTTCATCAATACCATAAACAATAGGATCAATCCATTTTTTTATGTAGGAATAGAGAAATATCTTCGTCTGAAAGATTTTCTATCGCTTTTACAGTTTTTGTCGATAAGAGTCTGCTTGGCTTCCTTTAATTTGTTTGTTCTTGTTTTTCTGTTCCTCCCAGAGTTTGACAATCTTCTTCAGTTTCTCTTTAGTTTCTGCTTCCACCTCATCCTTCTTGGCTTTTGCTCCCGCAGTAATGGCTTTCTTATCAAAGGCATTTTCCTTTTCACTATCCAAATAAGCCTCAGACTCCTCTTCCGAGAAGTTTTCACGGATTTCATCCAGTTCACCGGAGATCTCTTCTACTCGCATCTGCAAATCGGCAATTGCTTTCAAATCGTCCTGAAATTTCTCCTGTTGTACCAAGTCAAAAGGAATGATGCGCCCTTTCAAACCATCTGGCACTTCAATTTCTTCGTCGCCTTTCTTTACCAGTTTATAAGCAGGTTCTACCACTCTTACCGCTTCAATGCCTTCCTGCTGTATGGTCTCAATATCGTTGGTAATGCCCTGCCAGTTGTCAGCTAACGCTTGATAGGCTGTAGATACTACTGAAAAT
>VOFK01004406.1_pt1 | contig 26989 bp, 33 predicted proteins | sample 5384121 | NCBI WGS metagenome assembly VOFK01 (sample SAMN12384730, study PRJNA508395) | human gut metagenome | isolation source: healthy gut J | host: Homo sapiens | reverse complement strand
GGACTAGCTCTGTATGATGATGAACAAGACCAGTTTAACACTGTTAATTCCTCCATTATTTATTCATCTGTGGGGTTGAAGGTGGTATGTGGTTTGGTAGCGAGAATGCCATTCATTGTTATGATTACAAAAGCAAAGAACTAAAAACGATTCATATCGAAAAAAGAAGAAGGCAAAGGTATTAATCCGGTGGATTATAGATTCAGAAAAATGCTTTTATTTGGAAGATGGCAAGATTCTGATAGGTACCCGAAAGAAAGGAATCTATTTATATGACTGTCGCATCTGGCAATTCACCCTTTTGATTCCAAGCAGTCAGAATCTGTTGACATCGTTATACGTAACAGCAGACCATTACATTTATACCGCTTTTTATGGAGATGGATTTTACTGTTATGACCGGACAGGAAAAATGCTGAAGCATTACACAAAAAAAGAAAATTCCGGGTTGAAAAACAATTATGTGTTTGGATATGGTGGAATATAATGGTAATATATGGCTGGCAACAGACGGGAGCGGAATCAATTTATTTACTCCCCGAACCTTTCAGTTTTCGCAATTACAACACATAGTGGGGGACTATTCTTCCTTACCGGTCAATTCCATAACCTTGTTGTACAAGGACATGAAAGATAATTTATGGGCTGGAAGTGTGCGTGGAGGGATATTCAGTATTAAAGAAAACGTATATAAAGACTTATAAAGAAGCTATCTTGAACAATACCAACGGCCTTAGCGAGCAATCTGTGATTAGCCTTTATGAAGAAAAGGACGGCAAAGTATGGATTGGAACGGATGGAGGAGGAATTAATCTGTATGATCCGTCTACTGACAAGTTTATCCATTTCCCCTCTACTTATGGTGATAAAGTTGTTTCTATTGCCGAAGTGTCTGAGACTGAGTTAATGGTGTCTTTATATACCAAAGGAATTTTCCTGTTCAATAAGAAAACACATAAATACCGTCCTTTTACTATCGTTGACGAAGAAACTAATAAGAAAGAATGTTTTTACGGTTATCTCCCTCTGGCTAATCAGGTGGCGGACGGTAAGATATACATAATCAGTTGCGGCACTTATGTATACCACACGCATGACCATACATTTTCGAGGATGCAAACTGACCGTGATTATGATTTTTTTTCCAATGATGCACTTTGCCTGTCATACTCCAATGATAGGTTTTCTCTGTTAAAGTGTGCTCATCAGGCCTTTTGGGTCGATCAGAAAAGTGATAGTATCCGGCTGTTGTTTGAGTTGGAGAAAGATGAACTTATTACTTCCATGTCTTACGATAACAATCGTATGATATGGACCAGCACTAACAAAGGACTTGGATTTTTTGATCTGGAAAGTCAAAAGTATCACCGTATCCGTACCAGACTTTTCAATGGTATTTCTTACCTTATTGCTGACGGAAAAGGACGTTTATGGATTTGTGCCCAAAAATCATTTATATTCTTATATCATTAAAGAGAATAGATTTATTCTTTGGAACAGTTCGGATGGTTTCCCCGCCTAACGAAATTTTGTTTGCGTACCAAAAGCAATCCAATAGGGATTATATTTATTTAGGAGGTTCAGAAGGATTAGTTAAAATTAATACGGATATTCCTTATACCGAAACTCAAATTCCGGAAATATATCTGTCCGAAATTCTTTTTAATGGTAGCCCTTCTTTGAAGAAGGTAAAGGAAAATACAATAAAAATACCATGGAATTATAATTCTCTTTCTGTTCACTTCCGGATCAAGAACAGAGATGTGTTTCAGAAATACCTATTACAATATACTATTGAAGGCAGAGGTAAGCAGTCTATTGAAACTTATGATCCGGTGTTGAACTTATCTTCTTTGTCGGCAGGCAATTATTCAATATGGGTTTCGTGTAATACAAAGAATGGAAACCGAACTCCGTCTAAACAATTGATACATATTATCGTCACCCTCCTTGGTATAAAACAGTTTGGTTTATTGGTGTAGCCGCTGTGTTGTTTATTATTATGACTGCAAGCATAGGTTATATTCATTATCGTCGGAAAGAACGCAATATGAAAGGTAATGTAAACTATTTCCTGCAAGCCGTATTAAACGATATGCTCAGTAGTAAAGAAGAAAAAAACAGCGAGGTGAAGAAGATAACTGTGCAGAAACTCCTTTGTCTGATATCTCATCAAAAGAGGATGATAGCCGACTGGAGGAAACTGGGCAACAAACTCAAGCGAAAAACAGCAAGGAAGATGAAGAATTTCTCAATAAACTCAATATGCTTATCCATGAGAACATGGCGGGTGGAGAACTTTCTATTAAATTCCTGACGGACAAGCTGGCTATGAGCAGAGCTTCTTTATATAATAAGGTGAAGTTCCTGACCGGTTTGGGAGTTAATGATTATATTAATCGGTTGCGTATTGAGAAGTCGGTTTTTCTGCTTACAAATACTAATATGAACATTAATGAAATATCCTATGAGGTCGGTTTTTCTTATCCTCGGTATTTTTTAGTACTTCCTTTAAGCAGATCAAGGGAATGACACCTACCCGATTTAAGGAAGAGAATAAGAAGAACTGATTACTGTTTTGTGCTGTCTTTGTTTGTTGGAATAAAGAGGTGTGGTTGCTGTTTTCCTTGTTAAAATCCCGTTCCTGCCTCATTTTCTTTAAACTTCTGTGAACAAAATCCGGATTAGTCTGTTTTTTTTATTATGCAAATCGCCTGATAAAGCTTCTTATGGGTATGCGAATATAGATAAGTCAAGCAAGGTATGCCTCCCCGGCATAACAGGAAGATTGCATAGTAGTTTTGTCGTGTTTTATTTTGTGTTTGTGTTGTGACGGTGCTGCGATGTGAATCGAGGTACCGTTTTTTATTATGGATAGGTATAACCGGAGATTATCCGGTATAAAAAAATACTGTGAACCGGTTTGATGAAAAATGGCTTCCTTTGCAGAGTAATAAACAGAGTAATAAATTCAGTATCACTAAAATCTAGTAATTTATGTTCAACGAAAAAAGAAGCAGCATGTTGCACGGTGTCTTGTTGATAGCACTGTTCTCTTGTGCGGCGTTTTACATTGGTGAGATGTCTTTCGTGAGAAGTCTCTCTTTCAGTCCGATGATTGTAGGTATCATTTTGGGTATGCTTTTATGCTAACAGCTTTGCGGAATAATCTTCCCGAAACTTGGGTGCCGGGCATACAGTTCTGTTCGAAAAAGATTCTGCGTATCGGTATTATCCTCTATGGTTTCAGATTGACTTTCCAGGATGTGCTGGCTATCGGATTGCCTGCTATGTTGATTGATGTTATTATTGTGGTGGTGACTATTTGTGGTGGTATTTATCTTGGTAAGTTATTGAAAATGGACAGGGGTATTGCGTTGCTCACTTCTATCGGAAGTGGTATTTGCGGGCTGCCGCCATTCTCGGTGCGGAGTCTACTATTAAAGCAAAACCTTATAAGACGGCAGTGTCCGTTTCTACCGTGGTAATCTTCGGTACTATCTCTATGTTTTTATATCCTTTCCTCTACCGTAATGGAATTTGTGCGCTCACTCCCCGACCAAATGGGGAATCTATACAGGCTCTACTCTTCATGAAGTGGCTCATGTGGTGGGAGCGGGTGACGCAATGGGAAACGGTATTTCGGATTCGGCAATAATAGTGAAGATGATTCGGGTGATGATGCTGGTTCCGGTGCTTTTGATTACTACTTATATGGTGGCAAGAGCGAGAAAGAAACAAGTACAGAAAGGGCAGAAATTTCAGAAGATTGCCATTCCCTGGTTTGCAATCGGCTTTATGGGAGTTATCGCTTTTAACTCTTTTGATTTGCTGCCTGCGCAGTTGGTTGCGGGGATCAATACACTGGATACTTTCCTGCTGACAATGGCTATGACTGCACTTGGGACAGAAACAAGCATTGACAAGTTCAGAAAAGCGGGGGCGAAACCTTTTGTCCTGGCATTTCTTCTTTATATTTGGCTGGTAGTAGGCGGTTATTTCCTGGTGAAGTATCTCACTCCTTATTTAATGTAATAAAAAAACGGACTTACGTAGACTCTCAGAATGACATTCTTCAGAATTTGTGTAAGTCCGTTTTTGGTGGTGGTACTTTGACAAGTACCTATCTAGTTGTTATAAGGGCATATTTCCATGCTTTTTAGGTGGATTCGTCTGCATCTTGTTTTCTGTCATTTCCAGTGCCTGAATCAGACGTTTGCGAGTCTGTCTCGGATAAATGATTTCGTCAATATATCCCAGCTCGGCAGCCTGATACGGAGTAGCAAACTTTTCCTTGTAGGCTTCCAGTTCCTTCGCCTTAGTCTCTGCGTCAGCTTTGCGGAACAGGATATTTACCGCGCCTTCTGCCCCCATTACTGCGATTTCCGCACTTGGATAGGCAAAGTTTACGTCTGCGCCTGTCTGCTTGGAGTTCATCACAATGTATGCACCGCCGTAAGCCTTACGGGTGATAACGGTCAGTTTGGGAACAGTGGCTTCCGCGAATGCATAAACGATTTTTGCACCGTGACGGATGATACCGTTATTTTCCTGCGTGTATCCCGGAAGGAATCCCGGAACATCTTCGAAAGTAATCAATGGAATATTGAAGCAGTCGCAGAAACGGATAAAACGGCTTGCTTGTCGCTGGCATCAATATCGAGCACTCCGGCAAGATAAGCTGGCTGATTCGCTACGATACCTACCGAACGACCTGCCAGGCGTGCAAAGCCGATGATAATATTCTTAGCAAAGTTCGGCATCACTTCGAAGAAATAGCCGTTGTCTATAACACGTTCGATAATGTCTTTCATGTCATACGGTACGTTCGGGTCTACCGGAACGATAGTGTCCAAAACGGCATCTTCACGGTTGGTTTCATCCGTGCAGTTCTGCTTTTTAGTTTCGTCCATATTATTCTGCGGTAAGAAAGAAAGCAGTTCACGGATGCTCATCAGCAATTCTTCTTCGGTATTGCACATAAAGTGAGTCACACCGCTTTTGCTGCTGTGAGTCATTGCGCCACCCAGCTCTTCTTTACTTACTTCCTCATGAATCACAGTCTTTACTACATCCGGACCAGTCACAAACATGTGACTCTTTTCTTTCACCATAAAGATGAAGTCGGTCAGGGCAGGAGAGTAGCAGGCACCACCGGCACAGGGACCGAGAATGGCAGAGATTTGAGGAATCACGCCGCTTGCCATTGTGTTCTGATAAAAAATGTCGGCATATCCCGAAAGGCTTTCAATACCTTCCTGGATACGTGCACCGCCCGAATCATTCAAAGCGATAATCGGGGCACCGTTCTTTAAAGCCAACTGTTGCACCTTTACAATCTTTTTCGCGTTGGAAGCGGACAGTGAACCGCCGCAAACGGTGAAGTCATAGGCGTAAACGAATACCTGGCGACCGTCAATCTTTCCGTAGCCGGATACGATACCGTCTCCCGGAATTTTGTTCTTATCCATACCGTAGTTCGTACAACGGTGAACCATCAACTTATCCAGTTCAACGAAAGTACCCTTATCGAGTAACATCTCGATACGTTCGCGGGCAGTCATTTTACCGCTTTCGTGTTGCTTCTCTATTTTATCAACGCCTCCGCCAAGAGAAGCGATGCGGTCACGTTCCCGGAACGTGGCATATGCTTTGTTTATTTCTTCCATGATGCAATCCGTTTTTTAGTGTTATGCAATCGGTTCTAATGTTATTAATGTCTGGTCACCGGTGATGTTATCGCCTTCCTGAACCAGAATTTCTTTGATACGGCAATCCGAAGTCACTTTGTAGTTGCTCTGCATCTTCATAGCTTCGATAACGATAGCGGTGTCTCCCGCTTTTACTTCCTGTCCTGCCGTTACGGGAATTTTTACTACTTTTCCCGGCATGGGAGAAGTGATGCGGTCGTTCTGTTCGTCCTCGCCTTTTTTGCGCATACGCAGGTACTTCGCTTGGCTGTCTACGATTTCAACATTGAAACTGCTGTAATGCGTGTTCACTTTATAGCTTTTCCCGTTCTCCTTGCGGATGAGCTGCGCGTTTGCGCTGCGACCGTCCATAAGGATGTTGCAGGTTCCGTTTTCTGCCATTACCACGTCCGCTTCAAACGGCTTTCCGTCAATGGTAAGTACCACTTTATTATCTTCCTTGCTGACCAGTTCCACTTCGGCCACCCGGTCACCTATATGAATTTCCATAATTAACTGCTTTTTTTAATTAGATACGAAGTACGCCTTTATGCAATCCGAATTCTTTCCATTTGCTGATAGGACGGTTGTCGGTAGTGTCGCCGCTGTTCTCTTCAAGATTCATCAGATAATCCATGTAGGCGGCAATCAGTGCAATATTCTCGGCACGTTCGCTGGTTCGCATGATACACTGATGCAGGTGTTCGCCGTTCTTGGCGATGAATCCGGTATCATAATGACCTTCTACGAAATCGGGCGTATCCATAATAGCACGCAGGTAACTGATATTATTCTTGACTCCGGTCGCTTGTACTCATGAAGCACACGACGCATCCGTTCGATAGCATTATTCGCGGTTAGTTGCCCACACAATCAGTTTGCCAATCATCGGGTCATAATAGATCGGAATCTCGTATCCTTCGTACACATAACTGTCGATACGCACTCCGATACCGTTCGGTTCTGTAATCTGCTTGATGATTCCCGGACTCGGCATGAAATTCATTTCTGTATCTTCGGCACAGATACGGCATTCGATAGCGTGTCCGCGCTGTTTGATATCTTCCTGTTTCAGTTGGAGAACCTGTCCGTCGGCTACCTTAATCTGCTCTTTTACGAGGTCTACACCGATTACTTCTTCCGTAATGGGGTGTTCCACTTGCAGGCGGGTATTCATTTCGAGGAAGTAATAGTTGCGGTGCTTGTCTACCAAAAACTCGATCGTTCCCGCACCGATATAATTGACGGCTTTGGCGGCAGCCACCGCTTTTTCTCCCATATCTTTCCGCAATTCCGGAGTGACGAAAACCGAAGGAGTTTCTTCCACAATCTTCTGATTGCGGCGTTGCACGGAACATTCGCGTTCGCAAAGGTGAATTACGTTTCCGTGTTTGTCACCCAGAATCTGAAACTCGATGTGATGGGGCTCTTCCACGAACTTCTCCAGATAAACCGTATCGTCACCGAAAGAAGAAAGAGATTCGCTTTTGGCGGTTGTATAGGCCTCTTCCACTTCTTCTGCGCTGTGGATAAGGCGCATCCCTTTTCCACCGCCACCCATAGAGGCTTTCAGCATCACCGGATAACCGATTTTATTGCAAAAGCTCCACAGCCTTTCTTCCACACTTTTCAGGTTTTCTTGTGTGCCGGGCACAACGGGCACTCCGGCTTCAATCATTTTGATGCGGGCGGAAATCTTGTCGCCCATTGCTTCCATTGTTTCCGGATTGGGACCGATAAAGATAATGCCTTCTTCCTGACAGCGTCGTGCAAAAGCCGCATTCTCGGACAGGAATCCATATCCCGGATGAATGGCGTCTGCGTGGTTCGCTTTCGCCACTTCGATGATTTTTTCTATATTCAGATAACTCTCTTTAGATGCGGCGGGACCTACACAATATGCTTCGTCTGCGTAGAGCACATGCTTTTTGCAGTCCGGTCTGCCTCGGAAAATATCGCGATACTCGTTATTTCCATCTCCCGGCAGGAGCGCATCACCCTCACGGCTATCTCACCGCGATTGGCTACTAAGATTCTTTTTATCATACTTTTCTAAATTAAGTACATACTTATTTTGTGTCTTCCCACCTTGCGGACATACTCCACCTGATGAAAACACAGTATTTTCCTGATTTGGGGCTTAACAAACGATGTCCTTTCTCCTAATCCACGAGGCGAAAGAACGTTTTACGTGAAGTGGCAGGTCTTCTGACTGACTCTTGTCTTATTTGCCTTCCCGATAGAACATCAGTGGCGTCAAATTAGTTCATTTATAAGACATTGAACTGAGCTTCACAGCAGCGGGACTGTTCGGGATTTGCACCCGATTCCCCTATTAATCGTCGTCTCCGTCCGTTGGCTACGGATTCCGAACCATTTCGGCGGCAAAGATAAATAAATTTTGAATAGAGTGTTCTCTTTTTGCACGAAAGTTGCTTTTTTGTGCAATGGACGCTTGTTCGGATATCAGAAACGAAATAAGGTAAATGTAAGTGGATTTAATAGTTAAATCTGTGTGTATTATTGTTTATCCTTTAAACTTTCTTTCTTTTCGCATTGTTGAAGTAGCAATTATTAATCAAACAGTAATCAATTATGAAAGAGAAGAAAGTAGCCCGTGAAGAACGGAATCAAGAGAAGCTGGCTAATGCCGATTGGGTAATGGCGGAATTTTATGCAACATGGTGTCCTCATTGCCAGCGTATGAAACCTGTTGTTGAGGAATTTAAGAAATTAATGGAAGGCACGATCGAAGTGGTGGAAGTAGATGTAGACCAGGAAACTGCCCTTACGGATTTCTACACCATTGAAGCAACGCCTACATTTATCCTTTTTAAGAAAAGGACAACAACTTTGGCGGCAATCCGGCGAACTGACTTTGGAAAGACTGGAAAGAGCCGTGAAGGGATTCAAATCTTGAAAAAGTATTAATAAAACAAGTACTATTTCTCAGAAAGTTTTAAATCATGTTATGAAACATACTTTTTTATTTGGATAATTTGCAGATAACCGGAAAGTCCGTATCTTTGTAATGTGTTTTTCATAGTATTAGATTTAAGGTTAACAAAGGTTGGAGCAAGGCGTTGCTCCTTTTTTTATGTTCGTACCTCACTTCCCACTAAATAATATTGATTTAATAAAAAAACAAGTTACCATGAACATCGACTTTATCACGCTTACCAAAGACAATATAGAAAAAAAGAACATATCTGCTGCGCTTTCTCGGATAAGAAATGTCAGGAAAGTTATAACCTGAAAAAGGAATGGCTGAAGAGGCAATTTGAAAACGGGTATGTTTTTCGTCGTTTGAATGAGCGTGCGAAAGTATTTATCGAATATGGTCCGGCCGAAAACGGATGGGTTCCTGTGAAGGCTGATAATTATCTGTTGATAAACTGCTTTTTGGGTAGCCGGGCAATATAAAGGAAAAGGGTATGCGAAAGCTTGCTCCAAACTGCGATAGATGATGCCTTGCAGCAAGGCAAGGACGGTTTGGTGACTGTGGTAGGAACAAAGAAGTTTCATTTTATGAGTGATACCAAATGGCTGTTGAGACAAGGATTTGTTGCTTGCGAACAGCTTCCGACTGGATTTAGTCTGTTAGTGAAGAAATTGAATGTTGATGCTCCGAATCCGACGTTTAATGAATCTGCACGAACAGGAGAGTGCCCTGATAAAAAGGGTATCACTGTTTATTTCTCCAACCGTTGTCCGTTTGCAGAATTTCATGTGATGAGTTCTTTAAAGGAAACCGCTGCCAAAAAGAAATCTTCCTTTTTGACGATTATAAAACTGGAGACAATGGAGCAGGTACAGGCTGCACCTACCCGGCTACGATATTCAGCCTTTGTTTTATGAAGGAAAGTTTGTCACAACGGATATCAGTGCTTTCCAGATGGATAGCCGTTTTGATAAAGCGATAGCAGGGAAATAAGCTAATTCAGTCTCAATTCATACAGACATGCCTGTACTTCTTCCGGACTACCGGTATGTTTACCTTCGTCGTCGGATAGCTTGATACATTCCGCCATTCCTGATTGACGTTCATCTTGCATTGTGTCAGTTTCATAACGATGTTTGAAGGTTCGAATCCGGTATCATTGGTGAGATTTGTCCCGATGCCGAAGGAACAACGGATTTTGTTCCTGCAATATTCCTGAATCTCCAGTGCTTTTGTGAAATCGAGGGCATTGCTGAAAACGATAGTCTTGGTAGTCGCGTCAATTCCCAGTTCTTTGTAACGGGATATCAGACTGTCTATAAACCTGAATTCATTGCCGGAATCGCAGCGGACACCGTCAAACAGTTTCGCCTGTTTGCGGCTGAGATTGCTGAGGAAGATACCGGAAGTATAAGTATCGGATAAGGCAATGCCCAAATCACCGTCATAAACATTCACCCAGTTTTCGAGCGCCATGTAGTTGGCGTGTTTATATCCGAATTGCGCTCCATGAAACATGAACCACTCATGCGGGTGAGTACCCATCATTTTCATGTCGTACTTCATTGCAAAATAGCAGTTGGAAGTGCCTGTGCAATACTGCGCCGTTTCTTTTAATTTTCTGATAACCGTTTCCTGTACATGGACAGAAAATCTCCGCCGCGTACCGAACTCCGAGAAACGTAACCGATGTTGATTGGACAGTTCTACTTTCTCCGATAATTTGCATAAGATTTCGTCCATATCGGCTACATTGCCGAAGAACTGGTTCTTTATTTCGGATACAATGGCAAGTAAAGGTACTTCATACAGGGTAGCTTTATAGAGGAAATCACTGACTTCGATGTGAAGATGATGTGCTTCGTCCAAATGTATCTTGATTTTATCCGGATGAAAGCGGAAAGATGACAGCCATTCCCAATAAACTCTCGGAAGGAACCGGCAATTTCGTGTCATGTATTCCAGTTCTTCTTCTGTAAGTCTCAATCGGCTTAGCTTATCAATTTCATTTTTTTTTAAGTCTTTCCAGAAATTCTTCAGTATATTCAGTCTCATTTCTATCATGGAAGCTGAATTTCCCCATTGCATAGGGAAATAGTTTGATATAAGCGTACGATGTGGTAAACTTATAGAGATCTGTATCCAGTAGCGTTCTAACAATCATGTCGTCCGTTCTTTATATTAAAAACGTTGTAAAGTTAGTATTTGTTGAACGAAACTATTGTTTGATTGTCGATATTTCTTTCTTTTAATGATATTTGTTATCTGTCTGTTGGTATACATTGTGATGAAGGATAACAGAATAAAGATGAATGTTGGCTTTTTCATAATGAGTATAATGTAGATTAATATATGCTGTTCGGATACCGTCAAACGCTATGCTTGTGCCACCCCATTGTCACCAACAGTGCCAACGTGCTGTCACAACTGTGACATAGGTATGGCACGACTGTGCCAACGGGGTGGTAGAAGTGTGGCACAGCAAAGTTTAATTTTGATGATATATGTAATCCTGTTATTGGATATATATCATTATGTTTTTAATGATATGTAGTGCAGTTGTGGGTAAAGAAGTGTCCTCTGTTATATTTCCGTAGCTTCCCTCCGGGCTGCTATATCCGATTGACTTAGCTGCAAATACCTTATCACCGGAAGTTAAAATCATCTCTGCTGCATAGACGGGGCAGGCTGTCCGTTTGTACTTAACTACTTGAGGCGTGCGATGTACCGTTCGATATTGTTTTATGATAATTCCACGGTTGGATTATGGGTGGTCAGTCCGCCGTCTACGACTATTGTTTGTCCGGTGATATACCGGGCGTCATTCGAGGCGAGAAAGGCAATGGTAGCTGCCACATCTTCCGGTTCACCCAAATAAGGCGTGGCGCATTGTCCCAAAAAAGATGTTGCGGACGTCCTCATTCAGATTATCCAGAGCGGCGGGAGTCAGTATCAGTCCGGGTGCTACGGCGTTGCAACGGATGTTCTTCTTGCCCAGTTGGGTGGCGATATATTTAGTCAGGTTGATGACACCTGCTTTGCTGGCTCCGTATAAAGTTCCGTTGGCGTCGGCAGTCATTCCGCTGATAGATGCCACGTTTACGATATTTCCGCCGCCGTGCGCCACCATGATAGGAATCACTTGTTGGGAGAGATACATGGTGCAGCAGAGGTTCAGATGAAATACTTCATCGAAGTAGTTAATATCCAGTTTCTCAATACCCAAGTCACGTTTTGGGTCGATTCCGCCTACGTTGTTAATCAATATGTCCACTTGTCCGTACTCTTTCATTGCAAAGTCAATCAGGCTTTCTCTTTGCAGCTTTGCAGTTCGGTAGCGGAGAAATAAATGGGACGTACGTCAGCCCCCGATTGAGTGAGTTCGGCAGCAAGTTGCTCCGCTTTTTTTCTTTGAGTGGTCGGCAATGACTACTTTACCGCCTTCAGAAACAATGCGGCGTGTGGTTGCTTCGCCAATGCCGCCGGCAGCACCGGTGATGATGACTGCCTTATTTTCGAATCTATTCATATAATGAGAATTTGATGGTTACCTTCTATCCTAAACAAGCGGGTGGAGGATTTGTTACTTACCTTAAACTCTCTTTAATAAGATTCGATAACCAGTTTGAAAACTTTTTGCATCTCTCTTTAGTTTTTTCGCTCCTATATATTTAAGAAAACTGTTAAATGTTAACGTTGTTCTGTTTATATGTTAATCGGATTCCGATTCTATTAAACCATGTTATAAGATACCCCATTTTGCCCGATAAATTTGGAGATAAGCCGAAAGTCCGTATCTTTGTACTGTGTTTTTCATAGTATTAGATTTAAGGTTAACAAAAGATTGGCTGTCTGGGATAGATAGCCTTTTTATGCCCTTAAATTTGAGCGAACATTGAAAATAATGAGTGTTGGTTATTCTTCAGGCTTTTCGTTTCCCAGATTGTGAATGAATATGTTAAATGTTAACGTGTAAAGTCTGAAATGTTAATGCGATTCGGCGAGTATTAAACCGTGTTATATTATTGCTTGTTTAGGAGCTGAAATTTGCTATTTATGTGGAAGTTAGTACCTTTGTACTGTGTTTTTTTCATAAGTATTAGATTTAAGGTTAACAAAAGATTGGTTGCTCGCGATGAGTAGCCATTTTTTGTTTTTATACCTTTTGATTGTTTATTCCTTAATCATTGTCGATAATATCTGGGACTTTCCTGTTTTTTTTTAACTTATCCGATATGTATTGTTTGGTTATAACAAAAAACGATTTTTATTGTTATAGTACGAAAGACTTAATAAACTGAACATTATGAAGAAAAGAATCTTATTGTTAGGGGCACTTGTTGGTGCTTTCTTGCTGGCTTCTTGTTCGGGAGGGAACAAGAAGCAGGTTGCGTCCTCGGCTACTCCTGAAGAGTTGGACGACGCCAGTAAAGTGATAAACTATTATCATACATCACTCATTGTTTTGAGGCATGTAGCTAATGCAAAAGATATAAATGCGGTATTGGGGTATATGGAGCATACGGGAAAAAGCGCCCGAAGTAGCTCCGATTGCGCCGCCGGAAGTCTCGGCCAGGGATACTGCGGAACTGATGAATCCGGGTGTCTACTTCAATGATGAAGTCCGTCAGAATCTGATACAGAATTACAGGGGATTATTTACTTCGAGAGCACAGTTCTACGCTAACTTTGATAAATTCCTGTCTTACCGGAAGGATAACAAAAAAGGCGGAAACCACTAAACTTTTGGAAGAGAACTATCAATTGAGCATAGCGATGTCCGAATACAAACAAGTGATTTTCGATATATTAAGCCCTCTGACTGAACAGGCGGAAAAGGAACTTCTCGCCGACGAGCCGTTGAAAGACCAGATAATGGCTATGCGTAAAATGTCGGGCACCGTACAAAGCATCATGAACCTCTACTCCCGTAAACACGTAATGGACGGTATGCGGATTGACGTGAAAATGGCAGAATTGAAAAAGGAACTGGAAGCCGCAAAGAAACTTCCTGCCGTTACCGGCTATGACGAAGAATTGAAAAACTATCAGAGTTTTCTCTCTTCCGTAGAATCCTTTATGAAGGATATGCAGAAAGCCAGGGACAAAGGCGCTTACTCGGACGCAGATTACAATGCAATGTCCGATGCCTACGAATACGGACTTTCCGTTATCTAAAGAAAAAGTTTCCTGCTATCCTGCCACCATTGGCACGATAGTGGGAATTATTGTTAATAATATTTATATCCTATATAAATCAGCTGCAGTCTTGAATTCGTTCAAGACTTTTTATTTTCTTTCCCCATAACTTTGCTGCCATAAGACTAAACTATTTTATGAAATAGGAAAAGATAACCAAATCCTGTATGTTATGAAGAATCTGCAATTAACTAAACTAGGCTTTTTACTTTTTCTCGTCCTGTTGTGTGGATGTAGCGACAGCTTTTTGTTATTGACACACTCCTGCCGAGGCGGGTAATTCTTACGAGTCCGATGTTCATGTCCTGAATAAATTCGTAGATATCAGCGAACCGGTTCAGAAGTATTACATTAATCCGAACAAGAAAAAGCACCGTTCTGTCTTACATCACGAATTCCGACCTTGAAGAACTGAACGCAGTGAATTCCCTAAGTGCATCGAGGTACGAAAAAAGTCTGTTCCGGCTGAATGAAAAAATTTCGCAAGCTATTTCTTCTCATACGGTGGACTATGTAGTGATGTGTACAAGTAGCCAGATATTCGTAGACCGGATTAATGATGATTCACCTATAGAACTGAAAAGTGCCGGTTTCACAACTCTGTCGGATAATCTGGTCGTTTCCTTACTGGATATTTCATCAGAGGAAATGTCTTCAAGAGAAATTTATTCGGGGAATCTGGTGCAGACGGGACTCGAACTGAATCCGTCTCTGTATGCGAGGGATCACTGGATATTCCGCATACGATGCGAGGTGGGCGAACCGACAGATAGAAAAACGGCCTGGGTGCTTTTCTGCGGAGTTGGTTATTTCAGTGCCGCTTCTTTCAATTGGCTTGCGCTCGATTCTTATGATAACCGGGTTTCTTGGAACTTCACCGGCGAAAGCATGTTGGACGAAACTATGCCTTCAATCGCGCAAATGGTTTTCTTTAAATAAAAAGAATGTCCCATTTTTACAATACATTCAAATTACCACTCCTGTTTCCGAGGAGAGGAAGATTATCTGTATGTCGTAATTCTCATTCATCGGGAATGGAATGAGTAGGTTAATGCAGGTGTGCCAAGACGAAACGGCACACCTGCATTTTATTCTTCTTACTTCATTTTATTCCACGGGAATATAAATCTCCGTCAGCAACTCTTCGGGAGCCGTTTTGCACGGGTCGTTCAGATAACATTCGGCACTGGCTTCGTCGCGCAACGTACATTCCATTTCAGGCAGATATTTTCCGTAAATAGTATCATACACTGCTTGCAGATTGTCATACGACCCTTTATAAAGGAAAATGGCATAACGTCCGGCAGGAAGCGTCTTGAATCCTACGTCGCCTTTAGGCGCTACCTGAACAGGCATTACCATGCATACATCTGTACGCAACTTCTCGGCAGGTGTCACTTTGGGGTCGTCGTGATAGATGCAAAGCGGGTTGAAATCCCCTATTGGCAGGTTTTGTTCTTTGACAAACTGCCACAAACGTCCCCAGGTGCCGCCATAATCATTCAGTTTGTAGTCGCCGGACAGGCGGATATAAATCACATTTCTTGCAGGTACATTTTTAATCTCACTTTTCAGTTCCAGTTCCGGACGAATAATGGCTGGTTTCATAATTACAAAGTTTTTATTGTTACGATACTCTAATGGTGAAATGCCATAGAACTGCTTGAATACTTTCGACAATGAAGAGGGGGACGAATATCCGATGCGATAGGCTATATCGGCAATCGGGATATCCGAGTAACGGAGCAGGCGTGCGGCAGCTTCTGTCCGCGTCCGGACAATAAACGTACCAATCGGTTCACCGAGAAATGCTTTCATTATCCGGTGAAAGTAAAAAGGAGAGAAATTAGAAACCTTGGCCAGCGATTTTAAATCAATCTCTTCTCCTAAATGCTGATTGATATATTCCACTACGACATTTACGCACTTTTGATACTCTTCTTTCGTTGTTTTCTTCTGTTGCATAGTTTGATTGTTATTTCACTATGCAAAGGTACTGGTAAAAAAGGGAACAGACTTGTCCGATATTGCTTATTTGTAGAATATCTATTTGTTGACGATGCTTTTCTATTTCTTCGTTTGATAATTTATTTTAATATTTCGTGTATTTAAGTATGGTATAAATGTATATAAAATGACCATATTTTTAACCGTTTGCGGTGATATGGATTTTAATGTTTTAAATAATGTCAAAACCTGAAATAAAAAACGCTCTTTTGGTTATAATCTATTACTAAAATCGCTATATTGTAAACCAAATTATTAAATAAATAATAGCCATGGATAAAAGATATAGTAGGGACGAACGCCGGAAAGGTCTGGTGTGCCCTAAAGGAAATTGGTGAAATTTCAATACCAGAATTGGCGAGAAGATTAAACCTTAGCGTAGAGAGTACAGCATTGGCTGCTGGTTGGCTGGCAAGAGAGAACAAAATTTGTATTCAACGAAAAAATGGATTGATTGCTTTATCCGATGAAAGCGCCTTTCCTTTCAGTTTTGGATAGTATGGATTTTGTAAATGAACGTCATTGAAGTTTTATTAGCTTGTTGGTAATAAAATGTCAATACGTATGGATAAAAGTGAAAAGAAAAAATGCCGGGGAGTGGATAAATCTGCTCCCCGGTATTTTTTTTCGGTCAGGGCTGCGCACTGGTTGCCGAAGAATTGTCTGGACAGTGAGTTGATAAGCTTGTTTTTATCTGTGGTGTGCACAGATAACGTGAAGCAGTGGTCGCTTCCCCCATAATAAATGAGAGATACGGGAATGTCCTTGATAGTGTCCATGATGTGGCTTTCTACCTGGGTGCGTTTCCAGTGAAGTGAGCCGATGATGTGTATCACGGACATATTTTCGTCTATGACCATTTCGGCATACTTATGCAGTTCCCTTTGGACTATTCGCAGGGTATCACCGCTGGCTGTCAGCATCATGGAGATAGATACGTTGGATGAGGCCATTGAAACGACGTTTATTTGATATTTGTTGATGACTTCCAGTAGTTTCCCCATTAGCAGATAGCCGGGCAATACGTTTAATGACGTAAAGCGTACAAAGGTGGCCGAGTCCTGTGAAAGTATTGCTTTGACACTGCCTCCTGTGTCATGAGAGGAGATATAGAGCCGTTCGGTTGTCAGGTCGTGGATATCTGTCAGGCGGATAGCCATATTGGAGCGTGCCGCAAGGGTGATGCAGTCTGTGTAGAGCAGGTAAACTCCGCTGTTAATCAGTTGCTCGGCTTCCGTATAGGTCAGTGAGTGCTGCTCTCTCCGGCAGTTCCGGTTTGCATAGATATGATTGATTTGGGTGGATAAGACTATTTCGTCCGCTTGAAAAATGGTAGCGAGTACTGTTGCGTAATAGTCGTTACGCCTTTCGCTCATGAAGTCTATTTCACCATATACATTCTTACAGATAGAGAGCGGGGCGACAAAAATGTCGAAATCTTGGTTTTCGTCAATATATTGACGGACAGTTTCCTGGATATAGGGGATATCCGGTTTTCTTCCCAGGTTGATTTGCATAAATTTACCGGTATCCAGCGTTTGGGCATGAAATCCCTGTTGGCGCAAGCTGTAAGTGAATAAATCACTGGACAGTCCGTATATTTCAGCTTTTATTGTTTTATCAATCAGTAAATCAGCTTTGTCCTCTACCAATGCATGTATCTTCTTTATGCACTCTCGGATACGGATTTTCATATCCTGATTCAATTGCGGTTCTGTGATGAGATGATTGGTCAGGCTATAACAATATTCTTCGATAGCATTAACTGTGGTATGAGAAGCTTCGTCTTCTTCGTGGAACCAACTGGCGGAGATAGCCTGCATCCATTCTTGCAACTGTGTCAATACAGGAAGTACGGCCACATAAGGGTGTTCCTGCCGGATACAGTTGATAACTTGCTTGATATCATCTTCATCTTTAATTTTTTCAAATTTGCAAACTTTCATCGTTGTCTGATTATTTATCGATTGTTACTCTTTTCAAAATGATATGCCTTTTTTCAAAAGGGAATGATTGATAGCATCATTCTTTTGCTTTGGAATAGGGTATATCTTTATAAATCAATTTATTAATCTTGTAATTAATACCTTTAAAGTATTTCCTTACTATAAAATAATCTGCCAATACCGTACCACATTGGGATATGAAGTAAGATTTGCTATCTTTGTAGCGTAATTGTAATTGATTGATAAACCAACGATATTCATCTATTTATGAAACTCTGTATATAGCTGCACTCAACGAATAGCATACTTTTTTAATAAGGCTATTCAGCTATCCGGCAGGCAACTTTCCGTCTGCCGTAAAGTTCTTAAATTGGGTTATGCCGTGGGACTTTCATTGATAGTTCTGTTTGCACTTTCAATACTAGATACATTCTCAAAATGACTGAAGATATAAAGAATAAACTTTTGATGTGTGCGGAGATTTACCATTGCGCAGACTTTATTACAAAGCGACCCGGTACAATTCCCTCATCGCTATACGCTGAAACAGGATATTGAAATCAGTGGGCTGCTAACCGCGATTATGAGTTTCGGCAATCGCAAACAGATATTGAAGAAAGCAGACGAACTGCACAGGCTGATGGGAGATTCGCCTTATCAGTATGTGCTGTCCCGCCAGTGGGAGGTCGATTTCCCTTCGGGAGTAACCAATAGCTTTTATCGTATGCTGTCATATGCCGACTTTTATGGATACTTCCGGCGATTATATGCAGCCTATACACAGTTTGAAAGCTTGGAAGAAACTTTGAATGCGTACTCAGGAATACCTATGGAAAAGTTGTGCTCATTCCTTGAAGTATCCGCTAAAAGTCCTCAAAAGAAACTCAATATGTTTTTGCGTTGGATGATTCGCCGGGATTCGGCAGTTGATTTTGGAATTTGGAAGAGCTTTGACCGCAAAGAACTGATTGTTCCTTTGGATACACACGTCTGCCGGGTAGCCCATTATTTCAAGTTGACGGATACAGAAACCTTCTCTTTGAAAAATGCCCGTCAGATAACGGCAGCATTGGCTGAGGTTTTCCCGGATGACCCTTGCCTGGGCGATTTCGCCTTGTTCGGCTTAGGGGTGAATGGGGAGATTTAATACATGACCTGATAAAATGAAATTTTCGATTATAACCGGAAAAGTTGACATAAAAACCAACTTTTTCCGGTTATAATCGAAAAATCAGAGAATTATTAAAATGCTGTTATTTTGTTTGTGAAATCCTTCCAACCATTTGCATTCTTGTATTTCTCCACAGATTCGGCAGGAACACGAATGACTGTGATATCGTCCGGAAATCCGTACCATACTTTTTCAAATACCTGTGGAGGTGTTATCCCTTCTACCATTACTTCCTTAATACCTGTATTATTGAAAGCTTGAAAAATTAATCTGTGTGACGTTTGCCGGAATGGTTAATTGAGTCACTTTTCTATTACCACCCAATAGTCCTTGTCCCAAAATCCGAATACTTTTAGAAATATCGAAGCGAGTTAATTTCGGACATCCTTCAAGGCAATAGGGGTGAATCATCGCTTCGGGATTTTCATTGATAACAGTTCCGTAGGTGGTCACTTCCGTCAATTCCGGGCAGTAATAGAAAGCCCTTTGCGCTATGGTTGTAACACCATTCGGTAATTTCACAGTGGTAATGCCACTTTCCCGGAATGCTTCCAACCCGATTGTTCTTACATTCTCCGGAATCTCAATCGTTTTCAATTGAGACGTCTTAAGGAATGCCTGTGCTCCGATTTCTTTCAGGGTCCCAGGCAGCAGCACCTCTTCAACGCCCGCATATACAAAAGTGCTGGCAGGAAGTTTGGTGAGTTTCGTCTGGCTTAGATCTGCTTTTTTCAAGTTCCGGCAATAGTAGAAAATATTTTCCTCAAGTTGTTCCAGAGTCGTCGGGAATACAACTTCCTGAACGGTTGAATTGAAGAAAGCCATATCTCCGATAGATTGCAGCCCTTCGTTGAGCACCACCTTGTTTATTTGACTACCTCTGAAAGCAGCTTTTGGAATTGACTTCACACTATTGGGAAGTATGATTTCATTATGCCCTTTCAATACTTCCGTCAATACTCCATTTTCTACACGGACAGGAGAAATCTGCACGGAGAAACTTTTCTGTTTACCCTCTATCGTTATGGTTACTTCCTGTTTATCAACAGGGGCAGATGATGAGAAACCACTGAGCTGTTCCGGGGTAACCTTCACAGGTCGTTGTTTCCCGTCATCATACTTGCCTGTCACGTTAAGGCCGGTTAAGTCTATATTCTCTCCTAATGCATAAATCGTTTTTGCAGGTAATTGTTCTATGGAGAAATCCTCTAGTAAAGGCTCCTACGGGTTCAGCAGGATTTTCTGCCGAAGGTGAATCTTTTTTATATTCGTCATTTTTTCGGTGCTGCAACTTAGTAATATTGCTCCCAGAACCATTTGCAGGCAAAGTGCTGTAATTATATAAGGTCTAGTTTGTTTCATATGATAAAAGTTTAGTTAGGGAATTGGGTTAAACGTATGTCTACCTTTTACGACTTTTCCGGCTTCTACGGTTTTGCCGGAAGACCATATCTGGTAGTTGTCAGGGCCACCCCCTTCTTGTACCACGAATGTCAGGAACCGTTGCGACTGCATTGTAAACCATTCCTCTCGTGGCAATACAAAAAGGTTACTATGCCACTTTCGTTTGTCTGGGCAATTGCAGTTGGCAAGGTTAAATTATCTTTTTCAAAAATCTTATAATCCTTTTCATTATACATTTTTACGGGAACGCCCGTTGCTATTTTTCCATTCTCATCATAAACGGCTACCACTACTTTTGCTTCTTTCATTTCTTCGTTTCCTTTTTCGCATGCTACCATGAAAAGCATGACGCTTAATAGAATAACAATCTTCTTCATTATCTTTTCTTTTTTTCTAATTTTTCGAATACAAAAAGTAGTAAGATTGCATCAAAATCGGGTTATGATGCAATCTTATAAATCTAACACTCAGACTTAAATTGTTTTGATATTCAATGAGTTGTAAAAAATGTATCCTAAGATTTCTAACACAGGTCTAACACCTATCCGAAAAGTGCTAAAAACAACTCTTTATTGGCTGTTTCTGCCGATTTGATACGTGATTTGAGCCGTGATTTCCGGGCGTATACATTCGCAACCGTATCTCTTTCATGAACAAACTGATTACTTGTGGCGAGAAACCTACAAAAATATAACAAAGCAGCCGTATGTCGGCTTCTTTCATTGACGGAAAATCATTCCGCAGCCTTTCTCCATAGCATTATCATGGCAGGTATTTACGATAAGTTCCAGCTCTTGCAACAGTTCATTGTTCTCTGCAAAATCGGTGATAATCTGTTTCACTTCGTGGAACATGGCAGCCTGTTGTGATGCAGTATTCTCACGTTCATAGTAAGTCTTTCCCAGTTTGTCAATGATGTCAAAGCGTGAAGCTATCAAACCTTTTAAATGGCTTTCCGCATTGCGCTGTCCTTCCATGTGTTCCGTCAGGGTTTTGTATTGGAAATTGGCTTCTTCCGCCAATAGCAGGTAGTGGTCGGTACGTTCCCGTTGCAGGCGCAGACGTTGACGGATGATATAGTATGCTACCCCTAATATCAGAAAAATTACGCTTGCTACGGCAATCTCCCAGATAGTACGGTTCTTCATCCGGTATTCGGCAAAATTGGAGCGTTCCTTGAAATAGTCACGTTCCACCATACCAGCGGAGAATTGCATATTCGAGCGTGTCAGAGAGTCAGTCAGATAGATATAATGATGTATCTTCTCAGTTGCTTTCTCGAAGTTTCTGGCCTGCGCTTCAATCCGATAAGCGGTGTATTGCAGGTCTGCGATGTCACGAATATCGGTAGAATGTGCTTCTGCAAGTGCCAGATAGTAGCGTGCGCTGTCTATACGGTTTTTCAGTAGATTCGCATCTACTAATGTATGATATCCGTAGAGCGTATCTTTGCCGGGCAGAAAGTTCGATACGTTGCAGCAGGTCATGAGGAATTTGTTTCTTGCCTGACACTACATAGAGAGAAGCAAGATTGGTGAGACTGGCTTTGGCTAACTTATCGAACTTGTGTTCATCGGCCAAATCGAGTGCGGCAGAATAGAGCCGCATGGCTTTCTCCATATCTTTCGAATTGAAAGTTGCGGCTGCCATATCGAGAGTTGCTTCTGTTTCTTCGCGAGTGTTATCAGACTGCCGGAAGTTATTGCGAGCTTCACGAAAATAATGATAAGCCCGGCTATAGTTCATCTGGTCATAATACACTTCACCGATTTGACTGTATAAAAGCCCCGCATAATAAGGCTCATTGGTATCTTTCAGTTTCTCTTCAACTTTCAGATAAAGGCGTAACGCTCCCCGGCTTGTCTCCTGCACGCAGTTTGACTTTTCCCCAATAATAAAGAGTCTTGCATTGACGGCGTAAATCTTTGGGATGATGTTTGTAATACTCCCAAGCCCGACGAATCAGCGAATCATTTGTTGCTTTGATATGATTCTTGTCTAAAGCCTCTGAATAAAGCAACGCATACCTGGCCTGTTCAGCTTGGCTACCTTCCGATTTGAGTTGTTGTAATATTGTTAAGGCACTATCCGGCTTATTTTGTATCAGTGCTTCCGCCTCGTCAAGCCGGGAAATCTGTTCTCTGTTATAGCATCCTGTAAAAAAGAGAATAGCTAATAGTATGAGTATAATTCTGCATTTCATGCTGTGAATGTAATAAAAATATTTCGAGTTTAGTATGGAATCGTCATATCTTTATTGTTCTTATGGTGTTTAACTTTACAACGGTAGGAAAATATGTAAGTTTGGAAGAAGCCTTGAATACATATTCACGGTTACCTATTACGAGCTATGCTTTGCCGTTACGGTCTTGCTTCAAAACTTGATGTCGGCTGGTGACACGTATATATTGTTGCCTGGCATTGAGTATACGGAAACTGTAAATGTTGGAATAGTCGTTTCGCTGTTTGAGGGCAGATTGAGCCCGTTTCAACATGGTGTAATCAATGTCAGTAGCAAAAGGCATTGCTTGGCCCACATTCTTCCCGGGTAATATCGTTTGATTTATTCATGGTGAATGTTTTGAACGTTGATAGTATATTTTGAGAAGATATTTATTTACCAATCAATTTCTTCTATTCCCTTACTACGCAAAAAGCATTGGCTTTGCTGAAGTGTTTGCAACCGAAGAAACCATATTCGGCAGAACGGGGAGAAGGATGAACGCTGGTCAGTACCAGATGTTTGCTAGTATCTATCAAAGATAGTTTCTCTTTCGCATAATTTCCCCAAAGCATAAATATCAAATTTTCTCGCTTTTCACTAAGTTTCCTGATAACTGCGTCTGTGAAGATTTCCCAGCCCATATTCCGGTGAGAACCGGTTTCGTGCGCTCGTACGGTAAGAACAGAGTTTAGCGGGGAATACGCCTTGGGCAACCCAGCGATCCAGGTTACCGGAAGCAGGAATTGGTTTTCCCAGGTCTTGATGTATCTCTTTGAATATGTTGTTTAGTGAACCGGGGATAGCTACTCCCTCAGGTACAGAAAAACAGACTCCGTAATATTGTCCGGGATTGGGATAAGGGTCTTGTCAAGGATAACTACTTTTACTTTTTCGAAGGGACAGGAATTGAATATATGAAAAATCTGATGTCCGAGAGGGAGGACGTGTGCCCGTTTATATTCATCTTTGACGAATGTAACCAACTTTTCGAAGTATGGTTTATCAAATTCTTCTTGTAATTGCTGTTTCCAACTCTGTTCTATTCTGACATTCATGAGGTGCCCCTTAATAAGTTATACAAAGACAAAAGTAGATATATTGCGAGAGAATATCAAGAATGAGAGACGAAATTGTGTATTTCACCGATTTAGGGTGAATGGTGTGCTAATAAATGATAATTATCGTCTTTCTTCCGAAAAAGAATGAATATAAACGTATTTTTTTCTGATTTATTACATTATCTTTGTTCCCAGAGTTTGAGTTACGAATTATTATTGTGTAGTTCTTCTTTTTAATATATTATTAGCAAGTAGTCCTCTTCTGTAATTATCCTCCTCACTCCAAAATAGTATTTATTTTAATAAAATTTTTAGATGAACATTTACATTTCAGGTTTAAGTTATGGCACAAAATGATGCTGACTTAACAAATTTATTTGCAGAGTTTGGAGAAGTATCTTCTGCTAAAGGTTATTTTTGATAGAGAATCTGGTAGATCCAGAGGATTTGCTTTCGTAGAAATGCCGAATGATACAGAAGGACAAAAAGCAATTGACGAATTGAATGGCGTTGAATATGACCAGAAGGTTATTTCAGTAAGCGTTGCACGCCCTCGCACTGAAAGACCGTCTCACGGTGGTGGTCGTGGTGGTTATAATAACTCCAGAAGATATTAATACCCGGATAAAAGCAGAAGATTCTGTCTTCTGCTTTTATATATAAATTATTTCCGTTTCATGATTCATCGGGAAATCCCTTTTACAGAGAGTTCGAAAAATCATTTTACATTTAAGTTCTGCTAATTCTGCCTCTTTTGTGTGCAATATCGGAAATTTCTAGTTCTGCACTTTCCATTCTGAAAATAGATTTATTAGACTTTTTTGTAATACAAGCAAGCCTCTGGAAAAAAGAGCAAAGTTTAATAAGTATAATCACAAGTCTATATCAATATTGACTTCGTCGTGAACATTTATATAAGATATGTTTCTGACGGTTTACTTTCAGATATAGCAAAAACAACATTTATGACATTTAAAGAATTAAATATAACCGAGCCGATTTTAAAAGCAATCAAAGAAAAAGGATATACAGTACCGACCCCAATTCAAGAAAAAGCGATTCCTGCCGCATTGGCAAAAAGAGATATATTAGGTTGTGCGCAGACTGGTACAGGAAAGACGGCTTCATTTGCCATTCCTATCATACAACATTTGCAAGTCGTGAGCAAGGAATCTGTCAAGCGTCAGGGTATCAAAGCCTTGATATTGACACCTACCCGTGAACTTGCCCTGCAAATCAGTGAATGCATTGACGATTATTCAAAATATACCCGTGTTCGCCACGGAGTGATCTTCGGTGGTGTAAAATCAACGTCCGCAGGTTGATATGTTACGCAAGGGAATTGATATTCTGGTAGCTACTCCGGGACGTCTACTTGATTTGATGAATCAGGGACATATACATTTGGATACTATCCAGTATTTTGTATTGGATGAGGCTGACCGTATGCTTGACATGGGATTTATCCATGATATTAAGCGGATATTGCCGAAACTTCCAAAAGAAAAGCAAACCTTGTTCTTTCGGCAACAATGCCTGACACCATTGTTACTTTAACCAAATCTCTGTTGAAGAATCCGGTGAAGATTTACATAACACCGAAATCGTCTACTGTGGACTCTATCAATCAGGTTGTGTACTTCGTAGAGAAGAAAGAGAAAAGTCAATTATTAATTTCAATTTTGCAAAAAGCAGAAGACCAATCGGTACTTATCTTCTCGCGTACGAAGCATAATGCCGATACGATTGTTAAGATATTAGGTAAGGCTGGGATCGGTAGTCAGGCTATACACGGAAATAAGAGTCAGGCGGCAAGACAGTCCGCATTGGGTAATTTTAAGTCGGGGAAAACCCGGGTTATGGTTGCTACTGATATTGCTTCCAGAGGAATCGATATAAGTGAGTTGCCTATGGTTATTAATTATGATCTCCCGGATGTTCCCGAGACGTATGTACATCGTATCGGTCGTACAGGAAGAGCAGGAAATACAGGGACAGCACTTACATTCTGTTCGCAGGAAGAACGTAAACTGGTTAATGATATTCAGAAGTTGACCGGTAAGAAACTCAATAAAGGCTAATTTCACTTTTTTGAAATTAGCCTCTTTATTCATTAAAAATAAGTATAAATTAAATATGATTTCTATGGCAAAATCCATGACAGTAGGTAAACGTGAAAATGAAAAGAAAAGACTCGCTAAACGAGAGGAAAAATTAAAGAAGAAAGAAAGCAAAAAATTGTCGGGAAAAGCGAATAGCTTTGAAGATATGATTGCTTATGTAGATGAGAACGGAATGATAACTTCCACTCCTCCAACGGAAGATATTAAAAAAGAGGAAATAAATCCCGATGAAATAATCATTGCAACTCCCAAAAAGGAAGAGGAAGAACCGGCTATCTTAAGAGGAAGGGTTGAATTTTTTAATGAGGCTAGGGGATTTGGCTTTATTAAAGATCTTAACGGTGTTGAAAAGTATTTCTTCCATGTAAATAATGTTGTTGGCAATATTGAAGAAAACAACATTGTGACATTTGATCTTGAGCGTGGTACGAAAGGTATGAATGCAGTTAATATCTGTCTTGAAAAGCAATAATCCGTTATTAAAGTTTTATTTTGTAATTCGTATAAAGCGGACATGAAAATAAGATCTTTGGGCAATACAAGTTTTGATTTGATATTCGAAACATTTAATAGGACTTTTTGCCTATGATACTCGAGAACAGGAACAGTGTGAAAATATCTGATATGCCCAACGAAATTAGATCTGTATCTATCGGAGCATTCGATATGATAGCTGATTTCTGGGATTTAGGGAATGTTACTGTTGGAAGACGTTTTCTTACTGAGTCCCTTCAGGATCAATGAATAACCCTGAGGGTTAAATATATAAATTGTTATCTTTGTCTCCAAATTAATAGCTTATGAGGTTAAATGGTTATCACCTTCTTCTTCCTGAAGGAACTTTGGATTACTTTGATCTTGTTGATGTGAAGGAAAGAGCTCCCCGAGAAGTATGCTGGTCAAGAAACAGAGAGTAAAGGGTCTTATGAGCCTGTTGTTGTTCAAGACTTTCCTCTTCGTGGCAAGAAAGTCTTTTTTGAACCTCCGTCGTCGCCGTTGGATTTTGAAAAGACAGCAATGAGTATATTTCCCGCAATTGGCGTATGGTGGCTGAGGGTACTCGTTTGACGCAAGACTTTGCGTCTTTTTAAAAGAACTATATTGATAATTATCCGATCAGTTGCAAGTTATTGGGTACTTTATATGGCGTTGACGGGGATTTGTTGGAACGTCAATACCGCAACCATTTAAGTAATTACCAACATGTAACTGAACGGAAGCACTGA
>VOFK01002823.1_pt1 | contig 27042 bp, 48 predicted proteins | sample 5384121 | NCBI WGS metagenome assembly VOFK01 (sample SAMN12384730, study PRJNA508395) | human gut metagenome | isolation source: healthy gut J | host: Homo sapiens | reverse complement strand
GGGAAAAACGTCTTCATTGAGGTTATAGAGGACCCCTCTGAATTGACACCAATTAACTTAGAGCGTTTGCAGAAAAAGCATGCTGTGGAGCGAGTCATCGTGGAATACAACGGCATGTGGATGCTGGATCAGCTCTATCAAACATGCCAGAGGCATGGATTGTCTACCAGGAATTCATGTTTGCAGACGCCCAGACCTTCTTGACCTACAACGCCAATATGCGTGGTCTGGTGGTAGACAAGCTGAAAAGCTGTGAAATGGTTGTCCTGAACCGCGCAGACCAGCGGGTGGACAAAGGTGGAGATTCATAAAAATCATCCGGGCGTCAGCCGTCGGACCAACATTGCCTATGAGGATCTCAATGGGGAAGTGTACTACGATGACACCCCCTTTGATGAACTGCCCTTTTTGATTTGGACGCACCCGTGGTTGAAATCACGCCTCAGGACTATGCGATCTGGTATCAGGATATCTCAGAGGAGCCGGACAAGTACAAAGGAAAAACCCTAAAGATCGGTGGATTCACCATGGTCCGGGATAAGCTTCCGGCCGGCAGTTTTATTTTCGGCCGTCGGATTATGACCTGTTGCGTGGAAGATATTACTTTTGCAGGACTTCTGGCCACTGGATACGACACGAAGAACCTTCAGGACCAGCAATGGGTTGAGCTGACTGCCAAAGTTGCAATTAAACACAACCGGGTTTACAATAAAAAGGCCCTGTTCTCCACGTACTTTCTCTGACTCCAGGCACCGCGCCAGAGCAGGATGTCGCCACGTTCTATTAAAGGTTATAAACGTAAGTAAAAAAGTCCCGTCCCCAACAAAGGTTGGAAGGACGGGACTTTTTTCTTGCAGAACTCTTTTCTGAAAAAAAAGGGCTTATGGCTTCGGCTCTCCCGCGGATGCCGCTTTTCCGCCGCCGCAATCTGGGCCAGCAGGTTTTCTGTCTTACGTGCTCTGCGCATCTGGAGCGGTTTTTTCATCCGCTCTGACAAACTGTCCAGCACAGAGTAATAAAACAGGAGTGAACAGCAAGGTAACCACAGTGGAAATCACCATACCACTGATCATAACGACTCCCATGGGCTGAAGCATCTCGTTGCTCTCCAGAGCCAATCGCCATGGGGATCAGCGCCAGCACCGTGGTCAATGTGGTCATCATAATGGGACGAACTCGCAGAGGGCAAGCCTCCATGATGGCCTCGTCCTTCTCCTGTCCACGGGCCCGCCGAATGTTGATGTAGTCGATCAGCACAATGGAGGAGTTGACCACCGTTCCCACCAGCATAATCAGCGCCAGCAAAACAATCATAGACAAATCCATTCCCGTAATGGGCAAACCAAACAATGCACCAGACAGCGCAATGGGAAGGATCATCATCACCATCACCGGCATAACGAAGGACTCAAACTGTGCCGCCAAAATAAAGTAGACCAGACAGACAGCCACCAACATAGCCAGCATCAGGGTTTGGAAATTTTCCATCATGTCTGTATAGGCACTGTTAATCTCAGCCTGATACCCATCCGGCATATCATAGCCATCCAGCAGGGACTGAATGGACGCATTCATCGCCGCCGTGTCCCCACTGATGGTATTACCAGTTACCTGTACCTGACGGGATTGATTGGTCCGTGCGATGGATTGGGGACTCAGTTCAACGGAAACCTCCGCGACAGAGGAGAGAGGAACCGTTCCCGCCTGTCGGCGCAGAAATGGGCATGGAACGCAGCGCGTCCAGACTCTCCATACTTGCGCCACTGCCACGCACCACCACCTCTAAATCATTGCCATCCATCGTCACTGTGGTGGCCGTGGTTCCGGTCAATTCACTTCGAACCGCGGAACCGATGGTGGCAGAAGTCAGCCCATACTGCGCTGCTGCGGCATGATTGACAGAAACCGACACCGCCGGAATCGTATTCTCCAGGGAATTGGTAACCTCTTCCGTGTCCTCTAAGGCAGCGATCTGTTCCGTCAGATCATTGGCAATCTGCGTCAGTGTGTCATAGTCAGATCCGCTGATGTCCACCTGAATGTCGTTGGAACTGGTCATGCTGCTCATCATGCTGGCGTCACTGACTGTAATCTCACAACCAGCAATATCCCGCATGGCTTCCTTCAAATCCTGGGCTACCTCTTTACTGGAACGGCTTCGTTCACTTCGTCCCACCAGATTGGCTGTAATCGAGGCAGATTCTGCGCTGGACCCTCCTGTGGACATGCTGCTGCCAATGGTCATATACATATTATCCAGTTCAGGGCAGTTCTCTTGAATGATGCCCATCACGCGGTCCCATAGGCCATGGTATCTTCCAGTTCTGTTCCCGTGGGCATCTCCACGGTGACACTCACCATTCCCTGGTCCATCTCTGGAATCAGAACCATATTGGTACCTCAGGCAGCTGACCAGGAAAAGGACCACCATCGCCACCGAGACCAGGCAGGCCACCAGACGGCGGCGCAGAAAATAGGCCAGCAAATATTTATATTTTTTTCAGAGAGCTTCCCCACGATCTGTGTCCAGCGGGACTTCTTCTGTGCCCCCTTTGAAGCTTCTGAAGGCGGACCGCGTTTTCATCCAACAGGAAGTAGCACATCAAAGGAACGAGGGTCAGGGCAATGAGCAGGGAAGAGAGGATCAAAAAAAAGACCACCGTAAGAGAGAAGTCCAGGAACATCATTCCTGTCATACCTCCACTCAGGCCAATGGGCAGGAATACCGCAATGGTGGTTAAACTGACGCGGTAATCGAAGTAATCACCTCAGAGGTCCCCAAAAACGCAGCTATCATATCGGCTGTGTCCATCCCCAGCGTAGCGATAGATATTCTCCAAAGACCACGATGGAGTTGTCCACCACCATGCCGATGCACATTGCAATGCCGCCCAAACTCATCATATTCAGCGTTGTGCCAAAAACATTCATCAGCAGGAACACTGTCAGCACGCAAAATGGCATGGAGAGCGAGATGGTAACAGTAGCCCCCGCCCGGCGGAGGAAGAGCAAAACCACCAGTGCCGAGAGCGCGACACCCATCACAATGTTTTTGGATGGCGTTGTTGGCCACTTGCATGATATAGTCGCTGGCCTCATAGGGCACCATGTAATTCATGGAGGGGTTGTCTTGCTTCAGCTCCTCCAGCGTATCCAGAACGCGCCTGGAAATCTCCACTTCATTGGCACCAGAGCGTTTGTTCACCGAGAGAATGACACAGCTCTCATCCCCCCCAATTTAGCCGCGCTGTCTTCCAAGGAGGACTCCAAATAGACTGTGGCAATTTCCCCTAAGCGTACAGACCCTCCCCGGGGCAGAAACAGCAAGGTGTTGGCCACATCCTCCACCGACTGATACTGCCCGCTGGTGGTTACCGTCAGGGTATTGGTTCCGTTCTGCACATCACCGCCGGGATAAAAGTACATTGGCGGCAGCCAAGTAGTTGGAGACATCCGACAGGGTAAGCCCATATCCCGTCAAAGCAGTGGTATTGACCTCCACCGTAATCTGGCTGTCAATGCCGCCCATGATATCTGCGGAAGCAACCCCGTCCAGAACGCTCCAACGCAGGGCCCACGGTTTCCTCCGCCAAGTTTTGCAGTTGGCTCAGGTCCTCACCGCTCAAGGCAATCATGGCCACGGGCATCATGTCGTTGACATTGAAATTATAAATCGCGGGATCACTGCATCCATCCGGCAGGGAGAGCGCGTCAAACTTTTCCCCGCAGCTTAATCGCCGCGTCATCCACATCCGTTCCATCCTCATAGGTAATCATCACCATGCTGACGTTTTCAGAGGAGGTGGAGGAAATGGTGTCCACGCCAGACAGCGTAGACACGCAGGACTCCAACGGACGGGTCACCAGCTCCTCCACATCCTCTGGCCCTGCTCCCGCATAGGTACACATGACATAGGCTGCGGGAAATTCCATATTGGGCATCAGCGCCAACTTCAAATTGGAATAGAAGACGACCCCGAAGACAGCAATAATGACAAAAGCCAAAATGGTAGTGACCTTGTGCTTAATGCAAAAAAGACGCAATTTTCATGATGCCACCTCAGGGGCCACGACCCGACTGCCGCACCTTCGAAAGATAGAACTGGCCCACGGTGACCAAGGTCTCACCGCCTGAAAGGCCGGAGGTGATTTCCGTCTCACCGTCTCCCACCAGGCCGGTCTCTACCGGGATGCGGTGGGCGATGTTGTCGCTGTCAATGGTGTAAACATATTGTCCATCCATTCCTGTCTGAATGGCCTCTGTGGGGACAATCACCACATCACTCTGCGTATCAGTGTAAAAAGTCACATCAGCAAACATGCCGGACAGCAATCCTCTGGAATAAGCCGATGGCACTTTGGATCGTTACCCCGTACAGGTGGGTGGTGGCATCCGCAGACTTTTCAAGGGCGGAAATGGTCCCCTGAAATTCCCATTGTCCGCCGCGTCGTGGAATGGAGACCGAGACTCTTCCGCCCACCTGAAGCTTCCCCCAATCAGAGACTCCGATACCCCTGTACCTTTTACCTCCCATATCTGTGGTGGAATCAATGGTCGCCACAGGTGCACTGGGGAGACGAACCCATTTTCCACCGCCGATAAGGAGAGAATGGTGCCGGAAAATAGGCGCCGCCACATTGCCGTTGCTGTCCACATTCGCCAGGGATGCTTTGAGCTGTTCCATGGTCGCCTTATACCCTGCATCCCCACTTCCAATTGGTCCAGCGCAGAGTTCATACTGGCCTTGGCATTTTCCAGGGACAGCTTTGCGCTGTCCAACTCGCCTGGGAGGCCGCCCTCATATCAAAGAGCGCCTGGGTATCAGAGACATTCTTTTTTCCGCCTGGGCAACTTGTTGAGAGAGCAGGGAAGACTGTTCCGCATAGCTCTTTTTGGCATTGTCATAGCTCATAGACGCCGTCTCATAGTTGGCCATGGTGGCGGAGATATCCAGCTTGCAGATTGCCTGCCCAGCCGACACCGTATCGCCGACCTCCACATAGACATCGGTGCAACGGACGGACATTGCGCCACAGAGACGGACTCCTGTCCATCGGAAAACCACCTCGGCCAGAGACATTGCTCTCGGAAGAAATTGAGCCGCGCTCCACGGTGGCGATTTCCACCGCCGTGGATGACTCGGTTTCCGCAGTCTCTCTTCACCGCAGGCGGAAAGCACTGCCATGCAGCTCAAAGCCAAAACAAGACTAAAAATACGTTTTTTTCATTGGGATACCTCCGGGGGATATGGCATAGCGCAAAAAGTGTGCCGCAAGGATGCTTTCATCCAATGCGGCTTAAATTTTGTTCTATTTTTCGCAAGAGATTTGTTAACACTACTGTCTCCTCCTGGCTCAGCCCCTGGATCATGAAATCATTCATCTGTTCCAACACCAGAAGTACCTGACCGCTGATCCGCAGTCCCTCCTCTGTAAGAACCAGCTTTTTAAGTCTGGCATCATGGGAGACAGGTACCCGCTGGATGAGGCCCTTTTTCTCCCAATGTGTCCAACTGACTGCTGACGGTGGAACGACGGAGCTTAAAAAAGAAGGATTCGATATCTTTCTGATAAACGTCTCCCTGCTGAGAAAAATACAAAAAACCCAATGGTGGATAATGGGGAAATGTCATGCCCGAGGGAAGGGGCATCGGGCGGCATCCGCATGGCCATTCGGTGCAGCTGATTGACAATGCAGGCCAGCTGAGTCACCTGATAAGCACGATGGTTCAAAGTTTCCATCCGAAAAGAACTCCCCCCATTTGTTAGAATTCGGACAATTGAAATTGTACAATATCCGCACAAGAATTGTCAATAAAAAGCGGAGGTTGAAGGGAAACCTCTCCACAAAGTTACCTTGCAAGGTGCCGCAAGGAACGATATAATAATCTTACTTTTTCCTGGAGGTGCGTCCATGACACGCAATGTTGCATATTATCAAAAAGAACCGCCCCCTTAAAATTTTTCTCTCCTACTACGGCCCCCATAAACACTTGTTCTTTTTGGATATGTTTTGTGCCCTGGTAATCTGTCTGATTGATCTGGCCTTTCCATATCTCCCGGTCCGCCCTCAATCACTTACTGCCCCAGCAGGAGTACCGCGTTTTTCTTCCTTCTCATTGGTTTTTCGCCGTTGCCTATGTGGGAAAGGGATTACTGTACTTTGTTGTCTCCTATTGGGGGCACGTCTTTGGCGTCCGGGTAGAGGCCGATCTTCGACGGGACCTGTATTCCCACATGGAGAGCTTGAGCTTCAGCTTTTTGATAAAAACCGCACCGGGGTCCTCATGTCTCAGGTCACCAATGATCTGTTTGAAATCACAGAATTGGCCCACCATGGGCCGGAAGACCTCTTTATTTCCACTGTCACTTTGGTGGGTGCGTTTGGTATCATGTGTACCATTGAGTGGAAGCTGGCTGTACTCTTTTGCCATTGTCCCGTTCTTTCTTCTCTTCACCATTTATCAGCGGCGGAAAATGCCGCCGGGCCAATCTGAAGCTGAAGGCCCAGACAGCAGAGATCAACGCCGCCATTGAATCCGGCATCTCCGGTATGCGGACGCCAAGGCATTCCAAAACGAAGAGACGGAAAAGGAAAAATTCAAAGGTGATGAACCGACGCTTCGTCCAGGCCAAGAGCACATATTACAAGACCATGGCCCATTCCAGGGCGGCATGGAATTCAGCCTATCCATCATGCCGGTTCTTGTCATCGGGGCTGGGGATATTTCATCATGCGCGATGCGGTCAACTATGCCGATCTGGTCGCGTTCACCTTATATGTCACGACCTTCACCACCCCGGTCAAAAGCTGGTCAACTTTGTGGAGCAATTCATGCAGGGCTCGGCTGGATTCAGCCGGTTCCTGGAGCTGATGCGGCTGGAACCGGAGATTCAGGATGCTCCGACGCCCAGTATTTGGACTCGGTCCAAGGGAGTTCCGCTTCGATCATATTTCTTTTCAGTACAACAATCAGGCGCAGGTGCTACGGGATATCCCTCACTGACCATTCCAGCCGGGGAAAAATTTGCCTTTGTTGGACCATCCGGCGGCGGGAAAACCACCCTATGTCAACTGATTCCCCGGTTTTACGATGTGACAGAGGGCGCAGTCCTCATTGATGGACACGATGTCCGGAAAATCACACAGCATTCCCTCCGCCAAACATCGGAATTGTCCAGCAGGAGGTTTTCCTGTTTGCAGACAGTGTCCTGGAAAATATCCGGTACGGCCGTCCCGATGCCACAGATGAGGAGGCAGCCTGGGCTGCCCGCCAAGCAAGAGATCCATGAGGACATTCTGGCCATGCCCAATGGATATGAAACCTATGTAGGGAGAACGAGGGGTCATGCTCTCCGGCGGGCAAAAACAGCGGATCAGTATTGCCCGGGTGTTTCTCAAAAAACCCACCCATTGTCATTTTAGATGAAGCAACCAGCGCGTTGGACAGTGTGACAGAAGCTAAAATCCAAGCCTCTTTTGACCGCCTGTGCGAAGGCCGCACCTCCATCATCATTGCGCACCGTCTGTCCACCATCCGCAATGCGGATCGTATCGCCGTATTGACCGGGAAGAAATCATCGAGCAGGAGTCATCCATCGCTGATGGCGCAAAACGGGGGAATACGCTGCGCTGGTGCGTGCCCGAACAAATTGCATTCTCGAAAAAAATCATGCTATGGATATGTAACTTGTTGGGACACTTCTTGTTCCCTTTCAGTACAAAAAAGATGGTAGACACGAATGATGTCTACCATCTTTTTTTTCTTACTATTACTCCTCTGTAGGCGTCGTTGGCTCTGTGCCGCCCGCATCTGTGGCGTTATCGGGCTCCTCTTTCACAGGATCAGTGCCGCGTTTCCCGTGGAAGTGAAAGGGCATTGACAATGGCATTGCCGGAGTCCTCCGGGGAAATCTGGATACTGACGGCGTCTCCACATTTAGGATCACTACATTACGGTCCTTGGAGGCCGCCATAGCATAGAAGGTATCCGCGCCATCCAGCCGGACATAATACCAGGAGTCACCGTCCAGCACTGCGGTTCGGATCTCCGCGATGGTTCCCTCCACGTTGGTTTTCTCCAGAATATCCTGGGCGCTGTCACTGGTAACAGGGATGTTTCGCTGCTGTAGCTGTGCGATATAATCGCTTTTTCACAGGCGGCCACAGTGGTTCCCTGGGCAACAATCTGGTACTGAGACACGTTTACCATAGCATACATTTTTCACCAACTGGGAACTGTCTTTTAGGGACATAAAGTAGGTGGGTTGCCCGCCGATGTTCAGCAGCAATGGGAAGGTAGCTGTGTAACCCAAGTCCTGCACAATGCCCTCCGCGGATCGCTGGGCAGAACTCTCAATGGCACCCAGGGGCTGGGTAATACGTGGTCTCCCTTTGTTCGTTGATTTGACAAAGGAAGCCGATATTCGACTGGTCACTGCTGGCGGAGGTAATGCCTGTGTACATGTACACATCGTCATCCATTGCCAGGTAGTTAAAGTTTTCCGTGGTCACAGTGACATCCTTCTGGCCAATGAGCGAGTTAATAAACCCGTTGACATAGGTGCCATAGTAATCGTACTGCTGGACAATCAGGCTGGCCGTGTAAACCCGGTCTCCCAGGTGGGAATGTCCTTGACGTCATAATAGGCATGCTCTCCTGTACTGGCGTTCAGCAAAACCGCACCAATGATGTCAGCACCGCCGAACAGACCAATGGTCCGCGTCTCCCGGGGGCAAACCCACCAGGGCTGTCCCTCCTCGTCAATCTCCAGGTGTGCGGAACTGAACATATAGGTGGGATAATGGAACCGAAGGAAACGGTTCAGGTCCCGGTTGAAATATTCTGAGGGAGAGTATCGCATTCCCTCCAGACCCAGGTCGGAAAGCCGGACCACATCGGCCTCCTGGGTCACCATGTCTACGGTAATATAGGCCGGCAGCCCCTCCTTGGTGTTGAGGAACCACTTAAAGAAATCACCGTACTCCAAGGCAGCTACCCGGACGGGACGTCCCTGATAGTTGATCTGGGTATAGTCCGCAGAATACGTCAAATTGGCTGACCATGTCGGACAGTTCCCCCAGCTTCCGGTCACCAGCACACTGGCGGACGCCTCATCCAACATGGGAATCTCGTCAAAAGAGACCGGTTCAATCTCCGTGGCAAAATCGCCTGTCCCCACATCCAACAGCTCATGGTAGGAGCCGGCGCGGAAAATCGGCGCCGAGATCAGCTGGCCCACCACAAAAATAGCGGCCATGACAACCACAATGAGGACTACAATTTTGCACTGGTTTTTTGGCAAAGGAAAGGTAATCCTTCAAATGAATCTCTTGATGTCCGGTATCCACACCCAAAAATAATCATAAAGACTAAGATGTAGACCAACAGAAGGATAAAAAACGAAGCTGTAAAAACCTGTATTGTGCAGGTTAATGGCGGGCAGGGAAACATAAAACCACACCGCGCCAATGGCAAGGGTGATCAGCAAACTGATCAACATGCGGGGCAGTGTTCTTTTCGCCTGACTGTCTGACATAAAAGGTACTCCTTTCAGTTTCTAAAATCATGGTTATTTGGAGGAATATGGATAGTATATCCTATCTGATCAGAAAAAAGCAACGAGAAAGGTTTGACAACCTGATAAAACCATGGCAAAAATAATACTATCTGTATGAAAATGGGCATTTTATTACAAAATTTTAACGGAGCCATTGGACCGGAATGGAGGGAAAACGCATGATACAGCTGGACTGGATGGGAAGTCTCAGAGACTTAAATGTACTGTCAGTCTGCGTCCGCTTGCTTTTTGGCCATGGCGTTCGGAGGAACCATCGGCTTTGAACGGGGAATCCGGCAGAGAGCCGCTGGCCTGCGCACCCACATGCTGTTGTGCGTCGGGGCCGCCTCTACCATGCTGGTCAGCCAGTATATCTATGCCAGTTATGGCGTGGGAGACCCTGCCCGGCTCAGTGCACAAGTGATCAGCGGAATCGGTTTCTTAGGGGCCGGCACCATCATCGTCACCCGGCGCAACCAGATCAAAAGGGGCTGACCACGGCGGCAACCCTTTGGGCCACTGCCTGGGGGCTGGCTGTCGGCGTCGGGTTTTTACGAATGCGCCTTGGCCATGTATGTCATTTTGATCTTTATTCTTCTTTTTGGTCAATGGGTGGACACGAAATACTTAAAAATCCCCACCAGTACAGCGCTCTATCTGGAGGTCCGGCGGGATGTCGGGTTGGGAAATGCCATCCATTTCATCCACGAGATCGGCTGGAGCGTTCGAGAGGTCAAAGAATTCCCCTCCGGGCGCCCTGACATCCTGGCAGTGCGGTTGGATTTGGAATCAGAACAGGCTATGCGGGGGATATCTCCACCATGGTTCTGCTCAAAGAACAGGAGGGCGTGGTCCGTCTGGAAATGTGATGTTCAGCAAAGTTTAAGCCCCCATCTGCTTCTCACAGCACACGGTGAGCGCGGGTGGGGGGCTTTTGTTCTCCGTCATCGGTATAGCTGCTTGGCCTCATCCAAAATTTCCCGCCGGTGACATGCGGAATAAACGATGGGGGGAGGCCTGGAAATTCTCCTCGAAAACCCTGGAGCAGAACCTCTGGATTCAAACCCGGATTCTGGGCTTTCAGCAGTAAGGTCAGAGCCAACCGGTCCCCCTGCGCCTCGATCCGTTCTACCCTTCTATGAGCGGAATAATATCTACCTCTGTAAAAAACCACTTTTGGCTTTCTTGCTTCTCTTTTTACAACAAAGGACGGGCGGTCTACCAAAGAACGAAAAGCCGCTTCCCCTTGCTGCGCCAAATCCCCATCCAGTTCCAATGTGACCTCGTAACGGACAAATGCCAAATCCCGGAAGGGGCGTCCCCCTTCATAACAGCGCAAAATCTCAATGCCAGCGGGCAGAACCCGGTTCATCTGTGCAGGCAGTGCTTCCATCGTGCTGCCGGAGACCAGCCCGAACTCCATAATTTCACATTGGCTGGAGAATCCCAGGGGAAGCGGGAGCGGGATGGACACATAAGGATGGGGATGAAACCCTGTCGTATGCCGAATGGCAATACCTGCCCGCAGGAAAGCCCGCTCCATGGTGTGCATGAGGTCCAGATGAGAGATGTACTTGGCCGTACCGTATTTGGCAAACAGAATTCTCTGCTCAGACATGGCAGATTCCCCCCTCACACAGCCGGTTTTGCACCGCAGCCGGAACATTTCACCCGGCAGTCCGGGGTAATCTGACCGGCATACGCAGTCTCCGCTCCTTCCAAAGATAGCTCTCCTTTACGCCGTCTGAAATGGTCTGCCAAGGTAAGATCTCTTCCTTGTCCCGTATACGGTTGGCATAAAAAGCAGGGGAGAGGCCGCAGGCCGCAAAGGCATCCAGCCAGGTTTGAAGGGGAGAAATATTCACTCAGGAGTCAAACTTGGCGCCATGCCTCCAGGCCTGCTCAATCACATCCGCCACCCGGCGGTCCCCCTGGAAAGCGCCGCCTCCAAGAAACTGGTCTCCGGGTCGTGCCAGTTGTGGCAGGTAATGGATTTGTTCCGCAGATTCTCTCGGAGGAGTGTTACCTTTCGCAGATATTCCTCCCTTGTATTCTGCGCCTCCCACTGAAATGGGGTATGAGATTTGGGCACAAAACAAGAGGTCGAAACGGTAATCCGCACCCCACGTGACCGGTTGGGGGTGTTGTTTCGCCAGACATGGTAAACCTTTGTTGGCTAAGTCTGCAATGCCTAAAACGTCTTCATCGGTCTCCGTGGGCAGACCCAACATAAAATAGAGCTTGACACCGCTCCAGCCTCCGGCAAACGCAGTCCGGCAGGAGTTGAGCAGGTCCTCCTCCGTCACATTCTTATTGATGGCATCCCGCAGGCGCTGGGAACCGGCCTCCGGCGCAAAAAGTCAAGCCGCTCTTCCGTCCGCCACGCTGCAGCTTTTCCATAAGATTCATGGAAAAATTATCCGCCCGCAGGGAGGGAAGGGCCAGGTTGACCTTATGGGGCTCACACCACTCCAGTAGCGCGTCACACAAAGGGAGCAAATCCGGGTAATCGCTGGAGGATAGGCTCATCAGTGTCATATCCTGGTATCCTGAGTCCTGACAGGCCTCAATGCCTTGTCTGGCCAGCTGCGCTTGGCTGCGGCTGCGCACCGGGCGGTAGACAAATCCAGCCTGACAAAAACGGCATCCTCGAATGCACCCTCGAAAAAGCTCCAGCATCACACGGTCTTGTGTGATCTCCGTGGAGGGCACAATGGTTTTTACCGGATAGTAGGACCGGTCCATATCGGTAACAATCCGCTTTTTTCACCGTTCCGGGGCTCCTTCCTGGGGAAGAATGGAGGCAATTAAGCCATCTTCTCTATAAGAAATCTCGTAAAGAGGAATATAAAGCCCAGGGAATCTGGGCGGCCGCCCGAAGCAACTCGTGCCTTGGACCAGCCCTCCTGCTTGGCCTTTCGATAGAGCTGAATCATCTCCACCGTGACATCTTCCCCTTCTCCCAGAGAGACAATATCCACAAAGGGGGCCAAGGGTTCCGGAGTTGTACATACTGTGCCGCCCGCCACCACCAGCGGACGCAGGTCCTTGCGGTCCTCACTCCGCAAAGGGAAGCCCCTGCCAAGTCCAGCATATTGAGCACATTGGTGTATGCCATCTCATAGCCCAGAGAAATCCAATGATATCAAATTCTGCAATGGGGTCCCCACTCTCGTAAGGGGGGGCAACCCCTCCTTGCGCATTTCTGCCTCCATGTCTCCCCCCAGGGGCAAAACGCGCTCACACCATACCCCCATCCATTTCATTGATTACGCCATAGAGAATCCGCATGCCTAAGTTGGACATTCCAATCTCATAGGTGTCCGGAAAGCAAAAGGCAAAGCGGCAGTCCACATCGTTCTTTTTTTTTTTATGGCGTTATATTCGCCGCCTACGTAGCGCCCGGGTTTTTGAACGCGGGCCAAAATTTTCCCCAAAGTATGATCCATTGGGACCTCCAACCCAGCGGGAGCGCAGCTCCACAGATTCTGATTTGAACCCATTATAGCATAGAAAAGCGGTTTATGGCCAGAGATTTTCCCCCTCCTTTTTCGGCCGTTCCGCCCTTCCTTTCGTGTGTTGTGTCGCTTAAACAAATCTGACGGTAACACAACAGGCCGCCCACGCTGATCAGGAAGGTAACCAGAAAAACTACGACGGCAAATAGATAGTCCTGGGTTCCCAGCGCATCCCCGCCAACCGTGGGAGGTTACCACCGAAGGCAGTCGGCCCAGGGAGCAGACCCTCCCAGCAGAAATACAGGAAATTTGATGTCGGTTAACCCGGCAAAATAACACAGGAGATCCTTTGGCGTCCCTGGAATCATAAAAAATCACCAGGAAGAGAATGGTACGCTTGGGAGAGCTCTGTAAAAATGGACGGGCACGGGAGCTTTTCCGCGGGAAAAAACACCTCCACCAGACGGGTCCCGAACCGCCGCACCAATCCAAAGACCAAGAGGCTTCCCAGCGTAGCCGCCACCAGACAGACGAGGGTTCCCCAAACCGCGCCAAAGGCATAGCCGCCGGCAATCTCCAACGGCTCCCCGGGAATGACGGCAAACAGGACCTGGAAAAACACCATAGCACCATAGATCAGCAGACCGCCCAGTTTTCTCCTCCAGCCATTGGCGGAAGTTTTCTGGATCAGAAGCCAGACGCACCATCGGCAGCCCCCCACCTGCCAGCAGATCAGAACGGTTGCCACCAAAAAGAAAAGCCAGCCCGATCAGTGCCCATTTTTTCCGCTGCCGCTCTGTCCGTTTTTTTTCGTATGTTTCATTTGTCGCGCTTCCCTTCAAGACAGCTGCAGGCCAGCCAGACCGCTGTCTTATGGAAATAAAAAGTGATTAAACACCGCAATCACACGTCCCACCCCAATCATGGACAGGATCGTCCCCAGACCGATCCCCACCAACTGTCCGGCCATCAAGAGACCAATGGCAGAGGTCAACAGCACGTTGCCGATATCGAAGCAATTTTTGGTCAGTCCCACGCTTCCGCCTGAAAAATCAGAGAGGGTCTGTACAATGCCGTCTCCTGGATTCGGAATCAAACGCATGTCCAGAGAGAGGGCAGCCCCCAACCCCTGTCAGCACAATGGCGATGAGCAGGAAGAGAACCTGTCCTGGAAGAGTTCCCCAAAGGTTCCCGCACAGTCTGACGCCAAGTCTGGGATCTGTGCTCCAAAACACATTGAGAAACCGGGTGAAGATCAAGCTGAGAGGGAACTGCATCGCGTCCATGAGAAGCACGGTAGAAAGTTTTCGGACAGAAGGCACCCCCGCTTTTTTCCTTCGGTACGCCAGCAGGCTGTGCAGAATCATCTCGGCCAACACAAACACGGAATACAGAAGGAGTGTGGTATTGCCAAAATTGTGACCCCAGATGGTGGCAACACTGTATGAGACCGAGATAATCGGGGAGACCCCCAACCCCTGCCTTTGTATTCATGGTGATTCCCAGCGCCAAGATCAGCAGTCCCACAAAGGTAACAGCTTCCCCCCGAAAAAGGTGCTGGGAAATGGGCTGCGTCTTTTTCAAACCATCGTCTTCTTTCTAATTGCAGTTGTTTTCTTTTTATGCCGGTATCACAGACAAGGTTCCAGCCCCTGTTCTTCTGCTGCTTCCCGTCCCATCACAGACGTTTTTTGAATCTGCCGCCATGTCTCTCCTGTTAGAAAACTCTCCGGCATTGTCTTCCATCTCCAAAAAGCGAGCATAGGGGATGGAAAAAGACAACAGGTCTTTGCTGATAGGAAGCCGGGCAGAGGGATCTGTTAGCCCGGATGCAAAGCCCCAGTGTCACATACTGTATAAAAACAGCCTGCACGCAGCCAGCGCCAAACAACACCTTTACATTATCTTGGTTCGGGCGATCATAGTTGGCCAGTGTAACCAATGCGGACAGCTGGTCGGCATTCACCAAAAAAAAAAAAAAAATCACCGCAGTCGGCACCACCGCATCGGAGAGCTTATCCAGGGGCTGAAAAAATCACATACTTGCTCGGCACCGTCTCCGGCAGGCTGTGGAGATACGACACGGCTAAATCAGGCGTCTTTTTATACGCCATGCCGCCATGTCCCTCCTTTCCTTTCGAGAGAAGTTCCCGCCATCGGGTCAATAGACAATTTCTCAAACCCTAGCCCAGCTCTGCTGCCCGGACAGGCATTCGTGTGCGCTTGAAACACCACCACGGTCTTTCCTTCGGCCGCATCCTCCAGACGGGGAGAATACAGCCATGGTGTTGTTTCCCATCCTTGGGCATCGGGGGGGAAGGTGATCGGTTTGAATCACCGCCACCGGCTGTGTTTTCAGGCAAATTGCCTCCCGAATTCTGCTGTTCATCTGTCTCCCTCCTCCGGGAAGCTTTTCTTCTTTGATTGTAGTCACATTTCTTCCGGTTCGTCAAGTTTGGCGCTTGAAAAAAGAGAACCCATGCCGCGGAGAGACGACTCTGCGACATGGATTCTCTCAGGTCCCCTCACTGGAAATACGTGACAAGTCCAATGAGGAATATCCCAAGGAAAAAGGAATGGGAGAATATAGGTCATATATCCATCCAGTTCTTCACTTTCAATCCTCGACCAGCGTTGGCTTCTGCCATAAAAAGTTTTCCCAACCCCAGCCCCTGTTTACTCACAGCGAAGAGCAGGAAAATCAAGAGCCCACTGGCAGAATGATATTACTCACCAAAAGTCCTCCCAGATCCAGGAAGTTGCTGCTTCCCCCAAAGGATGAAATCCCAGAGAAGATTAAAGCCCAAAGCGCAGGCAAGCGAAAGGATCAAAAGTGCAATGGCATTGCATTGATGAGGCAGGCCTTTTTTTTCGGCTCCATCCAAAAAGGGTCCATGCAGCAGGAAGAATATTCTCAAAGACCGCCAGCACGGTGGACAGCGGCAAAGAGCGTCATAAAGACAAAAAGAGTGCTCCCCAAAGTTCCCCCATTGGCATGTGGTTGAAGACGTTAGGCAGCGTGACAAAAATCAATTTGGGGCCAGAACCCGCCCTCCACGTGGTAGGTAAAACAGGCGGGAAAAATGATGAGGCCGGAGACCAGCGCCACAAAGGTGTCCCAAAATTGCCACGTTGATGGACTCGCCCATCAGAGAGCGTTCCTTACCGATAACTGCCGAAAATAGCCATGCCGCCCATGCCATGCTCAGGGTAAAAGAACGCCTGGGTCATCGCCCCCAGGATCACATTACCAACGCCAACTTCTTTCATTTTCTCCAAGTCGGGCTTCAAATAGAAGGAAAAGACCTTCTTTGGCACCCTCCATGGTAAAGCTGTTGATAGCGAGCACCACCATAATGACCAGCAACGCAATCATCATATACTTGGTCACGTTCCAGTCCCTTTTGGAGGCTAAAGGAACAGATAAAGAAACCCAGCACGACCACCAAAGCCATGAAGCCCACCATGCCCACAGGGTCCCGCGCAGATTTGTTCATGAGGCCTGCCCCACTTCCTCCGCAGACATCCCATTGAACTTTCCTGGGCTGTGGAGGAAATACTGAATCATCCAGCCCCCTCCGTGGTGTAGAACATCATCAGCAGATAGCTTCCGATCATGGCCATATAGCCATGAATATACCATTTTCTCCCCTTGGGGGCCAGCGCATGATAGATGCGAACAGGGCTTTTTCGGCTGGCACGGCCCAGGGGAAAATTCAATGGTCATAACAGGGATTCCCGCGATGACCAACAGGAAAAACAAATAGAGCAGGACAAACGCGCCGCCTCCATTTTGTCCTACCATGTAAGGAAACTTCCAGACATTTCCGATCCCGATGGCACAGCCGGCACCGAGCAGAATAAAGCCCAGACGACTGCCTAAACGTTCTCTTTTGCATGCTTTTTCTTCTCCCATCCTTCTTTCTTTTGCCGCTTTAATGCTGCAAATTAATCGGCATTTATTTTACTATACTCCAAGAAGAATTGCAACACTTTGTAGCAAAACAACAGAATCATATCGAGGCGAAAAACACCATACAGGGAACCCATTATGGTGTTTTTTTATAAAGCTTTTTTCTGGCATGTATGTCACAAACCGATGACAAAAAAGGGCAATGATAATGATGGGAAGTACATAGGTTATGTAGCCGCGCATCCAATTTTTTCCTTCCATCCACGGCCGGCGTTGGCTTCCTCCATAAACTTCTTCCAACCCCAGCCCCGCTTGACTCACCGCGAAGATCACAAAGATCAGAGAGCCCAGAGGCAGCAAAAATATTGCTGACTAAGAAGTCCTCCAAGTCCAGGAACGTGGTGCTCCCGCCCAAGGGGTGAACCTCCGCCAGGAGATTAAAGCCCAGCGCACAGGGCAGGGACAAGACCAACAGCAGCAGGCAGTTGATCAGGCAGGCCTTTTTCCGGCTCCATCCAAACATGTCCATACAGCAGGAGAGGATGTTTTTCAAAGACCGCCAGCACCGTCGAAAACGCGGCAAAGGTCATAAACACAAAGAACAACGCGCCCCAAAGATTTCCCATCGGCATGTTATTGAACACGTTGGGCAGCGTAACAAAGATCAGGCTCGGCCCCTGATCCCACCTCCACCTGATAGGTGAAGCAGGCGGGGAAGATGATCAGACCAGAAACCAACGCCACAAAGGTATCCAAAATCGCCACATTGATGGATTCTCCCATCAGAGAGCGTTCCTTCCCAATGTAACTGCCAAAAATAGCCATGGCGCCAATTCCGAGACTCAGGGTAAAAACGCCTGGGTCATCGCTGCCACCACAACATTTCCAACGCCAATTTCCTTCTGGAAGTCGGGTTTCAGATAGAAAAGACAACCCTTCCTTGGCCCCGTCCATGGTAAAGCTGTTGATCGCCAGAATCACCATGATAACCAGCAGGGCAATCATCATGTACTTGGTGACACGCTTCCAGCCCCCTTTGCAGGCCAAATGAGCAGATAAAGAAACCCAGCACAACCACAAAGCCATAAAAGCCTACCATGGTAACCGGGTTGCCGCAGACACTCTGGTTGAACGCCTCCTCCACTTGCTGGGTGGACAATCCGTTGAACTTACCAGACGCCGTAGAGAGGAAGTACTGGATCATCCATCCGCCTACCGTGGTATAAAAACATCATCAGCAAGTAGTTGCCGCTCAACGCAACGTAGCCATGATAGTGCCATTTGCTTCCACTTAGGCTCCAGCTGCCGTGATAGAGACGGACAGGACTCTTTTGGCTGGCACGGCCCAAGGAAAACTCAATGGTCATGACAGGAATTCCCAGGACCAGCAAGAAAAACAGGTAGATCGCACGAATGCACCGCCACCGTTTTGTCCCACCATGTAAGGGAATTTCAGACATTCCCGATCCCAATGGCGCGCAACCGAGCAAAATAAAGCCCAGTCGGCTGCCTAAAACGTTCTCTTTGCATGTTTTTCTCCCATTCTTCTTTCTCTGCTGTGTTCACAGCGTGCCTGATTGTACTATATTCCGTTGGTCATTTCAACCGTTTCATAACAACTTTCTTACCACAAGATAATTCTTTGTTTTCATCAAAAAAGATTCCCCGCCAAGGTTTCTTGGACAGGGGAGGCTTTCCTGCTCAGACTATACTGAACGCTTGCTGTCTTGGACATCATCGGTTTTTATTTTTTCCAGCACGAGCCGGCAAAAGCCGCCGCAGCCATGGCAGCTCCCTCTCCCGCGTCCAAAAACCCGGACCGCAAGCGACCGAGGCCAGCAAAACACAGGGCCAAAATCAAACACTCGTAAGGTTCATCCGATTATCCCATGGCCAGTCCCAGTCCACGCACCAGGAGTGCGCAGACCCACGCAATCACATTGTCCAACCACCACTCCGACCGCCCATTTTCCGCCGAGCTCCCGTCGAAGGGAAGCAATGGCCGCTACACAAAGGCGTGTACAGTAGACAAAAAGACCAAGAGAGAAGCCACAAGCCAGCGGCGTCAGTGCCACCAGGAGCTTTGTTCCGTACTGCCAAACAGAACCGACAGCGTGGAACCACACTTTCCTTGGCCATAAATCCAGCAATCAGTGCCGTTGAAACCCGCCAGTCTCCAGAACCTAGAGGCACAAAAAGGGGGGAGAAATCGCCCCCCGCGATGACCGCCAAAATGCTGTTCTGGGAATCCGCCACAACATTTAACTGGAAATCAAATGTCTGAAGGGAACCAGACCACAATGGGCGCGAGGAAAATAACCGTGAATGCCCGCTGAAGAAAATCCTTGGCTTTGTCCCACAGAAGATGCGCCACATTCTGAATGCCAGGCATCTGGTACTGGGCAGTTCCATAACAAACGGAACGGCCTCTCCTTTGAAGATGGTCCGCTTGGAGAGCAGCGCCATCAGAATGCCTACTAAAAGATTCCCAAAAGTAGAGCGCCACCATGATAAGCCCCCACGCCCTGGGAAGAACGCAGCGTAAAAAATCCATAGATGGGGAGCTTTGGCCGAACAGCTCATGTAAACGGCGTGAGCAGAATGGTCATTTTTACGGTCCCGCCTCAGAGGGAAGGGGGTTCGGCTGGCCATGACACCGGGCACAGTACAACCAAAGCCAATCAGCATCGGCAAATGCTCCGTCCGGAAAGGCCAAATCTTCCGCAAAAGTTTGTGCATCACAAAAGCCACGCGGGCCATGTAACCGCTAAGTCTCCAACAGAGACAGGAAGAAAAAACAAGGTAACAATGATGGGCAATAGCTCAATACACCGCCCACACCATTGAAGATCCCGTCGATGACCAGGGGTAGGAGGACTGCGCTGACCCCCCAAGCGGTCAACGCTTCATCCACCCAGACAGTCAGCCAGCTGATTCCGCCCTCCAACAATGCCTGAAACCAGGCACCGATGACATTGAAAGTCAAAGAATACCAACGCCATAATTCCTACAAAGGCGGGGATGGCGGTGTATTTTCCTGTGAGGAATGCGTCAATCCGCTGGCGCCGTGCTCTTTTGCTCTCCCGTGGACGGCACCACGGTCTGATCACAGAGTTTCTGTAGAAAGGAGAAGCGCATATCGGCAATGGCCGCAGCTCGGTCCAGCCTCGCTCCTCCTCCATCTGAGATGATATGCTCTAACATTTCCTGTTCATTCTGGCTCAGCCGCAGTGCATCAAACACCAGCGGATCACCCTCTACCAGCTTGCTGGCTGCAAACGCAAGGGAATTCCCCGCTGCCTTGGCATGGTCCTCTACCAAATGCATAATTCCATGGAGGCACCGATGAACCGCGCCGTTGTGGGCCTTTTTGTCGCAGAAATCCGTCCGCCCAGGCCGCTCCGGGTATTGGGCAACATGGAGCGCGTGATTGACCAGTTCCTCTACACCCTCGTTCTTGGCCGCTGAAATGGGACCACGGGAATCCCCAGCAGTTCCTCCATTCTGTTAATATGAATGGAACCGCCATTGCCCGAACCTCATCCATCATATTCAGCGCCAAAACCATGGGGACATCCAACTCCATGAGCTGCATGGTGAGATAGAGGTTTTCGTTCGATGTTGGTGGCATCCACAATGTTGATGATTCCCCGTGGGATGCTTCGTGAAGAATGAACTGCCGGGATACAATCTCTTCGCTGGTATGGGGAAAGGGGAATAAATTCGCGCAAGTCCGTCACCAAAGTCTCTCCGTGTCCTCGATCGAACCGCTCTTCCGGTCCACTGTGACGCCAGGAAAGTTCCCCACATGCTGATTGGCCCCGGTCAGCTGATTAAACAGCGTGGTTTTCCCTGCAGTTTTGGTTGCCGGCCAGGGCAAATGTCAGCTGGGTTCCCCGGCGGCAGCTGGTGTTCCTCTCCCCTTTACATGGTATTTTTCCGCCCTCTCCCAGGCCGGGGTGCGCCTGGGTCTCCGCAAAAGGCTTCTGCTTCCCGTGGGGCCTCCTCCCGCCGCTCTATCAGCGCCCAGGGGGAGCGATCTCTACTTTTTCACCGTCCGCCAGGCGCAGCGTCAATTCATAGCCATGGATTCTCAGCTCCATTGGTCGCCCATGGGAGCATACTTCATCAATGTAACTTCCGCCCCAGGGATAACTCCATATCCAAAAATGCTGTCGAAGAGAACCTCTCCCCCCACCGCGATAATCACGCCGGAGGTGCCAATCTCTAAATCTTTCAGCGTCATTTTCTATGTTTTCCTCTCCTGTCCCTTCTGTTTTCTCCATCCTCAGGCCTCCGCGAATGGCCCACCGCATTTTGGTAGAACGGGCCCGCGGGTTTTTACACACTCCTGGGCTGAGGGCGGATCACTTCCTTCGCTACCGCACAGTAAAACCCCTGACGAGCCAATGCCTGAAAGGATTTCTTCACCAGACAGTCTTCCCCGGAGTGAAAGGTCAAAACCGCCACTTTTCCGCCCGGCTTAGAACCCCGGAAGCTTCTCTAAAAAGCAGTACAACACCTCGAACTCATTGTTGACATCGATACGCAGCGCCTGGAAGGTCCGCTGACAGGCCTTTTTTTCCGCTTCCTTTCTCCCGAGGTGGAAGGAAACAGAGCGCCCCCGCCACGGTCTCTGCCAACTCTCGGGTAGTCTCTATGGCGCCCCTTTCCTGAGACGCGCGCGAACAGCGGCTGCAATTTGCTCTGCGTATGGTTCGTCCGCGTTTTTCCACCAGCATAGCGGCCAATTCCTCCCGGCTGAGCTCCCGCAGACGCTGGGCCGCGGGCACCCCTGCCGTGGGATCTAAGCGCAAATCCAGCGGTCCCTCCTGCTTAAAGGTAAAACCACGGGCCGGATTGTCAATCTGCATAGAGGAAACCCCCAAATCCGCCAGCACAAAATCATAGGCAACGCCGGGCGCCACCTGGTCCAGATCCGCAAAGTTCATCCGCCGGACTGTGAGGGATTTCCGGTCCATACCCCAACTGTCCCAGACGAAGCCGGGTTCTTTTCAGATTCAATGGGGTTCACATCTGTGGCGTACAGATGTCCCTGCCCACCCAGTTTTTCCAGCATCCGCCGGCTGTGGCCACCATATCCTAAGTGGCATCCAGCCCAATCTGGCCAGGCTGGATATCAAAAAATTGCAGGAATTTCTTCCACACAGATTGAATATGCATCCCAGGCGGGCGTTTTTCCCTGCTGGAAGAATCTTCTCCACATCTCGCTGGTACTTCTCCGATTCAGCTCTTTGTATTTTCCTGGTACTTTCTGGGATGGGTGCCCCCCTTGTAGCGTACCCGGCGTTTATGTTCCCAAGTTCCATGGAGATTCACCCCTTTTTGTCGTTTTTTTATTGTATCGTGGATTACGGCTGGTTGCAAGTCTTTCTCCAATGATTTCAAAACCGAATCAGAAAATCAGTCCTTCTCTTCGCTTCGGTATCCGCTCTTGACAATGGCCCTCCGCCGTGTTAGATTGATAAAAAGAGGGAGCTGCAACGGCGGCTGAGAGGAAACAACGAGGTTTCTGACCCTGTGGCAAAAGCCACGCACCTGATTCGGATAATGCCGACGGAGGGAACTTGTTTTATGACATTATAAACGGCTGTCTCGTTCGGCATAACGAACAGACAGCCATTTTCTTGGGAAAAAGAAAGGGTGTGAACGATGAGAATATGCAACCCAGATGGAAGCGGCGAAACAGGGCATCATCACCCCGGAAATGAAAACCGTCGCGGAGAAGGAATTTACCGATCCAGAGATCATTCGAGAGCGCGTCGCCTTTGGGGCAGATCGCCATTCCCCGCCAATAACCACAAATCCTGTGTGCAGAGGGTATTGGCAAGGGGCTGCGCACCAAAATCAATGTAAATTTAGGGATCTCTGGAGACGCCAACAACTACGAGGCCGAGATGGACAAGGTCCGTATGGCCCCTGCGATTTGGAGCAGAGGCCATTATGGACCTGTCCAATACGGCAAAACCAACACTTTCGCCAACAGCTCATCGAATTGTCCCCCCGCCATGATCGGCACAGTCCCCATGTATGATGCCATCGGCTACCTGGAAAAGGACTTTTGCTGGATATCACCGCGCAGGACTTTCTCAAGGTTGTCCGGGCCCACGCGGAAGAAGGGGTGGATTTCATGACCATCCACGCTGGAATCAATCGCCGGGCCGTGGAGGCTTTTAAGAGGACAAGCGGAAGATGAATATCGTCTCCCCGGGGTGGTTCTCTGTTGTTCGCCTGGATGGAGATGACAGGTCAGGAAAATCCTTTTCTACGAGTACTATGATGCGGTTTTTGGATATCCTGCGGGAATACGATGTAACCATCAGTCTGGGGGATGCGCTTCGTCCGGGTTGTCTGGATGACACCGATGCAGGCCAGATCGCCGAACGATTGAGTTGGGGAGCACTGGCTCAGCGGGCCTGGGATCACGAGATACAGGTGATGATCGAAGGGCCAGGCCATATGGCCATGGATGAATTGCCGCCAACATGCGCTTGGAAAAGAGGCTTTGCCATGAGGCTCCGTTCTATGTTCTGGGCCGTTGGTGACAGATATTTTCCCAGGGTAATGAATTCATATCACCTCAGCCATCGGCGGCGCCATCGCCGCGGCAATGGCGCTGACTTCCTATGTTTACGTCACCCCGGCCGAACATCTTCGTCTGCCAGATGCCGCTGATGTCAAGGGGGGATCATTGCCTCCCGCATATTTGCCCATGCTGCCGACATTGCCAAAAGGGGTCCCACACGCCAGAGACCTGGACAATCAGATGGCGGAGGCCCGCCACCGGGTGGTTGGGAGGCCATGTTCCAAATCGCGGTTGATCCCGATAAGGCACGATCTATTTTGAGAGCACACCGCCTTCCAGACCGCCACACCTGCTCAATGTGTGGAAAAATTATGCTGTTCGTACCACCAACCTGATTTTAGAGGGGTAAAAAGTAGAGTTCTGCACAGAACGATAAAATCATCCATCAATACGGGACCTCTCTATCTGGCGCAGTTGGCGTCCGGATGGAGACGGGCTGCGGGGGAGCGCCCGGGGCTCTGCGTGTCCAACCACAGCGAGGGAACTTGTGTTTCAAGGTGAGAGGAGGCTTTTGAGCCTCGACCGTCCGACGATACGGGCGGAGTCTACCCACCGGGCCCTCTCCACCGTACCGTCATAGTCCAGTGCTATGACTGCTGGGCGGAAAGAGAGGAAATCATGAAAAGTAAGACAGAAATTCTTCGAATGACGATGCTGGCCATGCTGATCGCCATTGGGGTAGTCATCTCTCCCATTCTTCGCATCGAGGGGATGTGTCCCATGGCGCATCTCATCAACATTGCCTGTTCCGTGTTCATGGGGCCTTGGTATTCTCTGCTCTGTGCCACCCTGATCGGAATCATTCGTATGTCCTTTATGGGGAATCCGCCTCTGGCGCTCACAGGCGCTGTCTTTGGCGCGTTTCTCTCCGGGGTATTCTATCGTGCTTCCAAAAGGAAAACTTGATCTGTGCTGTGCTCGGCGAGGTCATTGGTACAGGGATCATCGGTTCTATCATCAGTTACCCGATCATGGCCTTCTTGGTCCATAAATCGGGCCTGACTTTGGTTTTTCTATACCCCCATTGTTTATCACTGGCACGCTCATTGGAGGAACCATTGCCTTTGTCTTCCTGGCCGCCCTGCGGAGAACCGGATGCTCACCAAAATTCAGCGTGCATTAGGGCGCGAGAACCTATGACCTTTCAAACGCAGTTTCCCCAGCTTCTGCAGCGGATCAAAGCTGATTCGCCGCTCATCCACTGCATTACCAATCACATTTCCATCCATGACTGCGCCAACGCTCTGCTGGCGCTGGGGGCATCTCCCCCATCATGGCCGAGCACCCTGGGGAGGTTGCAGAAATCACCGCCACGTCCCAAGCCCCTTATGGTAAATCTGGGAAATATCTCGACAGCCGGATGGAGGCCATAGCCGCAGCAGGGGGAGACCCGCACCCATCACATCCCCTCGCATGATAGACTTGGTAGGCGTGGGCTGCAGCCAGCTTCGCCGTTCCTTGCCCACGGGTTTCTGCCCGGGCATCCAGCGGTGATCAAAGGAAATGAGTCCGGAAATTCGAGCCATCTGCGGGGTAGAACACCACGCCAGAGGCATCGACAATGGGGAACACGGTCCTTGGCGCAAGCTCTGACCACCGTGGCCAAGCAGGCAGCCCGTCAATTTCATACCGTGGTGCTCCTATCTGGAAAAAACTCGACCTCATCACCGATGGGGTCTGCGCCTTCGGTGTGGAAAACGGGGACCCCCCTGATGGCTCGGGTGACGGGCTGGGATGTATGCAGGGCGCTGTCGTGGCAGCTTTTCTCGCTGTCGCTTCTCCATTGGGCTGCATTGTCCGGTGCCGCCGCAATGGGGTTGGCGAGGAGAATACGCGGCGGAACAGTTCCAGTCCCATGGCAGCATTAGCCAGTTCAGCCTGGGGATTCTGGACGGTCTCTTTTCCCTGCGGGATGCCGCTGCCCTGCGGATGATACCACTGTAAACAAAGGGAAAACGATCCGCAGCATTTGACGGCTGCGGATCGTTTCTTTCTCATTCGACCGTTTCGATGGCGTCTACAATGACAAACGTGCAATTTGGCGCAGGGGAATCCCGTGGCCAGCAGGCAGACCGCCACAGAGACGCCCGCTGCTTCCAAAAGTGGGAGCCACGGCGGCGTTCCAAAGGGTAACTGTCCCCGTCTGCGCCCCTTGGATCACCATGGCGCAAAAACGATCCGGCCATTCCGCCGATGACAGCCGCCAGGGAGGCCATAATACGCCCCTCCCACAGGAAGGTTTTATAAAGGCTTTTCAGACTCATTCCAATGGCTCTCTGGGTGCCAATCTCCTTTTTCCGTGTGTGAATATTGGTATAGACTGTATTGATGATGTTCAGCACGCCAATGAGCCCCCAAAATAGGATTAGGCCCCACGCCAACAGATGGATCTGTGCAAAGCTCTCCTCCAGTTGCTGATCTGTTTGCTCATAGGACACTGACATAGTGCCTGGAATCTCCTGACAGAACTTTTCCAGGACCTGGTCAAATGCCTTGCGGTCCGCCACCCTCGGTCAGAAAGAGGAAGCAGCTCCGCATAGGTATCCCGCCCTGTCAGAACGGGGTACAGCTGATCAATGACAATCACCTGAACCCCATTGGTAAATCCAGAATTCCCCCACACTAAGTAACCGTCATAGTCGTCCATTGTCTCGAGAACCGTGAGTGCTTTCCCCGCCACCGTGATAGCACTGCCCACTGTGTACCTCGTGCTCGGGAGAGTCTCCTTCTCCTACGCTGACTGCAATGGGATTGCGTACAATGCATCCTGTCCCATTCTCTATGGCGGACAGATCCGCCTCCGAAAGACGATCCCCAAAGAATTCTTTCAGGTAGAGTTTGTTCAGCCCTACCACTTTGAAAGGTTTCACCCGGCTGCATCGCCCGGTCCAGTGCAATGCCCACAGGGCGGTTTTGCTCGTCTAAGGGATATAAAGAAAACTGCATAGCGGCCACATTCTCCACATTGCTGTCCTCCTGCAATTTCTTCAACTCTTCCGGTGTGAATCCCACGGTCTCATTGACCACGGAGTAATCTCCCCAAGTGCTCCTGTTCCGTTCCCGCCGCGTTTAGAGAGAAACAAACCCCTGCAGCGCAAGGAGACACAGTAATACTCATCACTAAGGAGAGCACCGTAATTACAGTGCGCCCTCGGTGCCGTTTCAAATTGAGCCTGGCATAATACGACTCAAAACAGTGAATTTTTCTGGTGCTTCGATTTTTTTGCGCTTTCCCACAACGACAGGTCCGGCCATTGACACCACCGGGGAAACCCGCGCTGCGGCACGTGCCGCAGGGATGGCCGCCACAAACGCAAAGGACAAGGTAATAAAAACGCTGAGAAACAAAAACAGACCTTTTCCGCCCTGGTTCTCCTGGATCAACTGCTGCAGCATCGCTGTGTCCCTGGGCCAGAAACAGCTCGGGAGAAAGCAGACTGGTGGCGGCAGTTAAAAATCCCAGTGGCGGAGAGGAGCCCCAACCCCAACCCCACTGGCATGCG
>VOFK01002896.1_pt1 | contig 27043 bp, 34 predicted proteins | sample 5384121 | NCBI WGS metagenome assembly VOFK01 (sample SAMN12384730, study PRJNA508395) | human gut metagenome | isolation source: healthy gut J | host: Homo sapiens | reverse complement strand
CTCGGTACTTCGTTCAGTTACGTATTGCTGGCCTGAAGGATATCCCACTTCCGCTGGCAGCTCAGGAACACGACAAGCGTCAGAAGGGTTCCTTGCCGGAGGCTGGAGCAGTCAGTCTCTACTTGCTTTTATAGTTTTCCACAAGATTGTCATCAAGCATGAAAGATTCCCCTATCACACGGAAAGAGAGACTCCCTTGGCCGCAAGGGAATCAATCTCGTCCGCGATCGATTCAGCATAAGGCATCAAAAGTGCTCACCTCGGACTTCGGACGGTTCCAGTTCTCCTCCGAAAACGCGAAAGCGGCCAATTGCCACCGGCCCCCTGCCTCAACAGCAGCCTCCCACCACGGAGCTCCCCGAGCGCTCTCAACGCCGCCATAATGACCGTAATGGAAGGGACTCGGCTTCATGCTGTCGCAGTACCTGAAGGCCCGTGACTTCGTGGCCGTGCAGGGGCATCGTGATCCTTATCGCCATCATCGTGGCCGTCGTCAACTTCCTCGTCGACGTCATCGCCGCGTTGGTCGACCCGAGAGTGAGGTACTGACATGACCGCAGCATCTGCCAACAAGGTCACCGTTCCAGGCGACAATCGTCTGGACGAGCTCAAGCTCGGCAACAAGACGCCATTCTGGCATAAGATTCCGATCATCAAGGAACTACGCGTGGCAGGTCGGCTGGCAGAAGGGCATGCTGATCACCGGCCTCGTGCTCACGGCGTTCTTCCTGCTGCGTCGCCATTTTCGCGCCGCTCATCGCGCCATACAGCTACGCGCAGCTCAAGGGCGCCGACGGCGTTTCCTTCCCGGCCCAGGCGGCACCGTCCTCCGAACACATCTGGGGCACCACTGCAGGTGGCCGGATACGATGTGTTCAGCCGTGTGGTCTGGGGTGCCCGCACCGCCGTCATCGCCATCGTCGTCGCGGTATTGCTGTCGATTTTCGCAGGCGTGCTGCTCGGCCTGGTCTCCGGCTATTTCGGCGGATGGGTCGATCGTGTGCTCGTCATGATCGCCGACGCCGTGTACTCCTTCCCCTCGCTGCTGCTCGCCATTCTGATGGCCATCATGATCTCCCACGGCCAGTCCGGCCTGTGGAGCGGCATTCTGGCTTCCGGCATCTCCATCACCGTGGTGTACATCCCGCAGTATTTCCGCACAATTCGCGCCGAAGTGATCCGCATCAAGGAATCCGCGTATGTCGAATCCGCCCGCGTGGTCGGCGCCTCCACCTGGCGCATCATGACCAAGCACCTGTTCAAGAACTCCACACGAACCCTGCCGGTGATCCTGACGCTGAACTCGTCCGAAGCCATCCTGACCCTCGCCGGCCTGGGCTTCCTGGGCTTGGCATCGAACCGACCGCGGCCGCCGAATGGGGATACGACCTCAACCGCGCCGTCTCCGATGTGACCGCCGGCATCTGGTGGACCGCCGTGTTCCCGGGTCTGGCCATCGTGCTCATCGTGCTGGGCATCACCCTGGTGGGCGAATCGCTGACCGATCTGGCCGATCCGCGTCTGCGCGCCCCGCAAGTCCGCAGGCGAAGTGGTGGGTTCCATCGGTGGACCCCAGCCAGGAGCCAGGCAAGCGTCGTCGCCGAACTTGAGGCGGCGAAGAATCCGATGGGAGGCGACAAACCGGTGACCGTCACCGACCGTGATCCGTCATTCGTGGCTTCCGAATGGAGCTTCCGAGGAAGGGGGAGTGAACCGATGAGTGAAATCAAGGAAGGCAATCTCGCCGAGATCAAGGACCTCAGCGTCCAAGTTCATGACCGACGCCGGTTCCATCAAAGCCATCGAGGACAAGATCGCTTCGAACATTCCCCGTGGTCATCGGCGTGGTGGGCGACCGGTTCCGGCAAGTCCGTGACCGCACGCTCCCTCATCAAGCTGCTGCCGGAGACCGCTGACCTCCGGCGCGGTTACCTGTCGAACCGCGCGGGCACCGAGGAGCTGGAAGTGCTGTCGCTGTCCGGCGAACAGCTGCGCGAAATGCGCGGCGCCGAAGCGGCCATGGTGTTCCAGGAGCCCAATTCGGTGCTCAACCCGGTGTATACCATCGGATGGCAGATCGAGGAAGGCCTTCGCGCCCATGGCATGAAGGACAAGAAGGAACTCCGTGCCAAGTCCATCGACATTCTCAAGAAGGTCGGCATTCCGGACGCGGAAACCCGCATCGACTACTACCCACACCAGTTCTCCGGCGGCCAGAAGCAGCGCATCGTCATCGCCATGGCCCTGGCGCTCAACCCCGGCCTGATTCTGGCCGACGAGCCGACCACCACCGCCCTCGACGTGACCGTGCAGGCCGAAATCCTCGACCTGCTGCGTCTGGCGCGCGACGAGTTCGACGCATCCGTGCTCATCATCACCCACAACATGGGCGTGATCGCCGACATCGCCGATGAGGTCGTGGTCATACCGCGGCCACGTCGTCGAACAGGGCAGCGTCGAGCAGATCTTCTACTCGCCGAAGGACGACTACACCAAGCGTCTGCTGCCGCCGTGCCGCGTATTGGCCAGAAAACTGGTCGTCAAGGATGCCGATGGCAAGGTCATCGAACGTGAAGGATTGGCGCGATCAGCCCATCGCGGTCGAGGCCAAGGGACTGGACCATCACGTATCCGGGTCATCTCATGCAGCCCGATTTCAAGGCCGTGGACGGCATCGACTTCACCATCCACCGTTCCGGGTCCTGGTAGGCGAGTCCGGTTCCGGCAAATCCACCACTGGCCGTGCCATCGCAGGCCTGCAGAAGGTTTCCGGCGGTTCCCCTGAACGTTCTAGGCATAGAAATGAACGGTGTGAAGGAACGTGATTTCAAGCCCCAAGCGCGCCCGACATCGGCTTCGTGTTCCAGGATCCGGGCAGCTCGTTCAATCCGCTGATGACCATCGCGGAAAACGTGGCCGAACCGTTGATCGTGCACAAGAAGTTCTCGTCGGTATCAGACGCCCGCAAGTATGTGGGCGATCTGCTATGAATGGTGCAGCTTCCGCGCGCCTACATGAACCGTTTCCCGCACGAGCTGTCCGGCGGCCAGCGCCAGCGCGCCTCCTTGGCACGCGCGTTGGCGTTGAAAGCCGAAAGCCTGCTCATCGCCGACGAACCGACCTCCGCGTTGGATGTGTCGGTGCAGGCGAAGGTGCTGGAACTGTTCAAGAAGCTGCAGGCCGAAATCGGCTTCGCATGCCTGTTCATTACCCACGATCTCGCCGTGGTCGACATGCTCGCCGACCGCATCATGGTGATGCACAAGGGCCAGATCATGGAACATGGCGATGCGGACCAGATCATGCAGAAAAATCCGCAGAACCCATACACGCAGAAGCTGCTGGCCTCCCCTGCCGGTTGCCCGATCCGCGCGAACAGCGCAAGCATCGCGAGCATCTGCATGAGCTGCTTGCCGCCCAGCAGTGAGCTGATCCACGGAATCTAATAAAAAGGAATCCCGCAACGCTTGAAACGTTGCGGGGATTCCATTTTTATATGATGTATGGAAGGCGATTTCAGCGGATGGTGCCGTTGAAGGCAAACTGGGCATGGGAATCGCCATTCGCCTTGGCCTTCAGATATTCGCGTACGTAAGCCATGCGTTCCACCGTGGTGGCTGCCAACGGTTCGGGCAGAGCATCAGGGGAGAACCAGCCCACGTTGAGGCTTTCCTCATCGCCGACGAACGGCTCCGTGTTGCCATTCGGATCGGGCCTGCAGATGAACAGGTGATCCATGTACATGGTGTTGTCCCCATTCGCATAGGTGAGGACCTTTCTGGACGATTTGACCGACACCAGATCGGTGACGACCACATCCACGCCGGTCTCCTCCTTGACCTCGCGGGCAACGGTATCGGCCGGTTCCTCTCCGGGCTCGTTGATGCCATACACCATGGCCCATTCGCCGGTGTCGGAACGACGCCCCAACAGCACACGGCCCTGCTCGTCCTCGACATAGCCGGAGACGCCCATGAGCCATAACAGATCGTGGCCTATTTTTTCACGTAGCGAGAGCACGAATTCAGGCGTGGGCATGATGCGTCCTCAGGCCTTCACGCCTTCGGCGGCCATATCGGCCATCCACGCCTCGATTTCATCGTCGATCTGCTTCGGAATGCCCGCGGAAATCCATTCCGGACCATCCTCCGTCATGAGCACATCATCCTCGATACGAATGCCGATGCCACGGTATTCCGGCGGAATCAGCAGATCATCCTCACGGAAGTACAGGCCCGGTTCGATGGTGAAGATCATGCCCGACGAATCTTGGCGTTCTGATACGACTCATAACGCGCCTGCGCGCAATCATGCACGTCGAGACCCAGATGGTGGGCCACGCCGCGGCGAGCCAACGGCGATGCTGCTGGCCTTCAGGGAGAGCGACTCCTCGACATCGACCGGCAGAATACCCCAGTCATGCAGACGTTCGGCGATCACGCGCATGCACGCATGATGGATGTCCGAATACGTGGCGCCCGGCTTGGCCGCCTCGAAACCGGCCTGCTGGGAATCAACACGGCACCTGGTACAGCTTCTTCTGGAAATCGGTGAACTTGCCGTTGGTCGGGAACGTGCGGGTGATGTCGGCGGTATACAGGCTGTTGACCTCCACACCGGCGTCGATGAGCAGCAGCTCGCCCGACTCCACGGTACCGGTATTGCGCATCCAATGCAGAATCGGGCGTGGGCGCCGGAAGCGATGATGGTGTCGTAGCCGACCTCGTTGCCTTCTTCACGGGAGATGGCGTTGAACGCGCCCTCCAGCATGCGCTCCGAACGCGGCTTGCCAAGGGAAGACGGAATCTTGCGCAGAATGTTGTCGAAACCATGCTTGGTTGCCGCGACCGCCTTGCGCATCTCACGAACCTCATACTCATCGCACATGCGTGCCTCGGCGGCGAATTCGTGCAGCTTGTCATCGGCAGCGGTGTTGTTGTCCGGATCGGCGAAACCGTTGGCTTCACGGATCTCCTCGACCATGCTGGTAATCGCCGGATCGGCTTCGCGGATCACGCGCACGCGCACCGCGCCGGCCTCAGTGCCGACATCCTTGACTCAACGCGTCGGGCAGCTGCGCGATGTCGTTGGTTTCGATGCCGGTCATCGCGGTCATTTCCTTCACACCGGCACGCGGACCCACCCAATACTCGCCATAATGGGCGTTCATGAAAAAGTCCTGCGTGTAATGGTTGGCACGCGGAGCCACGAACAGTTCCGGAACATGCGTCTTGCCGGCCTTCGCCTCCGGAGAATCCGGATCGACGGGATTCAGCACCAGCACCGCGCCGGCCTCGAAATCCTCACCCAAACCGGTGTAGTAGGAAAACGTCGTATCCGGACGGAACACGTAATCGCAATCGTTGTTGCGCACCTTCGGCTGTCCGGCCGGAATCACGATACGCTCGCCCGGGAACGCCTTGCCCAACGCCTCCAGACGCGCCGGCGTGTACTTGGAGGACTCCAACGGCTCGATCTGCGGCTCGTTGTCATCCCAACCGGTGGTCATGAACTCCTTGAACGCCTCGGAACGCGGACGCAGCGAACGATTGTTCACACGATCGCTCATAGCCTGATCCGGTCCCGAGCGGCCTCCCGCTCCATCTTCTCGTATTCCTTGTCCTTGTCAGTAATGACTTCGCCCATCACATCTCCTGAACATGCATTCGTAACGTACGGAAATTACCGCAACCCATCCTATAACTTTTCCCGGCGCGCAACGTTCATGCGGACATCTAGAATGGGGAAAAGTTTAGTGTGTGCTGTCCGCAAGGTACGGGAGGAAAACGGGAAATATGTCATTCGAACATCCCAATCGCAACAACGAAAGCATGATCGACGTCGAACGCGACATCATGAGCCGTCCATCGGAACGCAACACCACCAATCTCGACCTGCAACGCATGAAGATGATCCTCGACATCATGGGCCATCCGGAGCAGTCGTTCCGCGTCATTCATATCACCGGCACCAACGGCAAGGGCTCCACGGCACGTATGGCCGAAGCCATCTGCCGCGCCTACGGCATGCGTACGGGCCTATACACCTCGCCCCATCTGGAACACGTCAACGAACGCATCGCCATCGACGGCCAGCAGCTGTCAGACGACGATTTCGTCGACATCTGGGACCAGGTCAAGGACCTCGTCGCCATCGTGGACATGAAAATGGACGAGCTGGGCAAGCCGAAGATGAGCTTCTTCGAGGTGCTCACCGCCATGGCCATCTGGAAATTCGCCGACGCGCCGGTCGACGTCGCCATCGTGGAAGTCGGCATGGGCGGCCGATGGGACGCCACCAACGTGCTCGACGCGGACGCGGCCATCATCGGACCGGTCGACATGGACCACATGGCATGGCTCGGCGACACCGTGGAGGAAATCGCCACGGAAAAGGTCGGCATCATCAAGCCGAACTGCACCGCCATCATCGGCCGCCAGCCACACGAGGACGAGGTCATGCCGATTATCGAGGCCGCGGCGAAGGAGAACCACGCCAGCTTGGTGCGCGACGGCGTCGAATCGGAAGTCGTTACCCGAGTGCCGGCCGTCGGCGGCCAGGTGGCCACCCTGCGCACCCCGAACGGCACCTACACGGAAGTGCCGATCGCCAAATTCGGCGAGCATCAGGCACACAACGCGCTCGCCGCACTGTGCGCGGCGGAAGTGGTGATTCCCGTCAACGGCGCGTTGGACGGCGATTTGGTGGCCGAAGCGTTGAGCAGCGTACGCATTCCGGGACGTATCGAACAAATTCGTACCTCGCCTACCATCATCCTTGATGGCGGACACAACGTGAACGCGGCCGAATCGCTGCGTGCCGCCATTGAAGAGAACTATGATTTCCAGCAGCTCGTCGGCGTGGTCGCCATGATGGGGGACAAGCAGGTCGAGGAGTATCTGGGCGTGCTCGAACCGTTGCTGAGCCATGTGATCGTCACCGAGAACTCGTGGCGTGACCGAGTGATGCCGGCTGAGGATCTGAAGAAGATCGCGGACCGTGTTTTCGGGCCGGAACGCGTCACCTGCATTCCCGAATTGCCGGACGCCATCCAGGAAGCCGTCAACATGGTTGATGCCGATGACGAACTGGGCGTCGGCTACGGTCATGGCGTGCTCGTCTGTGGCAGCTTCACCACCGCCGGTGATGCGCGACTCATGCTGGAGGAGAAGATCAACCCCGACCTGAAGAAGCCAAAGGCCGAACGTGTGTTCCAGGAAGCCGTCGATCCGGAACCGCGCAAAAAGCAGGACGAGGCTGACGTGGATTTCGAATCCGACGCCAACCCTGATTTCAACATCAACGATTTCGGCAGCGTCGGTCCGGACGATTCCGTTTTAGCAGACGCCGATGCGGATGAAATGGGTGAGGCGGCGGATGCCAACGAACCGGCGGATGCGGAAACGGCTTCGGAAAACGAAACGAAGTGACGAAGCGAAACAACATCGGACGATGACGCCATACGTGCGGCGTACATCGTCCATGTAAAACAGATTGTGGGTGGCTCCCCAGGCAATGGGAAGCCACCCACAACCTTTTTTATCGTCCGACGCCTAAGCAGTCGAAGATAGGCGTGACAAATAATAGCTACGCGCGCAACGCTTCGGCCCGCGCCACGGTATCTTCCACCAGCACGGCCTGCGCGTCGATGACCGGCAGCTGGGGCAGCGGAAACGCCTCGTTGAGCACGCTCAGCTCGGTGCAGCCCAATATCAGCGTGTCGCACGCGCAGGGCCTGCCGGATCGAGCATATCGCGCAACACCGATTCGTAGCGTTCCAGATTGAGCTCGCCACTACCTTTCACATCGTCATAAATCAGCGAAGTGATACGGGCCTGCAACTCGTCGGTCGGTTCGACGAACGTGTATCCGGCCTCTTCGACGGCACGCTTGTACACGCCGGATTTGCGCGAACCCACGGTGCCGAGGAAACCGACCCGCGGAAAACGATCCTTCGGATAACGTTGAGCCATGCGTGCCACCGCGCGCGTGGCATATGCAGAATCGGCACCGTCGTCAACGCCTGGAAATCGTCATAGAAATAGTGCGCGGTATTGCAGGTGAGCACAATGAAACTCGCGCCCATCGCCGTTGCCTTCTCGATATCGTCGGCGAGTACGGGGGAAGGGATTCTCGTCGGATTCGCCGAGAATGTACGCGGTGCGGTCCGGCACGGAGGAATCGTTGAAGACGATGTAGTCCAGATAATCCTGATCGCAATGGGCATGCGTGGCGCGGTTGACCAAGCGGATGTAGCTTTCGGTGGCCCATGCCGCCCAGTACGGCGAAAAACGGTCGTTTCACTTAAGCTCGCCCTTCTTGGTGAAGTACTTGGCATAGCTCTTCTTGTAAATCGAGAACATGTGCCGAATCATCAGCCAACGCAGCGGGATTCATATCCTGAATACTCCAAGGTGGTACCCCAATCGCCCGACTTGAGCATGCGCTTGCCGGTTTCCCTTGTCAGCGCCTTCTGCGACGTAATCAAGGAAAAATCGACTTCGGAATCTCAAGCCACAGCTTCGAACCGCGGCCGAACAGGGGTGTTGCCGTCGAACGGCGTGTCCTCGACGAGGTCGTCGACGAAATACTTCGCCAGATTGAATCCGTTCAGCGTGACGAAATAGCTGGAACGTCCCTGGCGAAGGTTGATTTCGAACAGCTTGTACTCGCCGTCGCGTTCGTCGTACTTCATGTCGAAATTGGCCACGCCCTCGTATTTGATGTCCTCGAGGAAAGCCTTGATACGACGGAACACACCCTCGTTGTAGTCGGGCAGAATGGCCGCATAGTTGCCCGCGGCGACAGGGGAGGGATCCTCCAGCAGCGGGTGGCCGAGGAACATCATACGCACGCGATGATGCTGGTCCACATAGGCGTTCAGCACACGCATGCGGGAATCGTCGCCGGGATGAAGTCCTGAATCACCATTTCGGACGTGTATCCGGCATCGTACGCACGCTTGATGATGGTCTCCAATTCGGCCGGATCGTTGAAGATGTAGGCCTTGCGACGGCCCTCGAAATCGATGTTGAGCCATTCCACCGAATTCGCGGGCTTCATGGCCACCGGATAGCTGAACGGCAAATCACGGTAGGCTCCTGCCTTCACCTCATCGGCGGTGACGGTGCGCGTCTTCGGATGGGGCAGATCATACTGCTCGCAGATCTGGTAGAACGTGGACTTGTAGGCGAGCCGGCGCGAAAGGTTCACGTCAAGCGTGTTGTATACGAAAATATTTCGCGAAGATCGTCGCCGCACTGGCTCAGCAGATTGGCGTACACGTCGCCGCAGGGGATGAGCAGCAGCACGCGTTCCGGATCCTCGGCCTTCATACGCTTGCCGAGCTTGAGCATGAAATTACGGAACGTGACGAAGTTGTTGAAATCGTCGACGATGTGCACGTTGACGATACGGCTGAATTTCGTGGGGCTCAGCTGGAAATACGCATACGCCTCGGAAACGATGCCGTACTCCTCATGGAACGCCCTGGCCATGCCGTAGACGTTGATGTCGCTGCCCAGCAGAATCGGTTGGAATCGTGTCATAATGCCTTCACCTTAGTTGTTATTTGAGACGGAACACGCGTTCCACGATGCGGTCGTCGCCCTCGTAAGGGATGCTTGCCGTGGTCTTTGAACCAACGTTCGTTGCCCTTGCCGATGATGAGGATGATGTGCAGATGCTCGGGATCCTTGCGATCGCGGCTTACCGTGGTCTCCACGGCTTCGGCACGGTCGAGAATGGTCTTCACGTCAAGCTGCGGGTTGGTGACGCTGTCGTTCATGTCCGCGCAGACCTGTTCCACAGGCTCGTCGTCGGTGTCTTCGAAAGTGAGCACGAGATGGTCGATGCGGTCCTGCGCGGCGTGGACGATTTCGGCGCGGCGATCGTATGCCTTGTTTCCAGCGGAGCCGGTGATGAGCGTGATTTCCGGCTTTTCGCTGCCGTAACGCTGATCGACGTAGTCAAGCAACGCGGTGACGGACGCGTAGTTATGCGCGTAATCAACAATGGCGATGGTGTTCGACCGCGTGTCCTTGAAATGCTCCATACGTCCGGCGATGCGTACCGGCTCCATCTCACGCAACGCGTCCTTGCTGTGGGAACCGAAATCGAAACCGGCCAGCATGGGCGATCGCGACGGCCGCCGCCGCGTTCGCATAGTTGAAATCGCCGTCCAATGTCAGGCTCAACTCGCCGATCGAGGTGCCGTCGATGACGATGGAGAAGCGGCTGTGATCGTCATTCGCCGGCGCGGCCATGACGTTGCCGTGGGAATCGCCGCCAAGCGCGAACGTGGTGACGGGAACGCTGGCATGACGTGCGTCCTGCCGGATGAGGTCGGCGCGCGCGCAATCGGCACCCAATACGAGGGGGCACGGCAGTTCTTGACGATCTGACGCTTGCAGTGGAGATAATCCTCGAATGTCGGATGCTCGATCGGGCTGATATGGTCCGGGCTGATGTTGAGGAACGCGGCCACGTCGAATGTGAGACCGAACACGCGGTCCACCTTGTAGGCCTGCGAGGGAGACCTCCATGACGATATTCCATGCCGTTATCAACGGCCTCGCGCGCATCATGCGGAACGCATCCATGGATTCCGGCGTGGTCAGATCGGGATTCCACGTAGGTGTCCGGCCGTCAAAGACAATTGTCCACGGAGGAAAACAGCGCGCACTTGCCGCCGGAACAGCCATTGAGCATCGCCTGCGTGAGATAGGCGGTGGTGGTCTTGCCTTTGGTGCCGGTGATGCCGACCACCTTTCAACTGGTCCTGCGGACGACCATAGAATTCAGCCGATAGCAAAGCCATGGCCTTGCGCACGTCATCCAAATAAGGCCCGGAGTTGCGTGGCGTCGGAGAAGTCGTTATCCGACACATAGCGGCAAGGCCGCGTTCGTCGATGCCCTGCAGATATTCGGCCTTGAAACGGCCCTTGCAGCACAGGAACGTGCCCGGCTCCACCTTGCGGGTGTCGTAGGTGATTGCGGAGAACGGCTCGTCGAATCCCTTGATGTCGTGCGGATCAAGCGTCCAGACATCGCCGCGGATGATTTCGCGCAGCAGTCCGTGCCTATCGAGCAGTCGGGCCGCCGATTCCAGAGTCAAAGCCATGTTTTCGTGTTCTCCCTGTGTATGAGACGCCGAGCGGATACCGAAGAGCCATTTTAGCGGCAACCATGTGCACGACGTGTGACGTCGGGGAAGTTACAATGAGGGTGTGACTGAACAAGAAACGGAATCCATGGCAGGCCGGCGCGCGCGGTTTGAGAAGCTTGCCATGCCCGTCGTGGACTCGCTGTACCGGCAGGCGATGAAACTGACCAACAATCCCGACGACGCGCAGGATCTGGTGCAGGACACCTTCGAACGTGGATTCAAGGCGTTCGACTCCTTCAAAGAAGCGCGGCTTGGATGACCACCATCGAACGCAACGCCTATTTCAACCAGTACGCCAAAGCCAAGCGACGGCCGCAACGCGCCAACGATTCCACCGGCGAATACGACGACTGGGACCTGTATTCCGCGTCCGAGCATTCCTCCGAACAGCTCAAATCCGCCGAACAGGAATACGGACGCCTACGCGCCGGAGGAGATCATGGCCGCTTTGAACCGGCTTTCCCCGGAACGCAGGCAGGTTTTCATCGACGCCGCGATCGACGGCAAATCATACAGCCAGGTAGCTGAGGAACAAGGCGTGAAAAATCGGCACCGTGATGAGCCGGCTCAACCGCGCCCGCACACAGCTGAAACGTGAGCTTGCCAATTACGCCAGGAACGTGGCTATGCCACTGCCGGGAAGGATCGACCATGAGCGAACCAATGGAACGGCACATCTCCATTACTTCGACCACCACCAACACGAACGGTGTGGTGACGCAGGTGACGCATGCCAGCGTGCATGTCGTGGCCTCCGGGGACTGCTTCGACCCGGAGACCTGTTGCGATGAACGCGAACGTGCGCTGATCGCAGCGATGCGCGCGCCGAAACACGCGCCGCAAAGCCTGATCGACAGGCTCGAGGCGACACTCGACCACTGTTGTGACGAGTAAGGAAGGACGTGACGGCGTTTCATGCGCCAAGTGCCACGCTGATGTGACGCGCGCGCCCGCCGCATCAGCGTCTGAATATGGGAAAACCCCGCGAACCGTAATGATTTCGCGGGGTTTTCCAGCTATTCGCGCCGGCAGGGATCAGGCGTTCGGGCGCTTGCCGTGATTGGCGGCCTTCTTACGACGATCCTTGCGCTTACGTCCGCGCATGCCCATGATTGGACTCGCTTTACTTGCGATTAATAAGCCTTCGGGATTATCGCACACGAGCGAACGCGTTTGCCAAATTCGGCGTCCGCTGTGTGGCCGGGACTTATTCCGATGGTGATTATATCAGTCGAGCATCCCGATGAACAGCGCCGTGCTTGACGTCTCGCCCGGCTTGATGACGATGAGGTCCTTGCCGGTGTTGAACGCGTTCGCGTATGCCGTCTGCGGTTCCACCGCCACGCCGGCCGGATGCTTGACGGCCGGGAAACCGGTGCCGGTGCACACCTGGAACGAGGTGACGGTCTCGTCGCCGCCCACACGCACCTTCTTGCCGTCCGGACGGGGTGAACACCGCGGTGACGGTGCCGTCTTCGGCATGCTCAGATCCGTCCAGCGTCGTCCGAACGGCTGCTCGGTGAGCAGCGTGTCCTTACGCAGGTCGTACTTGGTGCCGTCCACCGGCTCGGTGCCGGTCGGAATGAGGTTCTCGTTGACGGTGACATGCGTGCGCCCCGGCACGGTCAGGCTGCACTTGGCGTTGTGGGCGTCGATCTCATCGCCGTATCCGTTGAAGCCGTTGGCGAGCCACGGGTGGAATGGCCAAGCCCACGGTGCGTCCGCATCGCCGTTGTTGTAGGCGCTGATGTTCAGATGCAGGCCATCGTCGGCGAGGCTGTACGTCGCGGTCACCACGATGTCGAACGGATATCCCTCCATGTTGGGGGCGCGCCAGCTGAGGGTCACGGCATCCTCTTTAAGGGAGACAAGCTTCCAGAACGCGCTTGCCCGTAGCCGTGGATGGCGTTGTGGCGCTCATGCTCGTCGATCGGCAGCGTGTAGGTCTTGCCTTCGAAGGTGTATTCGCCATTCTCGATGCGGTTCGGGAACGGGATGAGCAGCTGGCCGTGGCAGCAGGTCACCATGTCATCGGACCGGGGAGACGATGATGTCCTCGCCCTGGTAGGTCAGTTTGCGCAGCGTCGCGCCCAACTCGGTGACGACGGCATGGTAATCGCCATGCGAAATGGAAAATTGCTGTCCGGTGCGTGGCGGCAGATTGGTGCAGGTCATAAATCACTCCATAGTGTTGTCGACTGTGTTTCCGCTACTATGTTACCGCTCACGATGTGGTGGTGGATGCGCTTGTCGTGTGGAAATTCTGCGGATGAAGACGGCCGATGTCGATTGACGGCGCCCGTGCCTTAATATTGGTGATTGCTGTTGTGATGGATGGATACGATTGGAAGGCGGCTTGACATGGGCAAACGCATCGTGCTGGCGGATCCGCGCGGATTCTGCGCCGGCGTGGATAGGGCGATTCTGACGGTGCGGACGATTCTCAAATCCGCCGATACGCCACGTGCCGACGGATTGCCGCCGGTGTATGTGCGCCGCCAGATCGTGCACAACAAAGCATGTCGTCGAGGATTTGGCCGCGCAGGGGCGCGGTGTTCGTCAGGAATTGGCTGCGAGATTCCCGATGCCGCCGCCGAAGCCGGCATCCCAATCGTATTTTCCGCCCACGGCGTGTCTCCGGCGGTCAAAGCCGAGGCCGCGGCGCGCGGCATGCATGTGGTCGATGCCACCTGCCCGCTGGTAAAGCAAAGTGCATCGCGAGGTGCTGCGTTTCGTCAAGGAAGGTTACGAGATCATCTACATCGGGCACAAAGGCCACGATGAGGCCGTTGGCGTGGTGGAGAATCGCCGGAACATGTGCATCTGATCGAGCATGCGTCCGACGTCGACTCGTTGGATTTCCAACCTGACACGAAACTGGTGCTGCTTTACGCAGACCACGTTGAGCGTCGATGAGACCGCTGGCACGATCACCGCGCTCAAAGCGCGTTTCCCATGGCTTGAAATGCCGCCGAACTCCGATATCTGCTATGCCACGTCGAATCGTCAGGCGGCGGTCAAGCTCGTTGCCGAGCAAGCCGATTGCGTGGTGATTGTCGGCTCCGCGAATTCCTCGAATTCCGTGCGGTTGATGGAAGTCGCTCAGGAGGGACTTAACGCGCGGTACGCCTCAAAAACGGCTGTTGGCGCCGCTGGTCGCGCCCATCGTGTTGATGATGCTTCGGAACTTGACCCCGCATGGTTTGAAGGTGTCGAATCCGTGGGTATTTCCTCGGGTGCCTCCGTGCCGGACGAGCTGGTTTCCGGCGTGGTCGCAGCGTTGCAAGAACTTGGCTACCAGGATGTGAGCACCATCGAAACCATCAAGGAGAACATGCATTTCGTGCTTCCTGCGGAACTGCGCAAATAGCGCGAACCTTTCGCTTACGCAAGTGGGTGGTCGGAACATCGTGTTGTTCCGACCGCCCACTTATGTATTGGTGTGATGTATCGGCGTGTTTTTTACCAAGTGCCGATCGGCGCCGCTACCGCGTCGAGCACCTTGAGCAGATCGTTGGGATTGACGCCGACTGAGAAACCGCGTTTGCCGCCCGACAGCAGGATTTCGTCGTATTGCAGCGCGCTTTCGTCAAGCACCGTCTTGTGGTGTGTGCGCTGGCCAAGCGGGGAGATGCCGCCGACCACGTAGCCGGATTCGCGCATGGCGACCTTCGGATCGGCCATCGCCGCCTTCTTCGCGCCGACTGCCGCGGCCAGCGCCTTCAGATCCATATGTCCGCTGACCGGCACCACGCCGACCACGCGTTCGGAGCCGGTGTCCGCCATCAGCGTCTTGAACACCTGATGCTCGTCGAAACCGAGCTTGGTGGCGGCCTCCACCCCGTAACCGTCATCCATGTGATCGTTCGAATGCGCGTATTCGTAGGTTTTGAACGGAACTCCGGCTTTTTCCAACTGCACGGTGGCCGGTGTGGAACCGGCGCCCTTCTCATGCTTTTTCTTTGCCATGCCGCCCATAATAAGCCTTCCACGTGTCCGTTGTGGCGTTTCGGATACGAAAGGGGCTTCCGCCGAAGCGAAAAGCCCCTTTGTCTGAGGTTCAGAGACGAACCGTGCGGATTACTCCGCGCCGATTCACTCGGAGATCTCGGCGAAGTACAGCAGGGTACGCACCATGTTGCAGGTGAAGCCGTACTCGTTGTCGTACCAAGAGACGGTGCGAGCCATGGTCAGGCCGTCAACGGTGTTGACATCGGTCTGGGTCGGATCGAACACGCCACCGTGGGTGTCGCCGATGATGTCGGAGGACACGATGCCATCCTCGTTGTAGCCGTAGAAGTCGGTGTCGGAGAAGGCGGCCTTGAAGGCGGCGTTGATCTCATCGGCGGTGACTTCCTTGTTCAGGACGGTGGTCAGCTCGGTGACGGAGGCCATCCGGAACCTGGATGCGCTGGGCGTGGCCCTGCAGCTTGCCGTTCACGGACGGAACGACCTTGCCGATGGGCGGCGCCAGTGGAATGAGGAATGGTGTTGATGGCGGCGGCGCGGTTGTTGCGAGCCTTCGGGAAGCGCGGGCCGTCGAGGATCATCTGGGTGCCGGTGTAGGCGTGGATGGTGGTCATGAAGCCAGCCTTGATGCCCCAGTTCTCGTCCAGCAGCTTGACCATGGCGGCCATGGAGTTGGTGGTGCAGGAGCCGGCGGACACGATCACGTCGGAAGCCTTGAGGGTCTCGTGGTTCACGCCGAACACGATGGTCGGGGTGGTCTCGTCCTTGGCCGGAGCGGAGATCAGGACCTTCTTGGCGCCAGCGTTGATGTGGGCCTGGGACTTCTCAGCGGAGGTGTAGAAGCCGGTGCACTCGAGGCACGTACTCAACACCGTCGTTGTTGACCCACGGAATGTTGTTGGCGTCCTTCTCGGCGTAGACCTTTGTATTCCTTGCCGTCGACGATGATGGAGTCTTCGGTGGAGGTGACCTCGACCGGGGGGTGCCATCGTCATGACGGAAGGTGCCGTGTGCTGTCGTACTTCAGCAGGTAGGCCAGCATGGACGGGAGTGGTCAGATCGTTGATTGCAGCGACCTCAATGTCACCGGCCTGGCCGCCACGAGCCTGCAGCTCGAAGATACGGCGGAAAAAGCCAGACGACCGATACGACCAAAGCCGTTAATACCAATCTTAACTGTCATGTAATTCTCCCTTTAGGGGTAGGCCACGCGTGTGCCAGGCACACTGAAGCCATTGTTTACCAACACCGTCCACTGTAGTGCGTCACCTGTACTTAGGGCAACGTTCCGAGGCGCGTGTTCCAAAATGCAGTGCGATTTTCAGTGAACGCTCACATGCATGTCCCGCATGCGTTCAACGGCCGCTTGGCTCGACCAGCGCGGAGGATACGTCCGTGTCCAATGCACCGAGATCTCCGTGGAGAAGCCATGCCATCGCGCCACGTGCGGCAGGGGAGCCTCGATGGGGAACGTGACGATGAGCGTGCCATGCTCCACCGTGATGCGGGACGGCCTGCCGGCAAGGAACTCGTTGCTCAGTCCGTTGACGCGCGTGCTGCTCATGTCGGCGTGGTGCAGCTCGTATTTCAATCCCGTTTCGCTTACGCCGGTCGAGATATCGCTGTGGGAGAACACGGAGACCATGCGTCCCGCAACGGCGTCGTCCGCCGGGAAATCGAGCGCGCCGTCGCAGATCGCGGTGACGATCGATCCGTCGCCGTGCAGGTAGCCGGTCGCGCCACGGTCGGCCAGTAGCGCCATAAGCTGGATATTGGAAATCGTATGGTCGATTCGTCCGCCGAGCGCGCCGTATATGTGGAACGTGCGCGCCGCGCAGCCAGCCGATCTTCAAAGCCGACAGCAGGTCGGGATCGTCCTTTTCCGAAGGCAATGCGATGGTGCGGTCGTTTTGCGTGGGGCGGTCGCCGGTAATCGAATCGAAGTCGCCGACCACGAAATCGGCGTCGATGCCGAAGGCGCGGGCGTGGTCGAGGCCGCCGTCCGCGGCGACGACGAAGGCGTCATCCGGAATCGCAGGGGTCTCATCGTAATAATCGCCTGCGCCGAAGATCACGCAGGTGCGGGCATCGTGGAAATCCATACCCGGTAGTGTAGCCGTGACGGGCGAAAGGAAAGAATCGTCATTTTCATGGCTATGCGGCATACCTAAAATGTCTGAAACCTGTGGAGATTGTCACGCATGAATCGGTTCGGAGGCGCGGCGGCGGTTTTTCGACATGCGGATGCTGGTACACTGACACCGAGTTTGTTTTGAAGGGATTGCAGATAATGTGCGGAATTGCTGGTTTCGTCAACGATATGCCCATTGACGTGAAATGCCCGGTCCTCCAACGTATGACCGACATGATCGCGCATCGCGGGCCGGACAGCGAAGGCCATTACATCGACGAGCATGCGGCGCTCGGCCATCGAAGGCTCAGCATCATCGACCTCGGCGGCGGCCAGCAGCCCATCTACAACGAGGATGGTTCGAAGGTCATCACCTTCAACGGCGAGATCTACAACTATCAGACGCTGCGTGAGGAATTGATCGCGGCCGGACACACCTTCACCACCAAAAGCGACACCGAGGTGCTGCTGCACGGCTATGAGCAGTGGGGTGTGGATTTGCTGCAGCGCGTACGTGGCATGTTCACTTTCGTGATCTGGGACAAGAACAAGCAGGAGCTGTTCGGCGCGCGCGACCATTTCGGCATCAAGCCCTTCTACTATGCGAAGATGAACGGCACGTTCATGTACGCGTCGGAGATCAAGAGCCTGTTGCGCCACCCCCGATTTCGTCAAGGGAGCTCAACGCCGAGGCGTTGAAGCCGTATATATGACCTTCCAGTATCCGGCGATCGGTGAGACCTTCTTCAAAGGCGTCTACAAGCTGCCGGTAGGGCACTATTTCACGTACCGGGATGGCAAGATGGACATCCACCGGTATTACGACGAGGATTTCCGCGAAGGCAAGCAGAAGCTGGGCGAGCTGGTGAACTCCTCGATCGACCAGACGGTGTGCGATTCCGTCAAGGCGCACCAGATCGCCGATGTGGAGGTCGGCTCCTTCCTGTCGAGCGGTGTCGACTCCAGCTACGTCGCCGCCGTGGCGCGTCCGCAGCACACGTATTCGATCGGTTTCGGCAAAGGCACGTACAATGAATCGCAGCAGGCCGGCGAACTGGCGGAACTGCTCAAACTGAACAACACCGCCGAGTCGTTGACCGACGAGGAGGCGTTCGCCGCGTTCCCGCGCATCCAATGGCATCTCGACGAGCCGGACTCCAATCCGAGCTGCGTGCCGCTGTACTTCCTGTCCGCATTGGCCGCCAAAGACGTGAAGGTGGTGCTGAGCGGCGAAGGCGCCGACGAGTTGTTCGCCGGATACATCGACTACGGCGTGCACACCAAATTCCAAAGCCCATCAAGGTGGTGACTCGCTGGCTCACGCATCTGCCAGCCGGCGCGCGCAAGGCGATCGCCCGGTTCTGCAAGGGCAAGACCTTCCCGGGCGCATGGCATCTGTACGCCAATCTTGCGCCGGCCGAGGAAAGCTTCATCGGACAGGCACGTGTGTTTGAGGAATCGCAGTCCGAACAGCTGCTCAAGCCTGAATACCGCAAGGCGCCGAGCGTGCAAAGCATCGTCGACAAGACGTATGCGCGTGTGGAAGGCAAGGGTCTGAGCGAACTGAAGAAGCAGTACCTTGACATGCATCAGTGGATGCCGGGTGACATTCTGCTCAAGGCCGACAAGATGACCATGGCGCATTCGCTGGAATTGCGTGTGCCGCTGCTCGACAAGGAGCTCATGGGCGTGGCCGAGCAGGTGCCTACCAAGTACCTCATCACCGACGAGAACACGAAATACGCGTTCCGCCAGGCGGCGGGACGTCATCTGCCCAAGGAATGGTACGACCGTGAGAAGCTTGGCTTCCCGGTGTCGATCAAGAAGTGGCTGCGTGAGGAGAAGTTCTACAAGTACGTTCGTTCCGTGTTCGAACGCGATTACGTCAGCCAGTTCTTCGACCAGGACGCGCTGCTGAAGATGATCGACGACAACTATGCCGGCAAAACCGACGATCGCCGCAAGATCTGGACCGTGTACTCGTTCCTGACGTGGTACGACGTCTACTTCGTGCACGACGGCGAGAAGCCGGACGTCATCGCCATCGCCTGACGGCGGATGCCGTCCGAATGGTGACGAACACCCCGGGACCGGTGCGACACGCGCTGGTCCCGGGGGGTGGTATTATCTACAAGGCTTGAGAAATCAAGAAAGCGGGATATCCCCACCTGGAAGCCTTTCAGGGGCCTCGGGTTCAGGCAGATGCCTTCCACCGGTCGTCTCGGTGAGATATGTAAGCCGCTCTTACGGGTTTACGGCGCGTTGTGATGCGTTTTTGGCATGCCTTGAACAATCGAGACTTTGGAAAACTGCCAATCAAAGGATGTTCCGTTGCATGGAATATGAGGATTGAGTCATCATCAGCGACGAACCACGCATTAACGACGAGATTCGCGTCCCGCAGGTACGCCTGATCGGCCCGAAGGGCGAGCAGGTGGGCGTCATCGCGACTTCCGTCGCGCTGAACCTGGCCAAGGAGGCAAACCTCGATCTCGTCGAGGTGGCGCCCAACGCGAAGCCTCCGGTCGCCAAGCTCATCGATTACGGCAAGTACAAGTACAACGAGAAGATCAAGGCTCGTGAGGCCCGCCGCAATCAGAGCACCGCGGAAATCAAGGAAATTCGCTTCCGTCTGAAGATCGACGACCATGACTTCGACGTCAAGAAGGGCCATGTGGTGCGCTTCCTGAACGGCGGAGACAAGGTCAAGGTCACCATTATGCTGCGCGGTCGTGAACAGTCCCCGACCGATCGGGCGGCGTCGAGCTGCTGCAGCGACTTGCCAGCGAAGTGGAGGAATACGGCACTGTCGAATTCGCCCGAAGCAGGAAGGCCGCAACATCATCATGACGCTCGCGCCGAAGGGCAAGAAGGTCCATACCCAGTCCGAGCAGCGTCGTCGTGGCGATCAGTCCCGTGCCGAGCGCCAGGCTCGTCAGGCGGCTCGTCTGGCGGCCAAGCAGGAGGCCCAGGCAGCGGCCGCAGCCGCAGCCAAGGCAGCCGTGGCATCCGACAAACCGAAGACTTCCGAAACGAAGTAACAAACAAGGAGGGCAGCAATGCCGAAGATGAAAACTAATTCCGCCGCTTCCAAGCGCGTCCGCGTGACCGGTTCCGGCAAGCTGATGCACGCCGGCTCCGCCATGCGCCACAACCTCGAGCACAAGTCCGCTCGTAAGCGCCGTGAGCTGAAGGCCGACGGTGTTCTGGCCACTTCCCAGAGCAAGAACATGAAGAAGCTGCTCGGTCGCTGAGCATAGCGAGAGCTTAGAAACAAAGACTTAACTAGAAAGCTGAGGAATCAAATATGGCACGTGTCAAGCGCGCAGTGAACGCCCACAAGAAGCGTCGCGTCGTTCTCGAGAGCTTCCGGCTACCGTGGCCAGCGCTCCCGCCTGTACCGCAAGGCCAAGGAACAGCTGCTGCACTCCTTTAACTACAACTTCCGCGACCGCAAGGCGCTCGCAAGGGCGACTTCCGCAAGCTGTGGATCCAGCGCATCAACGCTGCCGTCCGCGCCGAAGGCATCACCTACAACCGCTTCATCCAGGGCCTGCACCTTGCCGGCATCGAGCTGGATCGTCGCGCTCTCGCCGAGCTGGCCGTCTCCGATCCGGAGGCTTTCAAGGCCATCGTCGAGCAGGCCAAGGCCGCTCTTCCGGCTGACGTGAACGCTCCGAAGGAAGCCTGAGTTTCCCCGACGGTTCACCTGTGAACTTCAGAAAACCCCCGATCCGGCAAACGGACGGGGGGTTCTTGCGTATCGCGTTCCCCATACCGGATACTTCTTGAATAGACTTTCCGGAATGTTGATTTCATCCAATGACGGCTTCCACTTGGAACGAACGTCCTTGGAATCCTCCATGCGGGCAACGCGTTCCGTACGGGAGCGTGACGGAACGGACACGACAAATGATGACGATGCAAACGGAGGACCACGATGACGGATATCGAACGCTTGATCGATCAGTTCCTCGCGTACATCGACGTGGAACGAGGACTTGCGAAAGCCACGGTGCGCGCATGACTCGGACCTGCGCAAATACAACGGCTGGCTTGCGACGCAAGGCATTCAAGACCTTAATGCAGTGACCACGCAGGACGTGGAACGATACATCGCCTTTCTTGACGATTCCGGAGAATCCGCGCGCAGCAAGGCACGAAGACTGGCCAGCATCCATGCATTCCATCGCTTCGCACTGAACGAACATGTGGTGTCCAATGACGTTGCGGCACAGGTCAAGGCTCCCAAAGGCGCGACGACGCTGCCTGACGTGCTCACTGTGGACGAGGTGGCCAGTTTGCTGGACGCGATCCCCAACGTCTCGCAGAATCGGCCTCAATCCGAAGGCATGGCGGGCATGCCCGATGATCCCGCGATGCTGCGCGACAAGGCGTTGCTGGAATTCATGTACGCCACCGGAGCCCGCGTGTCGGAAAGCGTGCGGCGCGAATCTTGACGATGTCGACTTGGAATCGAACGTTGCGAGATTGATGGGCAAAGGCTCCAAACAACGTCTGGTGCCGGTCGGCAGTTACGCATGTGAGGGCGATCGCAAGATATTACCTCAAAACGGACGGCCGCAGCTCGAGTCGAAGGCGAAAGGGCCCACCGAACGACGCGTTGTTCCTCAACAAGCGCGGCAAACGACTGTCAAGGCAATCGGTGTGGGAGATCATCCGTGCGGCCGGGGAACGCGCGCATATCGACAAGCCTGCATCCGCACACATTGCGCCATTCCTTCGCCACGCATCTGATCCAAGGCGGGGCCGACGTGCGCACCGTGCAGGAACTGCTGGGTCACGCGAGCGTCACCACCACGCAGATCTACACGCATGTAAGCGGAGAACCTCATCGAGACATATCTGACCTCGCATCCAAGGGCAAGATAGCATGAGATGCATGTGTTGCTGCCGTTTCTGACGGCGATGATGGGCTAGCATGGAAACAGTGGAGTTTTTGACACGAGGATGTTGGTAAGGTAGACAGTATGCCTACCGATTTGCTTGGACGTGAATACGAAACCTTCCCCGCACCCGAACCGCTGCAACAGCACGGTCCGGCGCGTGTCATTGCCATGTGCAACCAGAAGGGTGGCGTCGGCAAGACCACCAGTTCCATCAATATCGGCGGCGCGCTCAGCCAATACGGCAGGCGCGTGCTGATCGTCGACTTCGATCCGCAAGGCGCCGCCACGGTGGGTCTCGGCATCAACGCCAACGCGGTGGAGGATACCGTGTACACGGCGTTGTTCAATCCGCGCATGGACGTGCACAGCGTGATTCACCACACCGATTTCGAGAATCTCGACATTATGCCGGCCAACATCGATCTGTCCGCCGCCGAAGTGCAACTGGTCACCGAAGTGGGACGTGAGCAGGTGCTTGCCGGTGTGCTGCGCCAGGTCAAGGACGAGTACGACGTGATCATCATCGACTGCCAGCCATCGTTGGGCCTGCTGACGGTGAACGCGTTGACCGCGGCCGACGGTGTGATCATTCCGGTCGCTGCCGAATTCTTCGCGCTGCGTGGCGTGGCGCTGCTCATGCAATCCATCGAGAAGGTGCAGTCGCGCATCAATCCGAGCCTTGAAGTGTATGGCGTGCTGGTCACCATGTACACCCGTACCCTGCATTGCGAGGAGGTGTTGCAGCGTATCTACGAGGCGTTCCAAGGCAAAGGTGTTCCATTCCGTGATTTCGCGTTCCATCAAGCTGCCGGATTCCACGGTGGCGGCCGCGCCGGGATCACCATCTACGCGCCGAGCCACAAGACGGCGAAGGAATACCGTGAAGTGGCCCGCGAGCTGATCGCCAACGACATCGTGGCCTGAACTTTGCAAGAGCCGTTGGGGCTCTTGGTGTTTATGAGCGACTCGACACACTTATAGTCATGTTGACTATAACAGGTGTTAGACTCCTTTCCTGTAAAAGCAATTCGGAAGTATTGGAAGAGGCCATCAATTGATCATGGGCAATGTCTCGGAACGGCGCAAGCAGCCCTCCGCAGGTCGGCGTATCCGTGGTGATTCTGGCTTTGGGACCGGTTCCGCAGTCAGATGTGGGCGCTAGTGCCGCTTCGTCCGGCATGGGCTCCACCATGTGGATGCCGCTGGTCAAACGCGTCCGTCAGCCTTTTTGGGGCAATGGGCGTTGCCGGGAGGCGGTCTGAGGGCCGACCATTCATTGGAACAGTCGGCGTATGCCGCACTGGAATCGACGACGTCGCTGCATCCGAAATATCTTGAGCAGCTTTACACGTTCGGCGATCCGGCACGTTCGCATGGCGGTCTGCCGATGGTGTCCATCGTGTACTGGGCCTGGTGGGCGAGGCCGATGGACGAATCGGACTTCGCCGGAGGGGACAACGTCAAGTGGTTCCCCGTCAACCATCTTCCGGAACTTGCGTTCGACCATCGCACCATCGTCGAATACGCCATGAACCGGCTTCGCGGCAAAATCGAATCGCCTGACATCGCCACCCGATTGGTGGGCGAGCGATTCACGTTGAGCCAACTGCATGACGTGTACGAGGCGATTGCCGGACGGCGTATCGATTTGCGAATTTCCGCCGTAAAAATGCCTCGCTTCCGGACTGTTGGAAGACACCGGTGAAAACTGCGGATCGGCCGTAACAGGCCGGCGGCGGTCTACCGGTACAGCCGGAAGCCGGGAACGGATTTGTGGACCGAAGCCGGAACGGCATCCGAATCGGACGACACTCGAATTGCTTTCCAGGATGACGACGCGTTATCCGCATTGATGACGGCGTGATCGCCTGCCATCGTCGGGCTTGAACGAGCTCACGACACAATAGGAAAAACAATGATAAAGGGGTGTTGATGTCCGCATCGCAACAAACCGTCGGGGGAGAGGTCTCGCTGACTCGCAACGAGCGTCTTGACCGACTGCCGTTCAACAAGGCGCACAGGAAGCTGTTGGTGGCTTCGGGTATTGGATGGGCGTTCGACGCGATGGACGTTGGTCTGGTGTCGTTCGTCGTGGCCGCCATCGCGGCCGATCCGCATTTCAATCTGACGCCGACCGAGAAAAGCTGGGTGCTGTCCATCGGTTTTCGTCGGAATGGCGATCGGCGCCGCGCTTGGCGGCTTCGTGGCCGACCGCGTTGGCCGCAAGACGGTCTTCGCGACGCTGGTGATTTTCGGTCTGGCCAATGGCGGTATGGCGTTGTCATGGTCGCTGGCGGCTCTGCTGATCGCTCGACTGGTCATCGGCCTCGGCCTGGGCGCGCCGAGCTTTTGCCGGTCGCCTCCCACATTGGTCTCGGAATTTCTCTCCGACCAAACAACGCGGCCGACGGTGTTGCTGGAATCCTTCTGGGCAATCGGCTGGATCATCGCCGCCTGCATCGGCTTTTCGTCATTCCTACACCGGCGATTGGGGATGGCGCTGGGCGCTCTCATCGGACATTGCCGCTGCTGTACGCCATCGTGACGCGCATTCCCTAGTCCGTGCGATTCCTCGAATCAAGGGACGTGAGGATGAGGCAGCAGGCCGTGCGCTACTTCGAACAGGCCGGAGGCGTCGAACCGGTCGCATCCCCGAAGGGCGAGCCGCTGCCGAAGATCAAAACCCGCGAGCTGCATTCGGCAAGAAGTATCTTGCGCGCACCGCAGCCATCTGGGCCATGGTTCTTCGTGAACTTCTCCTACTACGGCGCGTTCACGTGGATGCCGTCTCTGCTGGCCGACCAGTTCGGTTCGCTGACCAAGTCGTTCGGCTACACGCTCGCCATCGCCATCGCACAGCTGCGCCCGGCTACTTCCTCGCGGCATGGCTGGTGGAGATCTGGGGCCGCAGGAAGACCCTGAGCGTGTTCCTCGCCGTGTCCGCCGTGGCAGCGTTCGCCTTCTCCCAAGCCGGTTCCCGGTGGCCGCTGTGCTGGGCTTCGGCATGCATGCTGTCCGCGTCCAACCTTGGCGCGTGTTGTACGCGGTGACTCCGAAATCTATCCGACACGTCTGCGTGGCGCCGCACTCCGGTGCCGCCGCGGCTTTGCGGTCGATGTGGCCGCGATTATCGCGCCCCAAGCTGCTGATGCCATGGTTCCTGACCTTGTCCGGTGGCAACAAGGCCGTGGCGTTCATCGTTTTTCGCCGTGGCGTTCATCCTGCCTGCGTGGCGGCCCTGTGCCTGCCCGAACGCACTGGCAAGGGAGCTTGAGGATTTCCGCGCGCCTCTTCGCGTGATTGACGGCGGGCCTGTCGGCATGATCTGACAGGTCCGCCGTTTTTCATGTGTGTCGTAATGCTTCGCTAGAATTGGCTCGGTTTGTTAAGTACGGATTTTTAAGTACCGATAGCATGTACGTACCGAACGTTTACGTAAGAAAACAGTAACACTAAGAGAGTTTCGATGGCGGTTCGCGGCGATATCGAAATGTAGCGATTGTGGCACATCGTCGATCACGGTAAGACCACGGTCAACGCGATGCTGGCCCAGTCCCACGTGTTCAACGAGCGTGAGGAAGTCCCGGACCGTGTGATGGATTCCAACGATCTGGAACGCGAGAAGGGCATCACCATCCTCGCCAAGAACACGGCCGTGGAATACACCGGCCGCTGGCCGCCAATACGGCCACCCGGAGGGCATCACCCTCAACATCATCGACACCCCCTGGCCACGCCGATTTCGGCGGCGAGGTCGAGCGCGGCATCTCCATGGTTGACGGCGTCGTGCTGCTCGTGGACGCCTCCGAAGGCCCTGCCGCAGACCCGTTTCGTGCTGCGCAAGGCCCTCGAAGCCAAGCTTCCGGTCATCCTGTGCGTGAACAAGACCGATCGTCCGGACGCCCGAATCTCCGAAGTCGTCGGTGAATCCTCCGACCTGCTGCTCGGCCTGGCCCAGGACGTCATCGAGGAAGGCATCGACCTCGATGAGGATTCCCTCTTCGACCTTCCGGTCATCTACTGCGCCGCCAAGGCCGGTTACGCTTCCGAAAACCAGCCGGAAAACGGCGGTCTGCCGGACAACGACAACCTCGAGCCGCTGTTCGAGGCCATCATCAAGCATCCCGGCTCCGCCGAATACGAGGAAGGCGCGCCGCTGCAGGCCCACGTCGCCAACATCGACTCCTCCGACTTCCTCGGCCGACTCGGTCTGGTCCGCATCTACAACGGCACCCTTGAGAAGGGCAAGACCTACGGCCTGTCCCGTGTGGACGGCTCCATCGAGAACTTCCGCGTGTCCGAGCTGCTGCGTACGCAGGGCCTCGAGCGTACCCGGTCGAATCCGCAGGCCCCTGGCGACATCGTGGCCGTTGCCGGCGTTAACGACATCATGATCGGCGAGACCATCGTCGACCCGGACGATCCGCGTCCGCTGCCGCTCATCCCGTTGACGACCGGCCATCTCCGATGACCTTCGGCATCAACGATTCCCCGCTTGCCGGCACCGAGACCACAAGGCTTACCGCCCGCATGATCAGGACCGCCTCGATCGCGAGCTCATCGGCAACGTGTCCATCAAGGTGCTGCCGACCGACCGTCCGGACGCCTGGGAAGTGCAGGGCCGTGGCGAACTCGCACTGGCCGTACCGCCGAGCAGATGCGCCGTGAAGGCTTCAGCGACCGTCGGCCGTCCGCAGGTGGTCACCAAGACCATCGACGGCGTGGTCAACGAGCCGATACGGGCACCACCATCGACGTGCCGGAAGAGTACATGGGCGCCGTCACCGCTGCTCGCCGACCGCAAGGGCCGCATGGACAACATGACCAACCACGGCACCGGCTGGGTCCGTCTGCAGTTCACCGTGC
>VOFK01003672.1_pt1 | contig 27050 bp, 23 predicted proteins | sample 5384121 | NCBI WGS metagenome assembly VOFK01 (sample SAMN12384730, study PRJNA508395) | human gut metagenome | isolation source: healthy gut J | host: Homo sapiens | reverse complement strand
TTGAGGTGAGACTGAATCTTTATTTGTAAAGCTTCCGAAATTGACTTGGTGGTATTCCAATCTGCTGTTTAAATATCTTATTAAAAAATTTTATATCGGATATACCGACTGCATGGGCAATATCAGGTATTGCCATATTTGTATTTTCAAGAATTTTACAGGCGTGTTCGATACGTACATTTTTTACATAGTCGGAAAAGCGCTGTCCTGTGCTTTTTGAAAACTGTGCCGACAAATACGTGGCAGAGTAGCCAAGTTCCTTTGCAATATCATTGAGCTTTAGTTTTTCACTGTAGTGGGCATTGACTTGATCGGTTATATCGGTTATCAGCTTGTTGTATCGTGCCGTATTTTCTTTTTTGCCTATATTACGCATGGTTGCTATCAGTAGCTTTGTAAACTGGCACCGTATCCATTCGAGGTATCCGTAGTTCTTTTGTTCATACTCGCGTACGATATCATTGACGATTTCCGATACAGACCCGTCTGTGTCATAAAACGCCTTGCCCGTCATAGATTCCTTCAGCGTTTTATAGCTGAACTTTAAAAGAAAGCTTTCAAGTATATCGTCAAATCTTTTTTTGCCCGCAAGAGTTCTGTCAAGAAATTCGGGTAAAAACAAAAAATTTGTTATATATATCGGTTCTTCCGATACGCGCTCCATCGAATGAACTTCACCGAGATCGACAATTAAATATCCGCCTGTTCCTATACGTTCCGTAATTCCGTTTATGTGGTGATCTATTGTACCTTTTGCAACAAATAACAGCTCTAAAAATCCATGCCTGTGTGGATTGGCTTTGTCCCAATCTGATGAGTGAACATGAAATTTGTTTTCATAAAGCCCTTGATAATGCATAAAATATACCCTTAAATATAATAAAATAATGGATTGATTTTATTGTATCATATTGTTATAGTATAGTCAACAAAGGAGGTTGATTTTATGCTAAGGAGAGTTATTGCAATGCTATGTGCAACGGCAATTATCGGTTCGTCACTTGCAGGCTCGTTTTCTGCCGCACAGGCGGCAGAGAATATTTTTTACGATGAGCTTTGTGAAAAGTATAACGATATCGAAATTGTAAACAAAACAGAGGTGCGCTGGTGGATGGCTGCCGGCACACATACGGATGAGACTATCAAGGCCGAGCTTAAAGCCATGTATGATGCAGGCTTCAGCGGTGTTGAGCTGTGTCAGCTTGCCGACAGCACGCTTGACGAATCGGTCTACGGCTATGGTGGAGAGCAATGGGAGCACGACGTTAAGCTGATACTTGATACCGCTCTTGATTACGGTATGACGGTGTCACTCACCTCGGGTGCCGGTTGGTCAACGGCAAATGTACCGGGTCTTGACCCTGCCTCACAGGCGGCAAACCAATGCATAGTGCTTGTAGAGGAGCATGTGAATGCAGGTGCGTCGCGTTCGGGCGCAATACCTACAAACAGCAACCTTCGCGATGAGGCGGAGCTGATAGGCGCTGTTGCTGTAAAAAGAACAACGGCTACAAAATATGCAAAGGACTTTTTTGTAAAGCAAACACGCGCGTCAACGAGTGACCCGACTGAATTTACCATCGAGGGTGACTTTATAATCGATAAAGAGAATACGAGTATATGCTTCGGCTCGCGTGACACATCGGACAGCTTCGTTATGTGGCAGATAAATACAGTCAAAAAAGCCTCTGAAGGTAAGGTGCTGCTGCGCCCGCACGTCCGTGCAAACGGCAGTTGGAAAGCAAGCAGCGATATCGATGTAACCTCCGCTGTCGGCTACAGCAGTACAGACATTATAGGTAAAAAAATACATATTAAAATAGAGGTGGCTGACGGTACGGTAAAAACATATTTCGGCAACAGCACCACGCCGGCAGATACGTATACCTTACCTAATACTGTTGTGAATGACCCAAACGGAAATTTCACACTCGGTAAGCTGATGTTCAGACAAAGCACAAGTACAAACGCCGGTACAAATGAGGTTGCGCGTTGGGATAACCTAATTGTAAAAGACGGTACCGGCAAAACGGTATTTTCCGAAGACTTTGAAAACGCCGGTGATTACGGTTTTGATGAGTACGGATTTGTAGAAGACGGAATGATGCGCGTCGGCGAGTATATATACACACCCGATTCGCCTGAGCTTATTGTTGACAGCGAGTATTTCTCACTCCAGTCACGTGAAAGCACCGCCGACCCTGCAACATTTACGGTTGAGGGTGATTTTGTCTTAAATAACGAGTCTACAAACCTTTGCTTCGGTACACGCAACGACGGTGCAGACTGTCTTATGTGGCAAATAAAAAGCGAGCAACGGCTCTGTGCTGCTCAGACCTCACACCCGAATCAGCAAAAGATGGACAAAGCTTGCCGACATTGATGTTACGGAAGCAATCGGCTACACCGCAACGACGCTGATAGGTAAAAAGGTCAATATCAAGATCGAAGTGATCGACGGTAAAATAATAAATACCTATTTTGACGGCAAGCTTGCTTCAACATATGCTGTTCCCGATACTGCCGTCAAGGGCGACAACGGCGAATTTACATTGGGTAAGCTTATGTTCCGTCACAAAACAAGCTCCAAATATTCCAATGAAGAGCTTGCGGTCTGGGACAACATCGTTGTAAAGGATAATGACGGAAACACCATCTTCTCGGAGAATTTTGAAAATGCAGATACCTGCGGCTTTGCCGCAGGGGATGGTGCGGTTGTCACTGACGGTGCGTTTAAGCTTGGCGTCGAACAGCCCGAAGCTACAGCAGGCGATAATATCTATGAGGCTGACGGATACATCGACCTCACTTCGCTTATCAAGGATGGCGAACTTTCGTGGACAGCGCCGTACGATCGCAATTACACTATAATGTACTACTACTCACAGGGGACGGCACAGTCGGTAAGCCCTGCGGTTAAGACCTCCTATACCATAAACTATTTTGACAGCAGGGGTGTCGAGGCGTTAAAGAATTATCTGCTTGAAAACGTTTTGAACGATGCCGAACTCAATAAAAAAGATAAAGGCGGGCGACGTTCAGTTCTTTATGGACTCGCTTGAATATACAAGCGGTAAGGGTATGACCGCCTGGACTGAGAATTTTGCAGAGGAGTTTAAGTCGCGTAAGGGATACGATGTACTGCCTTATATGTATCTGACGTCGGGAGCGCCCAACACAAGCATATGGGGCTGGAGCGATAATGCTGATTTAGTCGGTACATATACGCTTACCGACATGGATCTTAATAAAAAGGTAATTGACGATATTTTTGACGTTCAGACAGAGCTGTACATGGAGGAGTTTTTGACCCCATTCAAGGAATGGCTCAATTCATACGGCATAACGCTTCGCGCACAGATATCCTACGGTAAAAACCTCGAGATATCGGAGCCCATATCTGCCGTTGATTATCCCGAGGCGGAAAACCGTAACCAGAATAACCAGGTGGATATGTACAGACTGTGGAGCGGCGGCGCGCACCTGCAAAACAAGGTGCTGTCGTCGGAAACCGGCGGCCTTGATAATTCGGGTTATTCATATACCTACCAAAAGCATCTGCAGGAGGCATACTCGCTGTATGCCGCAGGCTACAGCAGAATGATATGGCATATCTGGTCGTCCGATTATGGTCCCGTTGCATCGTGGCCGGGTTATGAGGGCGGTAACGGTAAGCAGCAGTATTATAAATTCGGTACGCGTGAGCCGTCATACACAGAGTACAGCGAGTTTAATGAGCATCTCGGACGTGTTCAGCAACTTCTTCGTGAGGGTAAAGCAGGCGTCGATATAGGTATGCTGTATACCAAGTACGGTCAGCACATGGTACATAGAGATGCTACTGACTGGATGCACACACACGAAACGATGTTTTTCCCGTCAACTGTTCTTCAGGATAACGGATATACCTATGATTACCTTGCGTCTGATCTTTTAAAGGCGGACGGCGTTTACTTTAATAAAGAGACAAAAACTCTTGAGCTTGCGGGCTATAAAGCTCTTGTCCTGTGGCAGAATGAACTGTCGGCAGACGGTGCAAGTACCGTACTTTCTTTTGCAAGGGACGGGCTTCCGGTTGTTATCGTTGACGGCGCAGGGACTGTGTCACCGTATGCAAGCGAAGATGACAGCGGGCTTGCAGAAATTGTGTCGCAGCTTAAAGAGTTGGCAAATGTAAAGGTATCTGCCGACGCTGACGGTGTTCTCGACGCATTAAAGGCACTCGGCGTCGACCCGTATACAGGTTTTTCTCAGGCAAATCAGCAGCTTTTAACACAGACGCGCCGTGACGGTGATAACAGATACATCTATGCATATAACTATTGTGACGGCTCACTCCATAATGCTGCAAACGCTGACCATGGCAACACCATCACAACCGAATTGGTTGCTGACGGTACATTTGTACCGTATGCTATCGATGCGTGGACGGGTGACGTTACAAAGGCTGAAAACTATATCCATAAAGATGGTAAAACAATACTTGAATTGACACTTGATTACGGTGATGTTGCGCTTTTTGCGCTTGAGGCAACGGAAGCAGGTGATTTAAATAACGTGAGCTATGACGGCTGCAAGCCTTCTGCAGACAGCTTTGAAATAACCGATTGGGCGCTCACCGTTGAGTCGTGGACTCCGTCGGACGAAATACTTACGCGTACAGAAACAGTTTTGGGCGTTACAACAAACGAGTACGCTTATAAGACAAATAAAACTGATATCAGTGTTACTCTTGATACTCTTAAAACATGGAATGACATCCCCGAGATCGGTAAAACCGTTTCAGGTAAGGGTAAATACAGCGCTAAATTTAATTGGGACGGTAAAGTCAGTGGCGCGTACATCGATTTTGGTAAGATAACACAGAGTATGCAGGTGTTTATTAACGGTAAAAAGACTGATAATGTCAATATGAATGTTCCTCGTCTTGATGTTTCCGACATGCTAATCAAGGGCGAGAATACCATTGAGATATACTATAGTACAAACTTGAATAACCTTCAGCTTTCACGGGGCGTCATCAAGGAAGGAGTTCTACCGTCAAACTTTCTTGGGTATAAAACAGGTTATCAAACCTACGGATTATCGCAGGCAACTGTTGTTCCTTATGTGACATTCAACGATATAGGTCACAGGTTTAATACTAAAAATTCAGGTCAGGAAGCTACCGCTGCGACCTGCCGGGAAAAGCAGAAAAACTATGTTATGTGTGATAACTGCAATGCGGTTTCCGACACTGAAACAGTCGAGGTCGGAGAGCTTGCAGAGCATTATTACGAAAACTACTTGCCCGACAATAACGCAACCTGTCAGGCAAACGGCACCGAAACAGCAAAATGTAAGTGGTGTGAAGAAACCGATACACGCGAAATCGAAGACAATAAGGCAGACCATAAGTTCGTTGAATATGTTTACAATGATGATGCCACCTGTTGTAAGGACGGTACCAAAACGGCAAAATGTATCTGGTGTGATGCTGAAGACACTGTGACAGACGCAGATTCCGCCCTCGGTCATACCGATACTACCAAAGTGTTCGGCGATGTAAAAGCGGAAAAATGGTATAACAATGCTGTTGATTACTGTTATACACACGGCTTTACAGTAGGTATAAGCAAAACAGAGTTTGGCGCGGATAACGAGATGACAAGAGCAATGTTTATCACGAGTATTGCAAGAATTGCAGGCGTAGACACGAGTAAAAACGATGTTGAAACAGTATTTACGGATGTTGAAAGCGGCAAGTGGTATACGGCAGCCATCAAATGGGCAAATGAAAATGGGGTGGTATTCGGTATAAGTGATACACAGTTTGCACCGAATGATAATATTACAAGAGAGCAGATTGTAACTATGCTTATGCGTTGGGCAAAAGCAGAGAATATCATTCTGACTCAGGATATTGAGATTACATTTACTGATAAAGATGATATTTCGGATTGGGCTAAAGAATCGGCAGAAGCTTGTGCAAAAGCAGGTATAATCAATGGATATCCCGACGGCACCTTTAGACCTGAAAAGACGGCGCTGAGGTCTGAGGCTGCTCAGATACTCTATAAATTCCATAAAAATTTTGTAAATAAATAACAATAAAGACCCGCGATGAATTTATACATCGCGGGTCTTACAATATGGTGTAAAGTCAACAACCGTATTTTTAAATTTTAACCGAGACTGAATGAACCGAAAATGAATATGCACCCCAAAAGTCAGATACCTTTGGAGTGCATATCATAAAACCTCTTTTAATTATGTATCAATCAATACATAACAGATGCGAACATTGCGCTGAGAAATACCGTATAAACTATTGTAAGCACAATTCCGGCTATCCAGCCGATAAGCGCCCATTTTCCGATTGCCTTAGCCTTTACGGGATACTGATTTTTCTGTGTAAGATAGAGTATAAGTCCGACCAGCGGAATGAAAAATGACAATATGTTGAGACCGACGCTCGGTTTGTCATCTTCTGCCGATACTGTACCCGGCATTTCTGCCACCGGCTTGCCGCATTTTACACAGATAACCGCCTCGTCTGCAATTTCCGCGCCGCAGTGTTTGCAAAACATTTTAAATCCTCCTCAGTTAGTCATAGTATTATATACTTATACAAGTATATATTCATGATATCATTATAGAAAAACAAAGTCAATACCGAGAGAATAAAATTATGCGCTGCAATAACTGCATAGCAGCCTTTTGTCAGAACAGCTGTGACAGACGTATATTTACCGATTCGTCCAGTGCGTTTGCGGTTTTTCTGACAAGCTCCTCGTCCTTGCCCTCCACCAGTATTCTGATGTACGGCTCGGTGCCTGACGGACGCACGATTATCCGACCCTTGCCGGAAAACTCGCTTTCTGCCTTTTTGATATCCTTTATAAATATGTCGTCACGCATCAGCTTTTGTTTTTGCAGGTCATCCGCCGTGACGTTTATCTGTACATTGGGATAGGGTGTGAAAATGTCATGCACCTGCACGCTGTCCATACCAAGCTCCCGCATGGCGCAGAGCAGCATCATTGCGGTCAGCTGACCGTCGCCCGTCGTTGCCTTTTCGAGAAAGATAATGTGTCCGGAATCCTCTCCGCCCAGAGAATACCCGTCCTCCAGCATTTTCTCCAGCACGTAGCGGTCGCCGACTCCGGTCAGCGGCACGTCAATTCCGTTTTCCTTCATGAGATTTATAAGCCCCATGTTGGACATGATTGTAGCTACAAGAGCGTTGTTTTTCAGCCTGTTTTTCTGTTTGAGATACAGGGCAATAACCGCCATTATCTTGTCTCCGCCAATCGGTCTGCCGCGGCTGTCCACGGCAAGGCACCTGTCCGCGTCGCCGTCGAAGGCAAAGCCGATGTCGGCGCCCTTACGGGCGACAATTTCGCCTAAAACCTCGATATGCGTTGACCCGCAGTTTGCGTTTATGTTCATGCCGTTGGGGTGGTTTGAATATATCTTCGGTATTATCCCGAAGCTCTCAAAAATTTCCTGCGCCGTTTTGGACGCCGCGCCGTTGGAGCAGTCAAGAATGACGTTGTAGCCCGAAATATCTGTTTCCAGCGCGTCCTTTATATGGCAGCAGTATATGTCCTTGGCACTGAAATCGTAGCTCAGCCTGCCCATTTTTTCGCAGGGCTTCAGCTCAAAATTATCCAGCAGCTTTTCGATTTCCTCCTCCTTTTCATCGGGCAGCTTGATGCCGCCCTTGGAGATGACCTTAAGCCCGTTGTATTCGTAAGGGTTGTGTGAGGCTGAAATCATAATCCCTGCCTCGGCGCCGAGCCTGTCGATGAGAAATGCAAGCGCGGGCGTCGGCAAAACGCCTATATGCACAACGTCAATGCCCGAATAGCACAGCCCCGAAATGAGTGCGCCCGCCAGCATATCCTTGGAAATTCTGGTGTCGCTGCCCACCAGCATTCTTGCATTGGGCGCGTCCTTTTTTATAATGTATCCCGTGCTCGCTCCGACCCTGAAGGCAAGGTCGGCAGTGAGCGCTTTGTTTGCAATTCCGCGGATTCCGTCCGTTCCGAAATATCTTCCCATATAAATGTCTCCTTATTCAACCGTGACGCTTTTGGCAAGGTTTCTCGGCTTGTCAACATCGTTGCCGCGTCCGTCGGCTATGTGATATGCGTAAAGCTGGAGCGGAACATTGGCAATTATAGGCGCCAAAAGCTCGCTCGGTGCCTCGATTATAATTTTATCTTTGCAAAAATCGCTTACGTCAACATCGTCATAGGTCACGCATATGACCGCCGCTCCGCGAGAGGCAACCTCCTTAATGTTGGACACGGTTTTTGCAATCCGCGCCCGCTCGGTCATAACAGCAATAACGGGCGTTCCGTCAACTACAAGAGATATGGTCCCGTGCTTGAGCTCGCCCGCAGCGTAGCTTTCGCTGTGAACGTATGAAATCTCCTTGAGCTTGAGTGACGCCTCCGTGCATACGCAGTAATCCTGACCGCGCCCGATATAAAACTGATGCTCCGCCTCAAGGTTTTTCTGAGCAAGCGCACGGCATATGCTGTCAGATTCGAGCGCCTTTTCTATATATTCGGGCAGCTTATCCAAAGATGAAACCTGCTTTGTATATTCTTCCTCAGAAAGCTTTGACCCGGCAAGCTTCAGCGCTATCATTTCAAGCACTGCCGCCTGACACAGGTATGCCTTTGTTGTTGCAACGCAGATCTCCGGTCCCGCATAGGTGTAAATCACGTCGTCAGCCTCGCGCGACAGTGTGCTGCCCCACACGTTTACTATTCCGAGCGTGCGCACACCCGCGGATTTTGCAAGGCGCACTGCGGCAAGCGTGTCCGCCGTCTCTCCCGACTGGGAAATGGCTATTACCACATCGTCACTGCCCAAGATCGGATTATCGTAGCGGAATTCACTTGCAATCTCCACCGATACCGGTATGCGCGCCAGCTTTTCAATCGCAAACTTTCCCAAAAGCGCCGCGTGCATTGCCGAGCCGCAGGCGACAATATAAATTTTGCCCTTGATGTCAAAATCAAACGAACAGCTCTCAAAGAGCTCGGTTCCGTTTTTGTATGCGCCTACCGTGGCGCTGATTACTGCCGGCTGCTCGTAAATCTCCTTGAGCATGAAATGCTTGTAGCCGCCTTTCTGCGCACTCTGTTCGTCCCATGTCGCGGTCAGGAGTTCTTTTTTCAGCTCTTGTCCGTCTTTTGCAAAAAACGCACGCTGTCCTTTGTTATTACCGCCGCCTCGTCCTCGTCTGCAAGGTAATAGCTTTTTGTGTAGGGCAGAATTGCCGGTATGTCGGAGGCGATGAAGTTCTCGCCCTCGCCTACGCCGATAATAAGCGGGCTGTCCCGGCGCACGGCATAGATTGTACCGGGACGGTCGGAAAATATGATTCCCAGCGCAAACGAGCCGCGCATTTTGGAAATGGCGCCGTAAATTGCGCTCAGCGGGTCGCCGTCGTACATGCTTTCAATCAGCATGGCGCCGATTTCCGTGTCTGTCTGTGATACCGGATAAAGACCCTTTGAGGCAAGCTCCTCCTTCAGCTCAAGATAGTTTTCTATTATTCCGTTGTGGACAATCGTAACACGCCTGCCGCCGCTGTGGGGATGCGAGTTTACATCGCTCGGCTCGCCGTGCGTTGCCCAGCGCGTATGTCCGATTCCGCAGTGCGAATCGGAAAAATCAACGCTTTGTACCTTTTTTTCAAGCTCCTCCACTTTTCCGCGCTTTTTGCATATGACCGTTTCGCCGGCGCGGCTTACGGCAATTCCCGCCGAGTCGTAGCCGCGGTACTCCAGCTTTTTAAGTCCCTGTATCAAAATTTCGGGTGCATATCCGTCACCCGTGTAGCCTATTATTCCGCACATAAAAATTCCTCCGAGTAATTTATCACTTTTTTATCATGCCGGGCATTTTCTGCGCGACATAATTTTCCTTTGTCGTCTGTCTTTGCCTTGCAATGGCAAAGCTTTCGGGAGGTATTTCTTCGGTTATCGTGCTGCCTGCCGCGATAAAGGCGTTGTCGCCGACTGTAACGGGCGCCACAAGATTTGTGTTGCAGCCGATAAAGACGTTGTCGCCTATGACGGTGCGGTGCTTTTTTATTCCGTCGTAGTTTACGGTGACCGTTCCGCAGCCGAAGTTGACGCCGCCGCCCACATCGCTGTCGCCTACGTAGGTGAGATGAGATATTTTTGTCCCGTCGCCTATGACGGAGTTTTTGATTTCCACAAAGTCTCCCACTCTTGCGCCGTTTCCGATTTGTGAGCCGGGGCGCACGTACGCAAACGGTCCCACCGTGCAGCCCGCGCCTATTCTGCTGTTCAGTATAATGCCCGACGTTACGGCGGTGTTGTCGTTGATGATGCTGTCTTCTATGCGCGAAGCCCCTGTAACTGTGCAGTCGCTTCCGATTACCGTTTCACCCGCAATGCGCACGCCGTTGCCGATATAGCTTCCGCCTCCGATTACGGCGAGCGGGGAAATCATGACTCCGTCGGCGCTTTCCGTATATACATTATTTTTGCACAGCGCGGTATATACCGCTTTTTTGCGCTCGCTCAGAATATCGGCAAAGCTGTCAGCCGTAATTTTACGGGCTTTGATAACCTGCGTGTTGCTTATTGCCGAAATCTCCTCAAATTCCATCGGAGACAAAATAAACGCTCCCGCAAATTCTCCGTTTTCGGTAACATATCTGATATTTTCACGTACGCAAAAATCCGGAAACAGCTTCTGGTCGCTTTCAATCGCCGTGTCCTCGGCAATGCACAAAAATGCTCCGTCTCCGTTATTATTAAGTTCCGACATGCGCTCCAAAACCGAGCCGCCGTCAATTATCTCAACACTTTTAACGTCATTGTCATATAGAGTCTTTTTCGCAAAATCGCAGAGTAAACCCTGAGCCGACGCTGCACGCGGCACGCCCGAAAAGACTCCGCTGAATATAAAACCCGTAACTGTCATAAAATACTCCCGTATAATATAACACTTTTCCACACAGGCAATACAGCTATCATATTTTATCGTTATTTGCCCGTGTTGTCAAGTGCAAATGCTTTTGCATTGTTAGTATTACCAAATATGACTGATGAAATTTATACATATTCAATAAATTTTCGGAATTGAAAGAGTTTTATTGTGAAAAATGCCATATTTCCATTGACTTTTAACAGCGGATAAAATATAATATCATTGTATTATACTTTGTATAACTACGTTTCTTAATTGACTGGGAGGTTTTATATCATGTCAAAAACTAAAAAGCTGACGTCGATATTCCTTGCGGCGGTAATGATTTGCTCATTGCTTTCCGGCTTCTGCCTCACAAGCGCAGCCGACGCTTCGGATGTTGACAAACTCATTTATACGCCGTTTAGCGCGGTTGCCACTAACCCCGGTTACGGCAGTACCGCACCGTCCGGTGTTATTTTTGTAAGCCCCTCGTGGAAAAATGTTGACGATGACACCTGGGTTTACATGAATTTTAACGGTGAAATTTATAAGGCAATTAAGGGTGTAAATGCGTTTGGCAAAATCAGTGACGCGCTTGACACCGCAGGTGTTGCCAATATGAAGATAAAGCTCGGCGCGGGTACATATACCGAGGATCTTACGCTAAATCTGAACGGACTTAAATTTTACGGGAACTATGCCGGCGTCAACCCCAACGTAATGGGCGCTAACGCATATACCATGAATCTCAACCCCGAGCGCAATCCCGAGCTTGAGAGTATTATAAAGGATTCGCACTGGACATGGACAATAAACTCCAACAATATCACCATTGACGGTGTTACGGTTCAGACAACCGTAAGCGGCAAATGTTTTGACATTGCCGTTTCGGGACAGACCAGTGAGTATTTTTATTTTTACAATAACATTGTAAACGGCTGTACCATCAGTCCTGTTTTTAATGCCAACCGCGGTACCAGCGTAGGTACATACCTCAAGTATAACCGTTTTACAAAAAATACGGGTACGATTTTCCAGGGCGGCGGCGCGATGAACGACACCGTTATGGACAATAACTACTTTGAGGGCAACAGCGGTATACTTTATGCCTTTACATCCTGCGGTGCAAACGGACAGGAAACTCTCAATTCCTTTTCCAATAATATAGTAAACAACTGCACTAAGGGTCTGAACTTTGACTATAACAACTCAAACTTCGGTGCAAACCTTGACTATAAGCGCATTGTCGGAAATATGTTCTATAACACAGGCAGCGACTCGAAATACATTATCCGAGGCAATTATACATTGGAGTACTTTAAGAATGTAGATGATGAAGCTCCGGTAGATTGTAACGACCCCGGATGTAAAACCTTTATCAGTGACAATATATTCCAGAACATTCAGACCGGTGTTACGCCGGTTAAGCTGGACGGCGGCGGAAACCTTACCGGCAGAACGGTAAACTTTGTTGCCTCAGTTGTCAACAACAAGTTCTTATATGCCGTATCCAACACGGCAAACCGTATTGCGGTTGCATCTACGCTTATAGGCACGGTTGATGCGTCGCATAACCTGTTCGGTACCGCAAATGCCAACGGTACTGTCAAGGTGGATAATCCGACCGATACCATGTTTAACGTAAATGATGATACACGCATTATAACGATTGCCGTATTATCTTGATGCTGACATGACGACGCTCAGCGGCGGAATCGAACTGAAGCCCGCCGGTAAAAGAACGCTTATGGCTAACGGTTTTGACACCGATAAAGATTTTTCAGTCGATAATTCAAAAACAACCGTTACGGCATGGGCTGCCGAAGGTAAAGAGACGGTTGACTTTAACGGTGCGGTTACGGGCGCCGATTATGTAATGTACAGCGACTTTATGCTTACAGAGCCGGTACCCGAAAACAAGCTTGATATACTTGACACTACGACAAGAGCCTTCCTTGTTGCGACCGACGCGCTTACCGGAATGTCGGTCAAATATAACGTAGTGGTTCAGGCTGAAACCGATAAGACAAAGGCAGACCTCAGATACGTTATCGACGGTTCTACAATGGCTGAGCTTGAGGGATATACCGTTGACGGAACAAATGTTAGTATAAATCTTGATTCTAAATATCTGTACTTCCCGTTCTCGCTCAGAGTTTCGCCGTCTGCAACGTATCAGTTATTTACCGACGAGGCGATGACTGCTCTGTATAACAACCCGACCGATTATATTGAGCCGAACAAAGAGCTGGTGCTCTATGCAAAGATTACATCCGGCGACGGAAATACCACTAATGTTTACAGAATAACCATCAACAGACCCGGTACGCCGGATCATGATGCAAGAATTATCTCCGTTATATCTCCCGAGCAGGATATACTGGTATTCAACAATGAGAGAAAATCTATTTCCTACCGTCCGTTTGCGATGATAGATTCCGCAACCTTTGATTTTGTTGTTTCAACAAATGCTACGTACGAAATTTATAAAAACTACAATTCTTCGACGGGCGAGCTTTCCGAGCTTCTGTCCAAGCAGGGCGACGTTAAAGAAATCCCCATCGGCGACGGTATTTCATATTTCTATGTAAAGGTTACAAGCAGCTTCGGATTTTCTCAGGTATATGACCTTGTTGTATATAACGATGTAAAATCCTCCGATAACGTAATTACCGGTATTACCGGTATGACCGATGTTCCGATAGAGAACAATGTAATTTATCTTGAAATTTCTTCAACGCTGACGGCTGTCAACGCGCATTTCGAAACCAATGTGTTTGCTGATGTCCGTGTGTATGCCGATGAGGCGAAGACCTACGCGCTTAAACCTGCTTCTACCTATACGACCGTAAACAACAGAGAGGTTGAAGTTCGTACTTTCCGTATGGGCGCCACTTGTCAGGTATCTTACTTCTACGTTGATGTAATAGCCGAAACGGGCGATGTAAACAGCTACAAGGTTATTATTACAAAGGGCGCTACCTCCGTTCCCTTTACCGATATTGACAATCATTGGTCTAAGGAGTATGTTTTGGAGGCGGCACGCATAGGTATTGTCGGCGGTTATCATGATGCCGACACCGACACATATACGTTTGGGCCGAACAGATTTGCAACCCGTCAGGAAGTTGCAGCTATGTTCTGCCGTATGATGGGTATAGATCCTCTGTCTTTTAACGGTGAGGTTCTGTCAGGCGTTTACGAGGATGCCGACGATATTTCCGAGTGGGCTTATAACTATGTTAAGGCTGCTTACTTCCTTAAAATTATGACCGGTTCCAAGAACCTTGAGGGCGATCAGGTATTTAACTGCAAGGCAAATATCACCCGTCAGGAGTTCTTCCAGGCGATGAGCAATTTGCTGAGTCTTGATACCGCAGCTGCTGCGAGCCAGGATCTGTCAGGCTTTAAGGATGCCGATAAAGTCAGCAACTGGGCGGTTCCCGCAACAAAGGCTGTCGTTAAGGCAGGTATTATTGAGGGCGCGGACGGTTACCTTATGCCTAAGGATAATATAAAACGCGGTGAGATTGCAAAAATTGTTTCGATGATAAATATTATTGCAGTCGATGTTAAGTAACCGTTTAAAATGAAAGTTAAATAGCTTTGCAAATCCCCCTGCTGCCGTAAAACGGCAGCAGGGGATTTTGTTCTATTAAGATTTATATAAAAATTTGGTTTTTCTATTGACAAATTCAAAAACAGTGATATAATACATTTGAACAATAATTCAAATATAATTATAAAGCAGGTGAATTATGAAAGATATAAATATAAATAAAAATGATATACTTCAAGCTGCGAGTATACGCATGCACATACAGAGCTTTTGGAACGGGTGAACAGAAGCATGCCCGATACCGACTCGCTGTATGACTTGGCGGAGCTTTTTAAAATTTTCGGTGACAGTACGCGGGTGCGCATACTTTTTGTTTTGCTGGAGTCTGAGATGTGCGTATGCGACCTTGCCCAAATTCTCGGCATGACGGTTTCCGCGATTTCTCACCAGCTGCGTGTTTTGAAGGCGGCTGACCTTGTCAGATACCGCCGCGACGGAAAAACGGTATTCTATTCACTGGCAGACGACCATGTTAAAAGCATTTTGAGCCAGGGAATTGAACATATAAATGAATGAGCGTGAATTTCGATGCTTTGCGTAAAAACCGAAATACGCGCGATGAAAGCATCGGACACTGCCCGAATAATTGATAAGGAGAAAACACTATGAAAAAAACATATGTCCTGGATGAGATTGACTGCGCAAACTGCGCTTCAAAGCTGGAGAATGCTATCTCAAAAATAGACGGCGTGAATTCTGCAAGCATTAACTTTTTTGCGCAGAAGCTAACCGTGGATATAGATGACAAGCGGTTTGACGACGTAATGAAAAACGTGCTGAAAACGGCTAAGAAGCTTGAGCCGGATTGTAAAATAGTGATGTGAGCATATGAGACGTAAACATAAAATAATGCTGGCGCGGATAATCGTGTCACTGTCGGTTTTGCCGCCGCGATGATACTTGCCGGCGTAAAAATAATAACAAGTGAGTATCTGTATGCGGGGCTTTTGCTTGTATCCTATTTTACTGTTGGCTGGGATATTCTTTGGCGTGCTGTCTGCAATATTGCGCACGGCAAGGTCTTTGATGAGAATTTTTTGATGTCGATTGCTACTGTCGGCGCTGTAATAACCGGCGAATATCCCGAAGCGGTATTTGTAATGATTTTTTATCAGGTCGGAGAGCTGTTTCAGAGCATTGCAGTCGGCAAAAGCCGAAAATCCATTGCGTCACTTATGGAAATCCGTCCTGACAGTGCTGTTGTCGAGTGCGACGGAAAAACAGAGACGGTAGATCCCTTTGATGTGCGTGTCGGCGAAATTATTGTTGTGCGTCCAGGTGAGAAAATACCGCTTGACGGCGTAATTATCGAGGGTAGCAGCAGTATAAACACCGTTGCTCTGACAGGCGAGAGCGCTCCTGGCGACGTGTCGGTCGGTGACAGTGTGATGAGCGGCTGTGTCAATCTGACCGGGCTTTTACGAATAAAGGTCAGCCGTGAATTTCAGGAGTCCACTGTTTCCAAGATTTTGGAGCTTGTGGAAAACTCCGGCGCCAATAAATCTAAAAGCGAAAATTTTATAACAAGGTTTGCGCGAATATATACGCCGATTGTAGTTGTTGCGGCTTGCTTTATTGCGGTTGCTTTACCTCTGATAACGGGTGCCGGGGATATTTCGGTATGGAAAAGCTGGATTTACCGTGCGATGTCCTTTCTCGTAGTTTCATGTCCCTGCGCGCTTGTTATTTCTGTTCCGATGTCCTTTTTCGGCGGCATAGGCGGTATGTCCCGCTGCGGAATTCTTGTAAAGGGTTCAAACTACCTGGAAGCGCTCGCTAAATGCGATACGTTTGTATTTGATAAAACGGGTACTCTCACACGCGGCAGCTTTGAGGTGACCGGGGTGTACCCTGCAAAAGAGAACTATGAAAAAGCCGAGCTGCTGAGCTTGGGCGCGCTTTGTGAGAGCGCGTCTACCCACCCGATTGCACAGGCAATATGCTCTGCCGCAAAAGCGTATAGGGATATAGATAAGACAAGTATCGGAAGCATCGAGGAGCTTGCGGGCTACGGAATACACGCCGTAATCGACGGAAGAGACGTTTATGCCGGCAACTTGCGCCTGATGGAAAAAATAAATGTAAAGGTTAAGCCTGCGGAGGAAATCGGCACTGTTGTGTATATTGCACGTACGGATGAATACTTGGGCTGCATACTGCTGAACGACACGTTGAAATCAGATTCAAAAGATGCAATAGCCGCGTTGAAAGAGCAGGGTGTGCGGCGCGTTGTAATGCTGACAGGCGATAAAAAAGATGTAGCTGACAGCGTTGCGGCACAGCTTGGCGTTACAGAGCATTATTCCCAGCTTTTGCCCGCGGATAAGGTTTCTCAGGTGGAAAGGCTGCTGGAGGGTGCAAACGGGCAGCTTGCTTTTGTAGGCGACGGAATAAACGACGCCCCGGTACTGGCGCGGGCTGATGTGGGGATTGCCATGGGCGCTCTCGGAACGGATGCGGCTATTGAGGCGGCAGACATTGTGCTTATGGATGACAAGCCGTCGAAAATACCCCTGGCAATAAAAGCTGCAAAGCGCACGCTTGACATTGTAAAGCAGAATATTATTTTTGTGCTTGCCGTCAAGATTATTATACTTATGCTTGTTGCGCTCGGTCTTGCCGGAATGTGGGCGGCAGTGTTTGCCGACGTCGGCGTTGCTGTAATTGCAATACTGAATGCCATGCGCGCGATGAAAATAAATAAATAAAATTCCCCCGACTGCTGATTTCGGTCGGGGGAAAATTTTTTATCGGAAAAGTGTTAAGAGCTTAGTGAAGCGGCAAAATTATTACAGCATACATTCGAGCTGACAATCGCACGGTTCTTTTTGTACGAGCTCTGCGTTGTATTCCTGTGCTTCCTTGCAGCCCATTGCACTGTAAAAGCTTTGGCTTTCAACTGCGGAATGTGCTGAGATATACAGCCGCTCGGCGCCGCGGTCTCTTGCCCATTCCTTAGCCTTTTCAAACAGTATCCTGCCTATACCGTTTCTTCGGAGCTCTCTTGATACAAATATATGTGAAAGGTCAAGATATCTGCAAACGGTTCCGAAAAATTCAGGGGTTACGGAGACAAAGCCCTTCAGCTGTCCGTACACGAATGCACCGTATATAAATCCGTTGTTTTCCGCGTTTGCTTTCAGCTGGGCAACAAGCAGAGAAATATCTTCACTGCTCCAGTCATCTGTAAACTCTATATCGTGTACTGTCCATATCCCGTCTGTCTTGCGACGGCATTTTGTGACCTGCTGAAACCTGTCAAAATGCTCGAATAACGTCAAATTTATTTCTTCTTTTTTTATTTCTCTGTAAATTGGTTCCAATTTATGTTTCCTCAAACTGGCTGTTGTACAGCTTGGCATAAAATCCGTTTTTCTGCAGCAGGTCGGTATGGTTTCCCTGCTCTATAATATTGCCGTCCCGCATGACAAGAATAACGTCAGCCTCGCGTATGGTTGAAAGCCTGTGTGCTACGATAAAGGTGGTGCGACCCTCCATCATGCGCGCAAATGCTTTCTGAATACGAACTTCGGTTCTTGTGTCTATTGAGCTTGTCGCCTCGTCAAGTATCAGCATGGGCGGCAGGCACAGCATAATCCGCGTTATGCACAAAAGCTGCCGCTGACCCTGTGACAGACCCTCGCCGCCTTCTGATATTACGGTGTCATAGCCTTTCGGCAGCCGCTTTATAAAGCTGTGTGAGTGCGCCGCCTTTGCCGCGGCAACGACCTCTTCGTCTGACGCATCAGGCTTACCCATCACAATGTTTTCGCGTATCGTACCGGTCTTCAGCCATGTGTCCTGAAGTACCATGCCGTAAGAGCGGCGCAGACTTCGGCGGGTCAGCTTTTGAATGTTTTCTCCGTCTACCGTGATATTACCCCTGTCAACATCATAAAAGCGCATGAGCAGATTTATTACCGTCGTTTTTCCGCAGCCTGTCGGTCCGACGATTGCAATGCGCTGATCGCTTTTTACATTCAGATTCAGATCCTTTATAAGCTCGCGCTCGGGCGAGTAAGAAAAGCTTACGTTTTCAAGCTCCACATTGCCTTGGGTATCTTTCAGTACGAGTGAGCCGTCAGCCGACTGAGGTTGTTCATGAATAAGCTCAAACAGCCGTGCCGCGCACGCCAGCGCATTCTGGAACTCGGTTATGACTCCCGAAATTTCATTGAACGGCTTTGTGTACTGGTTGGCGTAGCTTAAAAAGCAGGTGAGAGAGCCGATGGAAATTCCGCCGCCGACGGCAATCAGCGCGCCGCCCAGACCGACCCCCGTATAAACAAGACTATTGATAAAGCGTGTGCAGGGATTTGTCAGTGAGGAGTAAAAGGTCGCGCGCAGCGAGCACTTTTCCAGACGATCGTTAATCTCGTCGAATTTTTCAATACTCGGCTTTTCGCGGGAAAATGCCTTGACCGTTTTCTGATTTCCGATTATCTCGTCAATAAAAGCGGTTTGCTCGCCGCGGGTCTGCGATTGCTCGCGAAACATGGAATAGGTGCGTTTTGCGATAAACTTTGCCATGAAAAAGGACAGCGGCGTAAGCACGACGACGATAAAGGTTATGCCGACATGTATGGTCAGCATGAATATCAGTGTTCCGATAATAGTTACAATGCCTGTAAAAAGCTGAGTAAATCCGAGCAGCAGTCCGTCCGCAAACTGGTCTGCGTCGGCGATGACGCGGCTGACAATCTCCCCGGACGGGTGAGAATCAAGATAGGCAAAGGGCAGCTCCTGTATTTTTTCAAAAGCCGCGTTTCTGATATCCCTCACGGTTTTGAAGGTGATGCGGTTGTTAATTGTGTTGATGAGCCACTGTAAAACCGCAGTTGTGCATGCGACTATAATTACCTCAATCAATATCGGCTTCAGATGCACAAAATCAACTCTGCCCGCGCCGACAATACAGTCAATGCCGCGTCCTATTAGAATGGGAATGTACAGTGTTGAGACAACAGACGCTGCGGAAAACAGCACGGACAGAATAATCAAAACGGTGTATGGCTTGAGGTATATAAAAATTTCTCTGAGAGTGCTTCTGTTTTTCATGCGTTTGAGCTCTCCTTTTTGTACTGAGAATCATAAATTTCCCGATACACGTCACAGCTTTCGAGCAGCTGACTGTGCGTACCGATGCCGACTGCGTACCCGTCGTCCAGGACAATTATAATGTCGGCGTGCTTTATGGAGGAGGTGCGCTGGGACACGATAAACACGGTAGGCTTATTGTCGATGTTTTTAAGCGCCGTCCTCAGCTTTGCATCTGTTGCAAAGTCAAGCGCAGATGAGCTGTCGTCAAGTATAAGTATATCGGCGTTTTTCGTAAGCGCGCGGGCAATCGTCAGTCGCTGGCGCTGACCTCCGGACAGGTTACGCCCGCCTTGCTCGATAATGCTGTCCAGTCCGTTTTCCTTTGACTTAATAATATCAGTCGCCTGCGCCGTCTCAAGCGCTTTGTATATTTCTTCGTCCGTGGCTTTTGCATTGCCCCAGCGCATATTGTCGCGGATTGTGCCTGAAAACAGCACTGCGCGCTGAGGCACGACGGCAACATTTTTTCTGAGCGAATCGGTGTCAATGTCGTTTATATTCTGACCGTTTATTAAAATTTCACCTGAGCTTGCCCGGTAAAACGCCGGAATGAGGTTAGTCAGCGAGCTTTTGCCCGAGCCCGTGCCGCCTATAATGCCGACGGTCTGACCGCTTTTTACTTTAAAGCTGATATTTGTCAGCGTGTTATCGCCCGCTTCATCATAACGAAGAGATACGTTTTTGAATTCAATATCGCCGCCTTTTTTCATGGGCATGCTGCCTGTATGCTCCGAGCCCGAAATTTCAAGTATGTCTCCGATGCGTCTGGCACATGCAACCGATTTTGTGATATTTATGATAAGTGAAGCAAATTTTATAAGCTCAATGAGAATCTGTGACATATAGTTGTAAAGCGCAACAACCTCTCCGGAGCTTAAAACGCCCGAATTTACGCGCAGCGCGCCTGTGTATATGAGCCATACCGTCGCGGCGTTTATTATGGCGTAGGTCATCGGGTTCATGAGCGCCGAAACGCGCCCGACAAAGCGCTGCACTGCGGTCAGCCCGTCGTTTTTGTTCTCAAATGCAGCTTTTTCCCTGTCCTCCAGCGCGAATGCGCGGATTACCCGCGCGCCCGTCAGATTTTCGCGCGTTGTCTGCGTGACCTCATCAAGCCGGGACTGAACCTTTTTATACAGCGGAATGGATATCAGCATTATGCCGAAAACAATAATTGACAAAACGGGAATTGCCGCCGCAAAAATCAGCGCGCTTTTGACATCGATTGTAAACGCCATCACCATGGCGCCCAGCACTACAAACGGAGAGCGCAGCAGCAGGCGCAGCGTGAGATTGACGCCGGTCTGAACCTGATTCATGTCGCTTGTCATGCGGGTGATTACGGTAGCCGTACCCAGCTTGTCCAGCTTTGCGTATGAAAAAGCTCTGAATTTTGTCAAACAGGGCGTGCCGCAGCTTTTTTGTAAAGCCGACTGCGGCGCGCGCGGCAAAATACTGTGCCGTTACGGAGCAGATAAGTCCTATAAGACCCAAAGCAGCCATAATAATGCACATTTTTATGATATACGGTTTATCGCCGTTTTTAATGCCGACGTCTATTATTGATGCAACAACGAGCGGAATCAGCAGCTCAAAGCTTGCCTCCAGCAGCTTGAAAAGCGGACCAAGTATACACTGGAGTGTATAGCCTTTAAAATATTTCAATAGCTTTTTCACAAAATTCTCCTTATATAAATAATCAATTTTTGCCTCCCGTAATATCGGCACGGTCAAAATTTATTTTTATATCTGTTACTATTTTGTCCGTATCCTGTGCGCGGCACACCGAAAACAGATATTTTTTATTGAGCTTGGAGCCGTCAAACATATATACGGTTTTTTTCGCGTTTTTTATCATGGCTTGCCGCAGCTGAGTTTCCGCTTCCGAAAAATCAGTTATTTCGCCCGCCTCCGGTAATACCCTGCGTCGAAAAGAACATTATATCGGCGTTTAGATTTGATACTGCATTCACGGCAAGCGAGCCGACCAGTGCAAATGAATTCTCCAGAAGCATGCCGCCTGTCGAATAGCAGCGTATATGCCTGTCCTTTAGCTGTATCAGCGCGCGGATACTGTTTGTTATAAATGTAAGGTTTTGCTCCGGATAAACAAAATCCACTATGTGCAGTGCCGTTGAAGACGCATCCAAAAACACGGTGTCGCCGTTTTTGAGCTCACCCGCGGCGCGGCGCGCAAGCGCACCCTTTACATCCGTGTTGGAATTTTCCCGTACCTCAAGCGGCACCTCCCTGTTTAAGTGGGAAGGCACGGACACCCCGCCGTAGCATCGCGTTACAAGTCCTTCGCCCTCAAGCATGTCAAGGTCACGCCGTACCGTAATCGGAGATACAAACAGTCTTTCTGCTAAAAACTTTACCGTGCAGTACTTCTTTTGTGTTATTATATCCAGCATTTTTCGCTGTCGTTCTGTTTTGAGCATTTTTGTTCTTTCCTGAATTAATTAGTGCTTTTTTGTGATTGTTTTTCAATGTAAAGTACACTGATTGACAATGTTGTGCTTGGGGGCGTATCATTATATACACAACGTGTTCATTGTAGCACTCAAACAATCAAAAGTCAATGAAAGGAATACAGTCATTATGAAAATAATAACAATAATCGGCGCAGGTATGATGGGCTCGGCAATGAGCTTTCCGGCAAGTGATAACGGGTATGAGGTTCATCTTGTCGGCACTCCGCTTGACCGCAGCATTATCTCGCGTGCCGCGCAGGACGGATATCATGAAACGCTCAAATGCCGTCTGCCCGAAAATGTTAAGTGCTATCAGATTGATGAGATGGCTGATGCCGTGCGCGGAGCACAGCTGATAATCGGCGGTGTTTCCAGCTTCGGGATTGACTGGTTTGCGCAGAGTGTGCTGCCGTGCCTTGATGACGGCGTGCCGTTGCTTTTTATAACAAAGGGCTTGAAATCGGATGAAAACGGCGCGCTCATTCCGTTTCCCGTATGGCTGAAAAGCCTTGACGCGGGCAAAAATAAGTCAATAAATGCAGTCGGCGGTCCCTGCATCAGCTTTGAGCTTGCGGGGCGGCAGCATACAGAGGTCGCGTTCTGCGGCAGTGATTTAAGCACTTTGGAGAGCATTAAGCAAATGCTGGCAACGGATTACTACCATATAACGCCTACAACCGATATCTGCGGAATCGAGACTGCGGTCGCCATGAAAAATGCGTATGCAATGGGCGTGTCGCTTGCTGTCGGTCTGGCACAAAGGGATAAAGACGACGCACCCGAAATGTATAATCCGCAGGCGGGACTGTTTTACCAGAGCACAAAGGAAATGAGCTCTATTATAAAAAGTGCCGGCGGCGGTGAAAACGCGGTATTTTTCGGTGCGGGCGATCTGTACGTCACGGTGTTCGGCGGCAGGACGCGCAGGCTGGGCACGCTTTTTGGCAGGGGATATACATATAAACAGGCATCAGAGGTGCTTTCCGGCGTGACGCTGGAGTCGGTTGCAATAACAAAGGTTGTATGCAGTGCGCTTAAAAGGAAAGGAGAGCTTAAAAAGTATCCGCTGCTGCGGTATTTGAATTCGCTTATAAATGATGAGCCGCGCACGGACATTCCGTGGGACTCTTTTTGCGGATAGAAAATTAACCGACCTTGGGGTATTTATACTCCGAGGTCGGTTTTATTAAGAAAAACCACAGGATAAAAGGGGAAGCAGCCGGAGAGGCGGCTGCGCGCAAAGCCGGACATAAATTAAAACCATGTCCGGCAAAGCTTTAGGATTCTATGCTGCCTGCGGTTTTGTCTTACCCGTAATTTTTGCCGTCACGGCTTTTATACAGCGGTGCAGTGTGTGTATATCGCGTCTCAAACATTCGCGGCGAGCTTTCAGAATCATTTTTATCGCACGGCGCATATGCCTGTCGTAACATCCGTTTTGCAGCTCGCTTATCACCTTCAGACCGTGTCGGCGGACGTTAAAGCCGTTTTCCGTAAATATCTCCACCAGCATCGGCACAAAAAAGCCGGAACGCAGATTTGCACCGTAAAGACTGCAATACCCCTCTAAAACTATTCCGAGCACACATTCTCCTATTTCGTTCACTGCATTCGGATCGGCGCCCATATCAAACAGTCTTTTGATTTTTGAAAATGAAGGTATGTCCTTTACACATTCGCTTATCAGTACTCTTTCTATATTTCCTATTCTTTTGACAGCCATTTTCTGTTCCTCCGTTTTATTTATGTCTGTATTTTACAGCAAAATATGTCCTTTAAACCGGACATATGATAAAAAATTTTATTTGACATTGTAACCTATATGTTATAAAATAGGTGACAATATAATGTAATGCAATGCGGAGGATAACCGAATGAATGTAAAAAGAATATGTAAAATAGGGATACTTTCGGCGCTTATTGCGCTGTGTGCGTGGATAACGATACCGGGACCGGTACCTTTTACGCTTCAGACATTCGCAGTATTTCTGGCAATAATGCTGCTGGGCTGGAAAGACGGTTTTTTTTTGCTGTTGACGTTTATGTCGTGCTGGGAGTTGCAGGTCTGCCGGTTTTTTCGGGCTTTCGCTCGGGGATAGGCGTTTTGCTCGGAGCTACGGGCGGATATATTGTCGGCTTTTTGCTGGCTCCCTTTATTATGCTTCCGTTTGAGAGGCGGGGAAGGGCGGCGCGTATTCTGTCGGCGGCAGCGGCGCTTGTCGCGTGCTATGTATTCGGGACGCTTTGGTATGCGTTTGTCTATATGTCCGGCGGAAAGGAATTTGATATTTTGTCGGTACTGCTTGCCTGCGTAGTTCCCTTTATTATTCCCGACGTTATCAAAATAGCTCTTTCTTTTTTGCTGTTTCGAAAGATTAAGGGATAAAATATAGCTCTTATGCATATTATGTGCATAAATATACAGGGACGCAGCTGAATGAATAAAAAATTTATGAATAATTTGTGTAAAAGCTATTGACAAACTGAATATTATGCATTATAATACATTTGTTATTAAGGGAATATGCAAAAGGAGAATTTAATATGAAAATTATGAAAAAGCTTATTGCAGCGGCTGCTCTTGCGGCACTTACGCTCTGCCTGCTTGCGGGCTGTGCGGAAAAAGACGCCGGCAGGCGGCGATACAAAGAAAACGCTTGTTATGGCGACAAACGCTCGGTTTTCCTCCTTATGAATACTATGACGGTGACAATATCGTAGGTATTGACGCGGAGGTTGCGGCTCTTATTGCCGAAAAGCTCGGAATGGAGCTGGAAATTGCGGATATTGAGTTTGACTCTATTGTTCCCGGCGTTCAGACGGGTAAGTATGATATGGGCATGGCAGGCATGACGGTAAGAGAGGATCGTCTTGAGAAGGCAAACTTCACATCCTCCTATGCCAAGGGTGTTCAGGTTGTTATCGTTAAAGAGGGCAGCGATATTTGCGTCTATCGATGACCTTGAGGGGCAAAACAATCGGTGCCCAACGAGGGAACGACCGGTGCGATTTACGCAGCGGACGATTACGGTGCTGAAAATGTTACAACCTATGCCAGCGGCAACCTTGCCGTTGAGGGACTCAAAACGGGCAAGGTAGACTGCGTTATTATAGACAATGAGCCTGCAAAGGCATATGTTAAAACAAACGAGGGTCTTAAAATTCTTGACACCGAGTATGCAAACGAGGATTATGCAATAGCGATTGCCAAAGAAAACACCGAGCTTATGGATAAGGTCAATTCGGCGCTTGAGGAGCTTATCGCGGACGGCGAGCTTCAGAAGATTATTGACAAATATATCCCCCGCAGAGTAATCTTTGCAGCAAAATTCAAAGGGCGGTTTACTACCGCCCTTATTGCTGTTTTATACAGGCGCTTTCATCGGCAGCTTTTTATATACGTGCGTAAAAAGCTACGAAAAATTAATTAAGGAAGAGAATATACAAATGTCAGCAATCTGCATGGTTTTTGGCTTACGATTATGTACTGATATAACGCTTTGGTTTGACGGATGCCGCCGTTTTCCATACTGGAATTTTTATTGAAAGAAGACCGTTATGAGCATGGCTCACCGGTCTTTTGAATACGCTGAAAATCACTGCCGGGCACTTTTTGCTTGCTCGGTATTATGTAATAGGTATTGTGGTAGCGGCAGTGCGTTCGTCGTATGATAAAAATAAAGTCGCTAAAGCAGCACGGCGGCGTCGGCTACTGCCTGCTTGCATTTTCAACTTTATATGCAAAGGAGCATATCTTACGGTTATCCCGCGGCACGCCTGTCGTCGTCGTTCCGGCGTAATATCGTATTTTCTGATATTTGCATCCGTTAAGGACGGCGTTCCGGTCGGTATTTTTTGCTTTCGGCATAAATTCCGGCGCGTATGTTGCCGAGATTTTCCGCAGCGGCATTATGTCGGTAGATAACGGACAGTTTGAGGCGGGCAGGTCGTTGGCTCATCACACATTGCTGTATTAATGTGCAGCAGACAGACCCGCAGATGTTCGACAAACGGTGCTGTCGACGCTTGGTAAACGAATTCCATTCCCGCATTGCCGAAGGAGACGACTAGGGCGGGCCATGTCGAGTCGCAGGAGCTGACTTCGACCGGTGCGCAACTCTCATCGCCGGCGTAACCTATAACTACTGCCGCTGACGCGGCTCGCCGCGGCTGCCTCATCTCGGCAATAGCTAGGTGATTTTTGTCCCGGCTTGTAAGCTCGAAAAGCCTGCTGGTGCTGCGTCGCGAACGGTACCGCTACACCGACGGTAGAGTGTTCAGTACATACTATACCCGCGGTATCAAAGGCGCTGGACGGTGTGGGACATTGATATACGCGGCGGCGCGCAGGTAAAGCCGCATCGTTTAGCTCGTCGGCAGCGGAAAGTCAACGCTTCTGCGCTCGCTGACTTTGAGCCTCACTCGCTGGCGATTGAAGCTCGACGGCAGTGTAATTGATCAGCGATAGGGAACATTTCAATGTACACCGTCAGAAAATGGGGCGGCTGGTGTTTCAGCATTTTAATCTGTTTCGCTCATATGCACCGTACCGGATAATAAGCGAGCTGATAGCACCCGTGCGGCTTTTGAAGACGCCCCATGACATGCAGAGCAGCAGGCAATGGAGCTGCTAGTCGCGCTGCCGGTCTTGCCGACCGTGCAAGGAATTCATCCAGTCCTAGCCGTCCGGCGGCAGAAGCAGCGCGCGTGGCTGGCCGTAGTCCGCGCGCTGTGCATGAAAACCGGAGGGTTATGCCATGTGTTTGACGAGCCGACCAGCGTGCACTTTGACCTTGAAATGGTGGGCGAGGCTCTGGAGGCCGCGAAGCGCCTGCGGCGGAGGGTGCCACCATGGCGGCAGTAACCCGCGAGACGGGCTTCTTGCCTCGCAGGTCGGCCGCCGCGCTGTG
>VOFK01000198.1_pt1 | contig 27060 bp, 37 predicted proteins | sample 5384121 | NCBI WGS metagenome assembly VOFK01 (sample SAMN12384730, study PRJNA508395) | human gut metagenome | isolation source: healthy gut J | host: Homo sapiens | reverse complement strand
CTGGCAAGCCGCATCGCCGCTGCACCTCAGTTCAGCAAGCGCTGATTTCGGTCGATTTCGCAATTTCAAAGCAATCAAAATCCCGGAAAACGAGAGTTTTCCGGGATTTTCTTATATCCGCAGCATTTGTTCCGTTTTCGAAAAATCTGATAGAATTTGACAAGGTTTGACGTGATTTTTACATGTTAACGATGGGCTAAATGCCGTTTTTGACCCCGAAACTGTTAACGGATGGGTTAATTTTCGAGGGCGCTCATGCGGTCATCCGGAGCAGGTCGCCTCTGCATAAAAAATGAATGCTGTGCCCCGCCTTTTCGGAAATAATGGCTTTGGCACGGTTTGAAACGGTTTGACCAAGCCGAATGAACTTTATCGTTTTTCTCCTTTCAAACGCTATTTGCAGAATGGATGAACTCATCGCAGTTTGCTATACTGATGCCACAAGGAGGGCTGACACATGAAACGAAAATACTGCACGCTCTATCTCAGCGAGGACGAATACAGCTTAACCCTGGATGCGCTCATCCGTCTCAAGAACAAGCTCATCCGCCAAGGGCGTTATGCCGACATCGTGGACGAGGTTATCTTGCTTCTGGTAGATGCAAAAATCAAACGGGTCCGTGTCTGAAAACTACATAGGAGAAGCCACACAGTTTTTACGTTCAAAACTGTGTGGCTTTTTGCCCAAACGCATTACATAGCCGTCCAATTTTTCGGGCGGCTAAATTTACGAAAAGGAGGAACCCCAAATGGCAAATTGCAAAGTGATCGCTGTCGCCAACCAAAAGGGCGGCGTCGGCAAAAGCACCAGTGTCTATTGCATCGGTGCGGGGCTGGCTATGGACGGCAGGAAGGTCCTGCTGGTGGATGTGGACCCGCAGGGAGATCTCACAAAGATGCTGGGCCAGCGCAAGCCCCACGACCTGCCCCATACCCTGTCCGAGCAGATGAACGCCGTTGTACAAAACCAGAGTAGCCCGGAGCACCCGGAAATTTTGCACCACTATGAGGGCTTTGATTTTATCCCTGCCAACCGCAGCCTATCGGCGGTGGAGGTGGGGCTGGTCAATGTCATGAGCCGTGAAACCGTGCTCAAACGCTATCTGGACGGTATCAAGAAGAATTACGACTATGTACTGCTGGATTGCCGCCCGTCGCTGGGTATGCTGGTCATCAATGCCCTGTCGGCTGCGGATCATGTACTCATCCCGGTGCAGGCGGACTATCTGGCAGCCGAGGACATGACGGAGCTTGTAGGTACGGTGCAGAGCATCCGGCAGCAGATCAACCCAAAGCTGAAGATCGGCGGCGTCTTTCTGACCATGGCGAATGACACGAACTTCCGCAAAGACATTGTGGCCGGGGTAAAAGAAAACTTCGGCAAGCACCTGCCCGTACTGGATGCCGTCATTCCCGCTACGGTACGGCTGGCGGAGATCAGCACGGCAGACAAGAGCATTTTCCGGCATGAGCCGAACGGACGTGCCGCCAGAGCCTACGGCACGCTGGTGAAGGAGGTGGAACGCATTGGCGAAAAGCAACGCATCCGAGATGCTGACATCACTCGATAGCCTGTTTACCACGCAGGAGCAGCGGGACGAAGCCAAGCGCGACGGCGTGCAGGACATACCGATTTCCCAAATCAGCGATTTTCCTGAGCATCCCTTCAAGGTAAAGCAGGACGAGGCCATGTTGGAAATGGCGGAGAGCGTGCGGCAGTACGGCGTCTTGGTGCCGGGGCTTGTGCGGCAGCTGGAGGACGGCAGCTATCAGATGGTGTCGGGACACCGGCGCAAGCTGGCCAGCGAACTGGCAGGGCGGGACACGATCCCCTGCATCGTGCGCGACCTCACAGACGATGAAGCCGTTATTATCATGGTGGACAGCAATCTCCAGCGCGAGCGCGTATTGCCGTCGGAAAAGGCTTTTGCGTACAAAATGAAGCTGGATGCCATGCGAAGGCAGGCGGGTAGACCGAGTAAAGAAAATGGTGTCCCACTGGGACACCATTTTCAGCAAGGAAAGTCAAGAGAGATTTTGGCAGACAATTCACCGGACAGTAATACACAAATCCAGCGCTATATCCGCCTCACCAACCTTATCCCGGAAATTCTGGACATGGTGGATGACGGTCGGATCGCCTTTCGCCCTGCGGTGGAGCTTTCTTACCTTACCGAACAGGAGCAGAGCGCGCTTTATGACACCATGGGACGCGAGGACTGCACGCCGTCGCTTGCACAGGCCATTAAGATGAAGGCGTTCAGCCGAGACGGAAAGCTGACCGATGCGGTGATCCTGTCCATCATGGAGGAGGAAAAGCCCAACCAGAAGGAACAATTTCGGATACCCAAGGAGCGTATCAGCAAATATTTCAAGCCGGGGACGCCCGCACGGACTATGGAGGATACGATCATCAAGGCACTGGACTATTACAGAAAACGGCAAAGAGAGATCGAACGCTGAATCTTCCGCCCAGGGGAAAGTCTGCCCACTGGACGGGTCGTGTGCCGGGGCCGGTTTTTCCGCTCCCCCCTCTCCACACCTCACCCCCTTCCTACCGGCTGTACCGGCTGAAAAAGAGATTATCTCACAAGTCCATATCGTACAGAAAGCAGCATCCTTTTCCGGATGGTGCTTTTTATTTTTACTCTTAGGAGGTCTAACAAATGAAAAAACTCTATCGCAGAAGCATTTCCGGGCTGTTGGCTCTGCTGATCTGCTTCACCGCCATCCTCGGCAGCGGCATGACGGCCTATGCCGCCGCATTCACCGGAGAAACTGCGGATTCGTACTCGGTGGCATTCCCCAGAGACGGCGACGCCAATCTGGATTACAGCGGCACTTGGGGCCACGACGAGCTGCACTACATGAACGGCTGGACATCCGGCGAGGCAACATGGATGACCACGCTGCACACCATCGGCTCCTTCGACGCGGCCCGGCCTGCTACTGCATCGAGCCAGGCGTTCCCCGAAACCTGTACCGTTCCTACGAAAGCTATGGGGAGGACTATTGGGACACCTTCCCCGCCGAATATAACCGCACCATTGATGGCCGAACCATGAAAACGCTCCTTGGCCGCATCATGCAGTACGGCTATCAGGGAAATCTCTCCCTCGACTGGCGCTCTCAGAACGAGGCCGACGCCGACAAGCTGGCCCACATGATGGCCACGCAGGTGCTGGTGTGGGAAACGGTGGTCGGGGAGCGGGATGCGGACTTCAATCACGTTGACCCCGGCAGCGCCGATGCCGTGAAGTCCGTCTACCGCACCTCCCATCCGCTCTATAGTCGGTTCTCTGCCTACTACGACAGCATCGAGGCCAGCGTGAAAAAGCACACCGTTGTCCCCAGCTTCATGGACCGCAGCGAGGAGGATGCACAGACGGTTGAACTGAGTTGGGACGGCAGCCGCTACACGGCTACCCTGACGGACACCAACAGCGTTCTGAGCGAATATGCCTTCTCTTCGGCCCAGTCGGATATGACCTTTGCCGTCGATGGGAACGGCCTGACCATCTCTGCCGAGACGGCCCCCACAGACGGCGTGACCATTACCGCCGTCAGAAACAACGCCCGGCAGGGCGTGCTGGTCTGGAGCGACGGCCACTATGGCCCCGACGGCACCATGCAGGATGTCGTCACGTTCCGGGATAGCGTCAGCGACCCCATGTACGCCTACCTGCAGCTGAAGGTCGGCTACGGCAGCGTCAAGATCATCAAAACCAGTGAGGACGGCGAGGTGTCCGGCATCTCCTTTACCGTTTCCGGCAACGGCACGGAGCAGACCGTGATGACCAATGCAGACGGCGAAATGCAGCTCGATGACCTCCACCCCGGCGTTTACACCGTGACAGAGCAGAACAGTGACCGGTACGAACCCCAAGAGGTACGCCAAGTGACCGTGCTCTCCGGTCAGGTCGCCACCGTGACCTTCCACAACAGGCTGAAACGGGGCAGTCTGGAGGTGGTCAAAACCGCCGAGGACGGCCTGAACGAGGGCGTGAAGTTCCATCTGACCGGCACATCCCTTGCCGGGCTTCCGGTGGACGAATACGCCGTGACCGGCAGCAACGGAAAAGCTGTGTTCTCCGACGTGCTCATTGGCACGGACTACATCCTCTCCGAGGTGGATACGGACATCCGTTATGTTGTCCCGGAGGACCAGACAACAGCGGTGGAGTGGAACACGGTCACGCAGGCGGAGGTCCGCAATGTGCTGAAAAAGTGGAGCGCCACCGTCACCAAGCGGGACGCCGAAACGGGTCTGCCGCAGGGAGACGCAACCCTTGCCGGTGCCGTCTATGGCGTTTACAGAGGTGAGAAGTTGGTGGACACCTACACCACCGACGAAAGCGGCCAGTTCACCACCACGGATTATGTTTGCGGCGAGGATTGGACCATCCGGGAACTCTCCCCCAGCGAGGGCTATCTGCTGGATGATACCGTGTACCCGGTCGGTGCAGAGCTTCAGCGCTATACGGCAGAATATAATCCCATTGCGCTGGATGTGACCGAACAGGTCATCCGGGGCGGCGTGAACCTCACAAAGGTGGACAAGGACTACCCGGAAAACAAGCTGGAGGGAGCCGTGTTTGAGGTCTACCGTGACAGCAACCGCAATCAGGAGTTGAACGACGAGGACGAACTGCTGGGCACGATGGAGGACCTGGGCGGCGGCGAGTATGCACTGACTGGCCTCTGCTACGGCGGTTATTTTGCAAAGGAAACCAAGGCCCCGGAGGGCTTTTATCTGGACGAGAGCGCCTACTACTTTTGCCATCACCACGGACGGCGAAACCGTGACCGTGGAAAATGAAGCCGGAAAGGGCTTTCTCAATGCGGCGCAGGTGGGGTCTCTTCGGATCGTCAAGACCTCCTCGGATGGGAAGCTGGCGGGCTTTTCCTTCCGTGTTACCGGGGCCAACGGCTATGACCAGGTGTTCCAGACCGATGCGGAGGGCTTCATTCTCGTCGAGGGCCTGCGTATCGGGGACTACACCGTATCCGAGGTGCGGGACGGCAGTTCGGACGGGTATCTCCTTCCGGCTGACAAGACGGCATCCATTTTTGAGGGAGCCGTGACGGAGGTGGAGATGCACAACGAAAAGAAACCCACGCCGGAGGTGCCGCAGACAGGAGATAGCAGCCATGCGGCGCTGTGGCTGGCCCTGCTGGGCCTTTCCGGCATCGGCGCTGTGAGCGTGCTGCTGATGCGCAAGCGTAAAAAATAAGCGTCAAGGGGGCGGTCGGATTGGCCGCCCCCCTTGGACTGAAAAGCACTTTTTAATGCGAACCGATAACAGCAGACGGGTATTCATTAACATGCTGTCGGGATACTGCTTATTTGAATGTTTCACTACCACATGACAAGTTTCATTTTGCGCCGAAACAATAGAGGAAAAGTTGAAACAAAAAGGTAGTGCTGGAAACGCTGCCCCCCATGCTGGACATTCAGTGTGGGGGCAGTTTCATGGAGTGGAACAAATCGTCGCAGTGTCGGTCTTGTGTTTGCACTCCTGCATTTTCAAAAAACGAATCCCAAGGGGGCGGCCGGATCGGCCGCCCCTTTTTACATACCGAATTGAAAGGAGACGGAATGGGTATGAGCAATCAAACGGAAGAAAAAAGGATCTGTTCCATGCGGTATCCCTGTCCGGCGGTAAGGACAGCACCGCTATGCTGCTGCTCATGATTGAGCGGGGACTGCCGATCCATGCGGTCCTGACGGCAGATACGGGCATGGAATTTCCGGAAATGTATGAGCATCTGCAAAAGCTGGACGACTATCTGTTTACAGAGCGAGGGCTGCATCTGACGTGGCTGCGCCACCCAAAGGGCTTTGAGTGGCTGATGTTTGAGGAAAAGAAGCAGCGACCGGCCAGCATTGAAAACCGGCAGCGGCTGGGTGTTTCTCTATACGGAAACGGCTGGCCCGGTCCCCGTGTGCGCTGGTGCACAGGGCAGCTGAAAACACATCTCATCCATAAGGAGATCAACCGGCTGAAAGGACAATACAGGGCCGTGAGTTATGTGGGGATCGCCGCAGATGAGCCGAAGCGCATCAAAAACGAACGGTATCCGCTGGTGGATTGGGGGATCACAGAGAAGGAAGCCCTGCAAATCTGTTATGACCGGGGCTATGACTTTGGCGGACTGTATCAGATCTACCGCCGCTGCTCCTGCTGGTGCTGCCCTTTGCAGGGCATTGGAGAACTGCGAAAGCTCCGGCAGTATCACCCGGAGTTATGGGAGCGGCTGCGGAAATGGACAAACGTGCGTTGGCACAGTTCGGTCCCACTGCCGGGCTGGGGCAATTCAAGAAGCGATTGGAGCGTGGAACGATTGAGCAGCGATTTGCGGCAGAAGCGCAGCAGCTTTCTATTTCATCCTTGCAGAAGGAGCGTGAGCGATGATGTATCGAGAACCGAGTGATTCCCCTTGGGGCCTTGTTGTGCGCTGCGACACTTTGTGTCCCGGTGTGTATAGTGTGTCCACAGCAGGCCACGGAGGGATCATGGCCCAAATCGACGCAGCTCGGCAGCTGCTGTCCCCGGAGGCCCAGGCAGTCGGCTTTCAGGCAGGCGGGTATCTGAATTTTGAGGAGGACTGCGATGCGCCGGTGGTCCTGCGGGAACTGATGGACAGCGGTATCATCGCACCCCGGACGGATAACTACTTCCGCCCCGGCGAATATGAAGCCTGCATTGACCGGAGCCTGCAGCACTGATTGGCAAGCACGGCAGGAACGGCTCTCTGTACGGGAGGCAAAAGCGGCAAAGGAGCGTGAACGGTAATGGACTATGTAATCAAGATCATGGCCCCGGCGGAGCGCAATTACTGTTATACCGACAGCCAGCAGCTCGACAAACAGACCGGCTGCATCGGCCATCTGCGGGGCGATATGGACAAAAAGCGGCAACGGCTTTTTCACCTCATGGTGGGATCATTGCCCGGAGCTGAAAACACAGGCGTTCAAGGACGAATTTGGCGATTTTATCAATGCCCTGCGTTTTTGATGATCGCTATGGCGGCATTTTCAAAAACCGCAGCAGCCTTTCCAGATACTGTTATGAACATAAAGAAAGTGTGTTTGCCGAGGACTTCATTCCGCAGTACGGATTCCGGGTGGATACGCCGGAGTACGCCTATCTCCTGCGGCTGAATCCCATGCAGGGGGATTATAACCTGTATGTCTACTGCTATCGCCGGGAAGCACTGGACCGCCATTTGAAAAACGCCGAGCGTGGCATCTGCTTTGTGGGCCCGCAGGGAAAGCCCCAGTTCCGTATCCCGGACGGGGACAGCATCCGTGTGATTCGGCCGGATGGCACGCAGCATGACCACATCTGCCGGTATATCGACGACCATCGGGCCGAAATCGGCAGCGGACATCTGTATGGCATGGTGCCGTTTGCCCAGCAGATGGAGCAGACGGGCAGCACCTTTGTGCCGCTTCGCTCGTCACTCCCGAAGCAGTGCTACTCACTCCTGCTGGACACCGGAAATGTGGTGATCCTGAAACGGGGCGAAACCGGCTATTACAAGACGGACATTCCCCACACCTCAAAGGAGGAAGCCCGTGCCATCGTGGAGGAATATAACCGCAAGCTGGGCGTGACCCGTGCGCAGGAGGAGGCCATGAAGGGCGGCTCCATGTTCGGTTTTGATAAGCCCATTGCCGACCCCGCCAACTACGATGCACAGGGACAACCGTTGAAGCGCAGGGAGAAAGATCGAGGTGACACAAGATGAACGAACAGAAGCACATTATCTGGAGCAGCGATGTGGACTACGAGGACTGGCGGGCGGATCTGGAGGAGCAGTACCCCGACCTCTCCGAGCAGGAACGGATGGAGTTGATGGTCGAGCAGAACAACGACTATCTCGATGACGAGCGGTGTAATCTGAACATTCAGCTTTCCCGTCCCATTCTGCTGATCGCAGACATCGGCCGATGGGATGGGCGGTATCCCGGTTATGCCGAGATCAAAAGCGGCAATATCCGCGATTGCCTGTATTCTGAGATGGACGATTCCACATGGTATGTAGACCGGCTGGGCGATCTGCGCTGCGATGCCGTACATCACGACGGCACGAACCATTATCTCTACCGTGCCTACAAGGAGAATGTGAGCGAAGCACAGATCGACCGGCTGAAAGAAAAGCTATACAGCGGCACCGCCACCCGCGCCGATGTGACCCGTGTGACAAAGCGCCTGGGCGACGAGATCGGGCGGGTCTACGGCTGGCGGTTTCCGCCCGTCCGGGAAGCGGCGCGAGAAAGATAGGAGGAAAACGGTATGTCTGTTGATGCAAGAAAAGAACGCTTCGAGCTGGTGGAGGTGTTTGACCGTCCCATGCTCTTTACCTGCCTGCGGGTAGACCGAAACACGGTGCCCAAGGGGCTGTATCTCTATGAGGTACGCAATGACGACGATCAGTGCGGGATCCCCGTGGAGATCGGCCGCTGGATCATGGTTAACCACTGGGGAACGCTGCTGTCTGCGACACCCATCAAGCTGGAGCCGAACCGGTACAATAACAACGCCTACCGCCATATCGACCCGGAAAACGACTGGAACTACACCGGCGAGCTGTGTTCGGCCAGGGAATATATGGATAAATACCTGCTGAAAAAGGACAGGGAAAAACCAAAGGAAAGATAGGAGGTGCTGCCCATGGCACGCAGATTTCAGGAGATCACGGAGGTTTACCGGCAGGAGATCGCCGCACTGGCCCGCGCAGACCGGTGGACGGCATTTCTGCGCTCTGCCTGCCGGAATTATAAGCTGCCCTTTGAGGAGCAGGTATTGGTACACGCCCAGCGCCCGGATGCCACGGCCGTTCTGGAAATGGCGCACTGGAACCGCAGATTCGACCGCTGGGTCGATCCGGGTTCCACCGGCATCGCCGTGTTTGACCGGGATACCCCCGGTCGGGCACGGCTGAAATACTATTTTGACATTTCCGACACCCATGAGGGCCGGTTTCACCGCCCTGTACCCCTGTGGCAGGTGTACGCCGAGCAGGAGCCGGAGATCGTAGAAGCGCTGGAGCATCGGTTTGGTGCTTTGGCCCGGAAGGAGACGCTGGGGGACGCCATCGTATCCGCTATGGAAAACGCCGTCACGGATAACATGGCGGATTATCTTGCAGACCTGCAGCAGAGCCGGGACGGCAGCTTTCTGGAGGAACTGGACGAGCTGAATGTGAAGGTGCTCTACCGCCGTCTGCTGGAAAACAGCACGGCCTATATGCTGCTATGCCGCTGCGGTCTGGAACCGGATGAATATTTTGATCCGGAGGATTTCTCTGAGGTGTTCAATTTCAATACCCCGGAAACGCTGAATGCCCTGGGCGTGGCCACACGGGATATTGCCGAAAGCGGTTTGAGCGCCATCGCATTGACCGTCCGAAGCCGTCAAAAGCAAATTCGCACAATTGCGCAGGCACCGGGAAATGAGTATCCTATAGACAAGCAAACAGAAACACAGACCGAAAGGAGCGAAAACCATGGAACTGACATACACGATGAAGGACGGCTACCGGCTGCCGGATCTGCTGCCGCCGCAGGAGCCGGAAACAGCCCTTGGGAAATACGGCCTGCTGCGCCGGAGGTATCTGAAGGAGCACCGGAAGGTGCTGTTCACGAACCTGCTGACATCGGGCAGGCTGAACGAGCATCTGGCGGAGATCGACCGGACGGCGCGGCAGCGCGTGGAACAGACGGTGACGGCGATGGCTCAGGCCGAGGGCGTGACGGAGGAGCTGAAAGCCGCCGACCCGATGAAGTGGGTGGGGCTGATGAACAACCTGAGAAACGCCGCCGAGGGGACAGTGCTGGCGGAGCTGATCTACAGCTGAACACCGAACCCGAAGAAGCGGACAGTGCGGAGGAAGCAACCTCTGAGCTGCCCGCTTTTTTGATGAAAAGAAAATTTTCGCCATCATTGAAAACCGCAATGATGATCTGATCTACAAGAAGGCGCAGATCGAACTGTTTTTCCGGTCACATCCGGACGAGGCCGAGCGTGCCGAATATCTCCGCTCGGCATATCAAGACCGTTTCACCGAGATCCTGCAGACGGAGCACGGCTGGGGTATCGTCCGCAGAAAAACGGTCTGCTCATGTGGGAGGGTGCATATCTTTCCCGTACCAGCGAGAGCGTTTTTTTCATGGAAGCTGGTGGCAGGCTTTACGGCACAGCTCATTGACAAACGGGAATACTATGTCAACACCGAGATCAAACCGTTTGTGCCGATGGAATCACAGCAGCTTACGCTGTTTGATATGCCTGCGTTCGACCAACCGGACGGTACACCGGCTGCGCCGCTGTTCTCCCATTCCAAGCTGCCGCAGCAGATCATGGATGAAGCCCCTGTGCGTAGGAGCCAACGATGAGCATAGCCGGCTGATCATCTGCGCTTACTTTATGAAGGATAAGCCGGACAACGCCGCATTCCTGCAAAAACACTACGGGGAGAACGGTGCGGGCTTCTATTTTGGCGGAGAGAAAGTTTCGCTTTGGTATGACGCCGAGGGGATGCGTATTGCCCGCGGCAGCACGGCGCAGCGGAGCAATGCCACACTGATCTCCTGGGAGGAAGCGGCAAAGCGTATCCGGGAACTGCTGGAGCTGGGGCGGTATATGCCGCAAAGTGAACTCGATGAGGTCGATCACTACGAGCGGATGCGGCTTGCTGACAGCATTGCCTACACCAGCCGGGACATGACAACGGAAGCGAGAAACGCGGGATTTCTGCCGCTGGCCATGCTGGCGCAATCCGTCAAGGGCGGCTATCCGGAAACGCAGAAGCAAATTTATGAGCTTCTCTGTGCGCCGGATACGCTGCAAAAGTGCGTGGACGAATGGACGGCGTTCAACGCTGCGCTGGATGCAGGGCAAGACCTTTTGCGTTTCCGCTTTTACCGTCCGAAAGAGATACTGCAGCGGCTCCGTGACCTACAACGGGAGCCGCTTCATTTTACCGTTGCCGACGGGTTTGCTCCCGACCGGCAATTTTTATTTCCGCCGATGAGGTGGACAAGGTGCTGCGCGGCGGCAATCACAGCACCGACTATCGACTCGGTGTGTACGCCTTTTACGCCACCAACAAAGATAAGGCCGAGCGCGAAAAATATCTCAAGGATTATCACGGCGAGTACAGTGGTCACAGCGGCGGGAATGACAATCTCACCCACACCCGTGGCAAAGGGCATCGAGTTCAGCCACGGCAGTATCACGGCCCCCTATGCTAAGGTCACGCTGAAATGGCCGGAGGCGGCCAAACGCATCGGGAACTGATCTCCCAGAACAAATTTCTCTCCGATGCCGACCGGGCGGCCATGCCGGAATATGAGCGGGAACAGCTGGCCCGGAAGATCGTCAACTTCTTCATGGATACACCGGAGGATGTGGTGCGGCCGTTTTCCCAAAACGCCATTACAGACTATTGGGAGTGCGTAAAGGCTGTGACCGTTCAGCTCTCCGACGCCGACCGCGTGCAGGAAATTTATCAGAATATGCTCCCTGCCTGGGAAGCCACAAAAGAGGAGGATCGGCACTATACCCTGCGCAAGCAGGGCATAGAAGCCATGCGTGCCTATCTGGACGGCACCTATTCCGTGTTTGGCCTTTGAAAAGCCGCTGCAAATGCCAACGGCACAAGCAAGCCCGGTTTGGCAGCAATATACCACACTGAGCGCACAATATCCGAATGCGCTGGTACTGATACAGGTTGGAGATTTCTACGAGGCGTTTGAAAAGGATGCCCATGCACTGCATGACCAATTCGATATGCCACGACGAAACGTCGAGTCAGCGGCGGAAGCGGCTCCTATCTGATGGCCGGATTTCCCATATCTTCGTTGGAAACTGTGCAGGGCAAAGTTGAAATCGCTCGGCATTTCTGTCGTTGTCTCCGGCGAAAGTGGGACGGATTATTTTCCTGCCGAACTGCCGTCAGAGGAACCAGAAATGGGGCAGGAACCGCCCACAGCAGAAACGGCGACTTCGGAGACAGCCCCCGGAATCACCTCGCCGAAGAAGAAACCGTTCTCCCCGCGCCGAAGCCCATACAGGAGCGTGTGCGCTTTGCCCCGCTTCACCCGGAGATACCGGCCCAGCGACGGCATGACTTCCGCATCACAGACCGGGCGCTGGGCGTGGGCAGCAAGGCGGAGAAAAGTATGCGTCCAATGGGCGGCGATCCGCACCCCTGCAAAGGGGAAAGAAAAAAAACGGCTGGCGACGCCGGAAGAACAGGAAACCCTTTCCCCGCTATGTGGGCTGGGGCGGCCTTGCCGACTGCTTCGATGAAAACACAGCCGGTATGCCGCCGAGCTGAAAGCGCTGCTCACCGAGGAGGAATATGCCGCCGCGCGGGCCAGCAAGCCTGACCGCCTTTTATACCTCTCCCATCATCATCGACGCCATCTACAAGGCGCTGGCACAGATGGGTTTGGAAAGCGGCAATCTGTTGGAGCCTGCCTGCGGCATCGGGCAACTTCATCGGAATGCTGCCGGACAGCATGAACGCCTGCAAAGCCTCGGTGTGAGCTGGACAGCATCTCCGGCCGCATCGCTCGACAGCTTTACCAGAACAGCCGGATCGCTGTCACCGGCTATGAAAAGGCGGGAGATCCCGGACAGCTTCTTTGACGCGGCGGTAGGCAATGTGCCGTTCGGGAATTTCAAGGTCGTTGACCGGCGCTATGACAAACACCACTGGCTCATCCATGATTATTTTTTCGGCAAGACGCTGGACAAGGTGCGGCCGGGCGGTGTCATCGCCTTCATCACTTCAAAGGGCACGATGGATAAGGAGGATCCTTCCGTGCGCAAATATCTGGCGCAGCGCGCCGACCTCATCGGAGCGATCCGTCTGCCGGATACAGCGTTCAAGGCCAATGCCGGAACAGAGGTCACCAGTGACATCCTCCTTCTTCAAAAGCGTGACCGGATCGTGGATATTGAGCCGGATTGGGTGCATCTGGACGCGGATGAAAACGGTATCCGCATGAACAGCTATTTCGTCCGGCATCCGGAAATGGTGCTGGGCGAGATGGCCATGGAGAGCACCCAATACGGGCATGGACAGCGTGTGCAAGCCCTATGAAAATGCCGATCTTGCCGATCTTCTGAGCGAAGCGGTATCGGGGCTTCATGCACAGATCCCCACCCATGAGCAGGACGGGCCGGAGGAGGAAGATTTATCCATTCCCGCCGACCCGAATGTGCGTAATTACAGCTTTACCAGCGTAGACGGCAAGCTGTATTTCCGCATTGACAGCCGCATGGAGCCGGTCGAACTGCCGCTGACCACCGAGAACCGAGTGCGCGGCATGATCGCCCTGCGGGACTGCACCCGTCAGCTCATCGAGTACCAGGCGGAGAACCATCCCGATGAGATTATCCGGCGCGAGCAGGAGAAGCTGAACGGGCTGTACGATGCCTATGTCAAAAAATACGGGCGGCTTTACACCCGCGGCAACAACCTTGCCTTTTCGGATGACAGCAGCTATCCGCTGCTGTGCTCGTTGGAGGTGCTGGACAACGAAGGCAATTTCTGCCCGCAAGGCGGATATGTTCACCAAGCGCACCATTCGCCCGCATGAGCCGGTCACGCAGGTGGATACGGCATCGGAGGCGCTGGCGGTATCTCTCTCCGAAAAAGCGCAGGTGGATCTCGGCTTTATGTCGGAGCTGTCCGGTAAAAGTGAGGACGAGCTGGTGCAGGAGCTTTCCGGGGTCATTTACCGGAATGTCCGTTGCGGTCTTACGCCGGAGGAGATCAGTCCGGTGCAGCTTGATCTGACGGCATATCCCCTATGTCACTGCTGAGGAATTTCTGTCCGGCAATGTGCGCAAAAAGCTGCGTATGCTGCAGGCGCCGCAACGGCCGGGCCGAAAAGAAGCAGGAGCTTGCCGGGTATCTCTCTCCGCCATGGAAGCTGTGCAGCCGACAGAGCTGACCGCTGCGGAGATCGGTGTGCGGATCGGTGCATCGTGGGTGCCTACCGATGTCTATCAGCAGTTTATGTTTGAGCTGTTCGGTACCAGCGTATACGCCAGGCAGAGAATGCGGGTCGTTCGCTCCGAATACAGCGGAGAATGGAACATCAGCAACAAAAGCACATGGACGGCGGCAACATCAAAGCCGTCACCACCTACGGCACCAAGCGTATCACGGCATACCACATCCTGGAGCAGACACTGAATCAGCGGGTAGTCAAGGTGTTCGATACCGTTGTGGAGGACGGCAAGGAGCGGCCGGTGCTGAATGTGAAGGAAACTGCCATCGCCCAGGATCGGCAGGAGCTGATCAAGTCCAAGTTTGCCGATTGGCTGTGGCAGGACATTGACCGGCGCGAACGGCTGTGCCGCATCTATAACGACACCTTCAATTCCATCCGCCCGCGGGAGTACGATGGCAGCCACATCCGCTTTGTGGGATGAACCCGGAGATCAGCCTGCGAAAGCATCAGGTGAACGCCATCGCCCATGTATTGTACGGCGGCAATGCGCTGTTGGCACACGAAGTGGGTGCAGGGAAAACCTTTGAAATTGTTGCCGCCGCTATGGAAATGAAGCGTCTGGGGGCTATGCACCAAGTCGCTGATCGTGGTGCCGAACCATATCACGGAACAGTGGGCGGCAGAATGGCTTCAGCTCTACCCAGCCGCTAACATTTTGGTAGCTACCGAACGCGATTTTGAAAAGCGCAACCGCCGCAGGCTGTGTGCCCGTATTGCCACCGGAGATTATGATGCAATCATCATCGGCCACAGTCAGCTCATGAAGATCCCCTGTCCCGTGAACGGCAACAGGCCATTTTGCAGCGGCAGATCGACGAGGTGCTAGCTGGCCATCAGCGACGCCAAACGGCAGAGGGCGGAGAACTTCACGATCAAGCAAATGGAGCGCACCCGCAAGTCTCTGGAGACACGGATGGAAAAACTCAACGACCAGAGCACCAAGGACGACACGGTGACCTTTTGAAGAACTGGGCATTGACCGGCTGTTCATCGATGAGAGCCATAGTTTCAAAAAATCTCTTTTTGATGACGAAAATGCGCAATGTCGGCGGTATCGCGCAGACGGAAGCGCAGAAGTCCTCGGATCTCTTTGCCAAGAATGTCAGTATCTGGACGAGCTGACCGACAGCCACGGTGTTATCTTCGCCACCGGCACCCCGATCTCCAACAGTATGGTGGAATTGTATACGGTGCAGAGGTACTTGCAATATCAAACCTTGCAGGAGATGGGTCTTATCCACTTCGACGATTGGGCCAGCGACTACGGTGAAACCGTTACCGCCATCGAGCTTTCCCCGGAGGGCAGCGGCTATCGCCCGAAAACCCGTTTTGCAAAATTCTTCAATCTGCCGGAGTTGATGGCGACCTTCAAAATGGTGGCGGATGTGCAAACGGCGGATATGCTGAAGCTGCCGTCCCAAAGGCCAACTTCCACACCGAGGTCATCCACCCCAGCGAGCTGCAAAAAGAAAGCTGTGGCAGGACTGGCGGAGCGTGCCGAGCGTCCGCGCCCGTGTGGTCGATCCCAGCACCGACAATATGCTGCGCATCACCAACGACGGACGCAAGCTGGCGTTGGATATCATGGAATGCGTGTTGATGACAACTGAGATCGCGGAGCATATCAGTAGCATGCACAGCCTGCCCAAGGTGCTTTTTGTTGATGTGAGGTCACACTTCGTCCTTTCTCCTCTGTTCCAAAAGCCAAGCTGTCATGTCCCGCAAGGTCTCCTCCACCGGGCGCGGCTGATATGCAAAGCGTTCCGACGCTGCGGCATGGCTGAAGCGGCCGTTTGAGGCAAGAACGGAAACGGAATATGGGGTGTAAAACAACGGCTTTCGATCCTTCAGGCTCCGGCGCTCGTAGTACGGAGGCGGCCAGCTTTGCAAGACCCAGAGGCAGGCAGATGGGCCGATACTTCAGCTTTGCAGTCTTTCCCACGAGCTGAAGCATCTTGCGGATGGTGACATAGTGCCGGACAAAATGTAGCCTTTGCCGGGCTCTCCGCTTTCGGAACAGGCGAGAAGGCCATTTGCCACATCCCGCACATCGACAAAGTCATATCCGCCGCGAACGGCTAAAGGCAGCTTCCCGGCAAGGAAGATTTTGCCATCGAGGTGAAGCTCCCACCCTGTAAGTCGCCCGGTCCGATGATGCCGGAGGGGAATACAATGCTGGCATTCAACCCGCGCTCCGCTGCATCGAAGACCAACTCTGTTGCAGTTGCCTTGCTCTTGGCGTAATCTCCGTCCACAAGCCCCGGAGAGAATTCGCAATCCTCCAAAATGATGCAGCCCTTTGGCTTTTCCGGTATGGCATGGACGGAGCTGACATAGACCATTTTGCCCACACCGTGCTCCATGCATTGCCGGAGGACCTTCCATGTCCCGCCTACATTGACCTGATAGAGCCTCGGACCGGGTCTGGATGCGACGGAGACAATACCAGCGCAGTGAATCACACAGGTACGGCTGTCGGCATCCGCGAAGAAGTCTGTCAGCGAGTTTTCACGCACACATCACCGATGACGGTACGTACTTCTTTGGGGAGCAAATCGGTATAGGGGTCATCATGCAGCACAAGCGCATGCACCTGCGCCTTGCGGCGTACTAGCTCCTCCGCAACAGCCCTGCCGAGGAAGCCGGTAGCGCCTGTAACAAGATATTTATCAAACATTCAAAGAGCCTCCTCTCAAATAAGTACACAAGTGTTGATTATCTTTCACAAGTACAGTATACTTGAGGGGAAAGACGGAAACAATCAGCATTTGCCATACGACTGAAAGAAAAGCAACACCGCCTGTTGAAGTGTTGATAATCTTTGTAAACTTTTTTGGAGGGGCTCTATATGGAGAAGCTGGATGCAAGAAAACGCTATACGCAAATGGTGCTCAAGCAGTCTTTTCTGAAGCTGCTGAAGGAAAAACCTGTAAACAGAATTACGGTGAAGGAGGTTTGCGCCCTGGCGCAGCTGAACCGTGCCACCTTCTATGCCCATTACAGCGATTGCTTTGCCCTGATGGAGAGCATTGAGAACGAACTCATCGATGCATTCGAAAAATCCCTTCGCTATGTCAATTCGTTTGATGTGACGGCTCTGATCGAAGCCATCTACGATATGGTCAATCAGAATCAGGCGGTGTGTCGAGTCCTGATTTTGGAGAATACAAACTCAACAGTCCTCATGCGGATGATTGCCCTGGCCAAGAAGGACAGTATTGCCTACTGGCGGAAAGAGCTGCCCAATGCCAGTGAAACAGAGCTTGAAATGATGTATACCCATCTGTCAAATGGTTTGATGCATGTCGTCGTGGAGGGCTATGACAAGTACAGTAAGGATGAGATAATACGCTTTGTCAGCCGCGTGGTGAAAGCCAGTCTTTCGCTGTTCCAATCGCCCCAAAGACCTCTTGCTTAACATAGACCTTATGCTAGAATGGTATAATAAGCTTTGCAAAATGGTCGATGGTCAAAGGAAAGGATGGAGCAGATTATGAAATCATTTCGGCAGACAATACTGGCTATATGTGTTATTCTTATCGCTTCCGCATTCGCGGGCTGCGGTGCGGATACTGATTTGCCAGATAAGCGTCCGGCATTGGAAAAAATTGAATACACAAACCTGAACGACAGTGGATCGAGGGAGCTTTTGCAGGAGCTGCTCTCCGATGCAGGCGTGTCAGATGGGCGTATTCAGGGCTTTTTCCGCCGTGTGGACCACTTTCATGACAGCGTGAAGCAGGAATGGCTTACGGATGGCTTTGAGGAAGCAGGCTGCTGTATACGAAATATGACCCTTACGCGATGCAGGACGAATGGACGGCGAAGAACGGGACGTTTCCGGGCTATAACTGCCGGATCACCGCCATGAGCTTGTTTGGGGACTTCCTCTCCGTGAGCGCAGACTCTCAAATCAATGCTGGTGAAGATGTGCTGTTTGTGGACGAGGAAGCGCTGAAAACAGATCCCGATGCGCTGGGCGGAAGCAGCCTTGCAGATTTCCGCGCACTGTATTCCTCCATGAAGGCGGAGGATACCACGGAGATTAAGCGTCATGTGCAAACCGTACAAGAGGAATGGGCTTCCCGCGGCGTTACCTTTCGGGAGAATGAACGGATCCGCCTCATCACGGTATTCTTCCACGATAAGCCGACCGAGGAGGAATCCCTGCTGTTTGTCGGGCATGTTGGCGTACTTTTGACGGCGAAGGACGGGACGCTGTACTTTGTAGAAAAGGTTGCCTTTCAGGAGCCGTACCGGATGCTGCGCTTTGCGGACCGAACGGCGCTGAGCGATTACCTTATGGGGAAATATGACACCTCGTGGGGACAGGATACGGCAAGCCCGTTTATCATGGAGAACGACAAGCTTATGGACGGCTGGCGTCCAAACCCGGATAGCGGAAGCTCCTCGCCCGACTAAGGACTGCGCGTTGCTGCCAATATAAGAAATCCCCGACCGGAGTCGGGATTTCTTATATTATCCTCCGCTGAAGCTGTGGAGAAAACCAGATAAAGCGCATCAACGCTACAAAGTGACTTCAAATCATAGAATGTTAATTTGCATTGCTTGCCGCAACGGCGATGTTCCTGCTAAAATATGCGTGAAATCTTTAGAGGAGGTGTTTCCGTGCTTCATGAAAATCTTCGGTTGAAGCGAAAGGAGCGAGGTTTTTCGCAGGAGGAATTGGCATCACGTCTCCATGTCGTCAGACAGACCATTTCAAAATGGGAGAAAAGGAAGTCGGTTCCTGATGCTGAGCAGTTGATAAAGCTTGCTGTCATTCTTGAAACGACTGTAAGCGAGCTTCTTGGAACCCAGGTGGAAAACGAAGAGGAATCGAACCGGTTGGCAAAAGAGCTGTCTCGCATCAACACGCAGCTTGCCATCAGAAACCATCGGACGCGGCGCGTGCTGAGAATCATCGCTGTTGCTCTGCTCGTATTTGTAGCTTTGATTTTTGCAATTATGGCGTTGAATTATGCGCCAATGTCGCAATCGAAATACACAAAGAGGGATGCTGCACTTTTGCTTCCAAACAGGACAGATGTAATCTCAGTGAGCATTTCTTGTGATGATGAAGGAGAAACGATTACTGATATAAGAGAAATAGACGATCTGTTCGCCAGCTTATCAACAGTGCGCATTAAGTCGGGTGAAAGCTATAATGACTCTCCAATGACAGACAAGTTTATAAAGATTTTCTTTGAGGTTTCCGACGGACTGAGCGGATGTGTTGTCTACGTCTTTGAGGATGAGAACGGATTCTTTATAGAACAACCCTATAATGGAATCTTTTCAATAGAAGAAAAACAATACGCCGAAATCTTTGAAACCCTTTTTTAGCGGTGCAGCCACCAATGAAGTCTTTAGCTATCATCCTTGTTTGTGCTGGGGTAGTCGCAGCTTTATTTGCAAATCAGATTGACAAAGTGGCACGACAAAACAATGTTATAAAGACAATTCGTAATATTGTCGTGGTTCTACTGGCGTTGTTGGTGTTATTACAAATCTTGCTGAATAAGGCGTAAAGCTATGAAAAAGGAGTGCCTATTTGGGCACTCCTTTGCTCTGTTGGAACAGTGGGAAGCTGTCATTTTTAGTTTGCTTCTTTATTATATACAATCATTGGCGTTCAGCTTTTCAAATTCCACGTAGGTTACGGAAAAGGCACAGACCTGCCGTGTGCAGCCGGGGGGTGTTGTCCTTGGGATAGAGATGTGGTTATTTCTCTCTAAAGAGCGAAACAGAGTTTAATAAAATCGATATTCCTACACATACCCACAGAGCCTTGCTCATGGTTGGCATGATATCCATCAAGCCTCCCCAATCTTCATTTAGCACACGCATCGCTCCGTCTGAATAAAAGGAACATACGGTCAATGCAGTGAAAGATAAGGCTGCGAATCTAAACCATTTTTCATTCTTACTTTTAAAAGAGCAAATCAAATTGAAGCCTGTAAAAATGATCGCAGAAATTCCTAAAAACAGCCACATATATTGTCTCCTTAAATTCTCTTACCCTGCACCCCTATGAGGCAAGGCTCGCAATCGTGTTGCCTGCGGACAGGAACTGCCGATGAGAGGATCGTCGCAGCCTCTTTATCGGTTCTCCGCCAGATATTCCTCTGCGTAGTGGACAGCCACCGCGCCGTCCGATACGGCGGTGACCACCTGCCGCAGCGCCTTGGTGCGTACGTCGCCAGCGGCGAACACGCCGGGGAGTCTGGTGCGGGTGGATTCGTCCGCCACGATGTAACCGGATTTGTCCAGCGCCAGCTCACCTCGGAACAGCTCCGTGGCCGGGGCGCGTCCCACGCTGATGAACACGCCGTCGCAGGCAAGCTCGCGCTCCCGCGCCGGTGTTGACGTCTTTTAGCCGAAGCCCCGTCAGGCGGCTTTCGTGCAGCAGCGCGGAGACGGTGCTGTTCCAGCAGAACTCTACGTTGGGCGCGTTCATCAACGGCTCATGATAGACCTTCGTTGCCCGTAGGCTGTCCCGGCGGTGGATGAGGTAGACCTTTTGGGCAATACGGGACAGGGCAAGTGCATCCGCCGCGGCGGAGTTGCCGCCGCCCACCACTGCCACGGTCTTGCCCCGATAGGGTGCGCCGTCGCAGGCGGCGCAATAGTGAACACCCTTTCCTGTGAGCGATCTTCGCCGGGAACGCCCAGGGAGCGGGGCGACGCGCCGGTGGCGATGACCACCGTGCGGCTCTGAAAGACGCCCTCGCTGGTCTCCAGCGTCTTGATCCTCCCGGAAAGGCTAACCTTGTACACCTCTGCCAGCTCCGTCACCGCGCCGAAGCGCTCGGCGCTCTGCTGCATTTTCTCACCCAGCGTAAAGCCGTCGATGCCGTTTTCAAGCCGGGATAGTTGTCGATCTGCTCCGTCAGTGCCATCTGCCCGCCGGCAGAGAGCTTTTCCAGCACTAGTACAGAAAGCCCGCTTCTGGCGGCGTACAGAGCGGCAGTGTATCCGGCGGGGCCGCCGCCGATGACGATCATATCATAGATCTGCTCCATAATCGTGTCCTCACTGTGCCAGCGTTTCCTGGATGAACGCCTCAATAGCCGCCTTGGAACCAGGCGCGACAATGGAGCCGAGCGCTTTTCCATCCTTGAAGAGCATCAGCGTGGGGATGGTGTCGATGCCGAAGCGTTCGATGAGCTGCGGCTCCTCGTCGTAGTTGATCTTGCCCGCCGTCAGAGTGTTGGCGTACTGCTCGCCCACCTTGTCGAAGGCCGGGGCAATGCGGCGGCAGTAGGGGCACCACTGGGCCCAGAAATCCACCAGCACGGACTTGTCCGCGCGGAGAACGTCGTTTTCAAAGCTGTTGGTCGTAATGGTAAGCATCGTAAAATCCTCCTATTTCTGTGTAAAAAGTTGTGTTTCAATATCTGTGATCGTAATGCGCGAGAGATAGACGGCGCATTCCTCGTTCATGCTCCGATACAGCGCGTCCATCACGCCCGCCATGCCGGAGCAGATGGCGCAGTCCCGGTCAATGTCGCCGCTGTGCCACGCGCAGTCCACAAAGCGGGTATTTACTGCCTCCGCCACCTGCCGGAGAGAAAGGGTCGCCGGGTCTGCCGTCAGGCGGTAGCCGCCGTCCAAGCCCTCGCGGGTCTCCACCATCCCCGCCTTTTTCAGCCCCGCCAGCACCCGGCGGACGCGGGTGGGGTTGGTGCAGATGTTCTCCGCCAGCGCTTCGCTGCTGAGCGAGCGCCCGCTGTGGCTCAGGCAGACCAGCGCGTGAATGGCCAAATTAAAAGAACTGTCCACAATTATCCCTCCTTCACAAGCTCGTAGGGCCAGTCGATGACGCCGCCGAAGTCGTAGACGATCTGATACCCAAGCGCCAGCAGCTTTTGTGCGGCATCCTTGCTGCGGCGGCCGCTGCGGCAGTAGACCAGCAGCGTGGCTTCCTTATCCGGCAGCGTCTCGGGCATTTCGCTCCCGATGCTCTCATTGGGCACAAGGACGGCGTTTTCAATATGACCGCCATCGTATTCCTCCCGGGTGCGGACGTCCACCACCACGACCTCCTGTGAGACCATCATCTCATAGGCTTCCTCGGCGCTGATCTTCTGATACGCCGCCTTGTCGGGCATATCCTCCGCCGTGTCTGCTTTTGCTTGGACAGCGCGCAGCCGCTCAGCAGCGCAAGCGAGGCGGCAAGTGCCGCAAAGAGTAATTTCTGACGCATAATTAACCTCCAATGAACTGTGTTAGCTGCTGATACAGTTTATACTGTGACTATAACAGATACAGTTGAGGCTGTCAAGGCTTTTTAAGGGCAATTTTGGGGCGCAAGACCCTTGTGGCTGTTGACAGAGAGAGAAATATGAGTATAATAAAAAGGCAGAAGAATAAGACTTATTCTTGTATTGAGGAGGTTGGCAGTATGCCGAAATACGCAGAGGAGATATTGGCCGCCGTACGGAGCTGCAGCGGCACCCCACAGCGGAGCAGGTGTTCATGGAGATGAAAAAGGAGCATTCCAGTATCGCCATTGGCACCGTGTATAAGCATCTGAACGCCTTGGCGGAGGAGGGTCTGCTGCACCGCATCACCGAGCCGGGTTCGCCGGACAGGTACGACCGACGGAACGGCACGATCACCTGATTTGCAGCCGATGCGGGAAAATCGCGGACGTTCACCTGCCGGATATGCAGAGCCGGATCGAGCACGCGCTGGGACGGGAGATCCTCTCGTATGATCTTAAAATCCGGTATATCTGTCCCGATTGCAGGGAACAGGAAGAAAACAACACTGAAGGAGGAGCAGCATCCCGACCCAATGAACGCTAATGTATCTAAGCTGCTCAACGAGCAAATCAACAAGGAGTTCTACTCCGCCTATCTGTATCTGGATTTTGCCAACTACTACGCCGCCGTCGGCCTGGACGGCTTTGAGAACTGGTACCGGGTACAGGCGCAGGAGGAGCGGGATCACGCCATGCTGTTCTATCAGTATTTGCAGAACAACGGCGAGGGCGTCACCTTTGAGGCTATCGCAAAGCCGGAGTGGGAACGAGGCGACCACATGACACCGCTGAAGAAAGCGCTGGAGCATGAGAAATTCGTCACCGCCAGCATAGACGCCATCTACGCCGCCGCGTACGAGGCAAGAGGACTTCCGCGCCATGCAGATGCTGGACTGGTTCATCAAGGAGCAGGGCGAGGAGGAGAAGAACGCCGCCGACCTCATCACCAAGATGGAGCTGTTCGGCGGAGACAGCAAGGGGCTGTATATGCTCAACAGCGAGCTGAAGGCACGGGTCTACACCGCGCCCTCACTGGTGCTGTAAGCCCCGCGCGGCTGCGGGCTTTCGCATCAGACAAAAGGCAGACTTCATACAAGTGGCCTGCCTTTTCTTCCGCCAGACGGTTAGAGTAGACTAACTGCGTATAAAACAGAAAGGACTTCAGAACTTGAACAAGGAAAAGGAGATCGAAACCGTTACCCTCATGGTGCGCCGGTATTGTTGTGGCGTGCATGGGACAAGGGGCGGGGCGCTTTGCCCGGCATGCAATGCAATGCTGGAATACGCCAGAGAGCGGCGGGACAGATGCCTGCACGGGAAAATTTAGCAGCACTTTGAATCCTTTCCGAGAGGCACAATGCGGCAAAAAATAAAGAAGAGATAAGGGCAACGGCTATGAAAGAACGATAAGAATTTCTGGGACAAAAATGCCGGTCGTTACGACCGCTTTATGCGAAAGGATCGGGCGGCGTATGAGGAGATGTATACGCTGATCTGGCCGGTCGTGAAAGCCAAGACGGTGCTGGAGCTGGCAACCGGCACGGGGCTGATCGCAAAGCACATTGTGAACGCGGCGGCGCACATCGAGGCGACGGATGCCTCCGCGGAGATGATTGCCGAGGCAAAGCGGGATAACCGATCTGCGAAGCTGCACTTTTCCGTGCAGGATATGTTCCGCCTGCCCTATGCGGATAAGTCCTTTGATGTGGTGATCGTGTCAAACGCGCTGCATATCGTGCCGCAGCCGGAGAAAGCCCTGCAAGAGATCAAGCGGGTGCTGAAGGACGCGGCGTGCTCATCGCGCCCACCTTTACCCATGCGGGAAACTCGTTTTCCGGCAAGGTCAAGGCCTTTTTCATGAAGCTGGCGGGATTTCCCCTCCACAGCAGGTGGGCGAGTGAGGAATACCTGAACTTCCTGCGGCAGAAAACGGCTGGACGGTGAAGAAAAAGCGCCGTGCTGAAAGCGTCCTTCCCGCTGACCTATGCGGAATGCGTGAAAAATGGAGGTGTGATAAGATGTCATTTTTTGAGAACACCAGAAAGCCTGTGGGGCTTGGCGGGAAAATCATGGTCGCCATGATGAACCTGGGTCACAGTCCTGTGGCACGGTGGGGGCTTCATTTTTGAATGCTTGCTCCGGATGCCAAGGTGCTGGACTGCGGCTGCGGCGGCGGTGCGAACATGAAAGACTTCTGCTGAAAAAAATGCCCGCAGGGTATTGTCAAGGGCATTGACTATTCGCCTGTCAGCGTGGAAAAATCCAAAAAGGTCATCAAGGCCACTATCGCGGAGGGACGCTGCACCGTCCTGCAAGGCAGCGTGGCGGATATGATGTTTGCTGATAGCTGGTTTGATGCGGTGACTGCCTTTGAAACCGTCTATTTCTGGCCCGATCTGCCGCAGTGCTTCCGCGGAGGTTTACCGGGTGCTGAAGCCCGGCGGGACATTACTCATCTGCAACGAAAGCAACGGCGACACGGACAAGGACAAGAAGTGGACGGAGATCATCGGCGGCATGACCATCTACAAAGACATTGAATTAAAGGCATATCTGGAGCAGGCGGGCTTTCACGATATTCAAATTCATAAAAAGAAAAGCTGGCTCTGCATCACAGCGCGGAAATGAGGGAGAGCAGACAGATGAAGGACAAGCAGCTCCTATTTGACCGCAAAAGCCATGTGCTGTATTCCAAGCCTTGCAAGAAAGAGATCCTGGCGAAGATCGCCCTGCACTATCCGGAAGCGGAGTGGGAGACGGTATGGGAAAAGGTACAGCGGCAGTATGTGGACTTCCTCTCCGACTGGCGCACCGATTTGGGCGGCAAACGGAACTTCCACAACGGCGTAGGCGGCACCTACGACTGCATCGCCATTATGAGCTATTATGTAGTCTGCAAAGCCGTTACATCCTTCCGCGAGATCGAGGAGATGGAGGAAAACCTGATCCTGCCAATCTTCCGCAGGCTGCGGTTCGTGGACTGCAACAAGCCGTTCTGGAGGAAGCTGATGTACAGGCGTTTGTGCGGGCGAAACGCGGCTGCGACAAATGGCACGATTACGAGATGACGGTTGCGCCTTATGAAAACGGCAAGCCCATCTATTATGAGTTTACATCGTGTCCGGCAGCGGAGTTTGCCATCCGGCACGGCCTTACGGATATCATGCCCGCCCTGTGCAATGTGGACTATGCGTCCATGGAGCTGCTCCACGCAAGGCTGGTGCGGACGACTACCTGCGTGGATGGCTGCCGATGCGACTACACCATCTGCGGCGATAAAGACCCGTACTTGAAGGGACATCCCGAATACCGGGACGAGGCGGGATTCAGAAGAAACAAATAATACTGTAATGCAAAGGCGGTGAGACAAATGGAAACTTTTCTTGGAATCATGATCCCTTTCTTGGGTACAACGCTGGGCGCGGCCTGCGTGTTCTTTATGAAAAAATCCCTTGGCGATCTGGTGCAGCGCTCCCTTGCCGGCTTTGCCGCCGGTGTGATGGTGGCAGCGTCCATCTGGAGTTTGCTGATCCCCGCCATTGAGCAGTCGGAGGATATGGGGAAGCTGTCCTTTCTCCCCGCCTTTATCGGCTTTTGGAGCGGCGTGCTGTTTTTGCTCCTGCTTGACCGTTTGATTCCCCATCTTCATGTGGGAAGTGAACAGGCCGAGGGTCCGAAAAGCAAGCTCGGGCGCACCACCATGATGGTGCTGGCTGTTACCTTACATAATATCCCGGAAGGAATGGCAGTCGGCGTGGTGTATGCAGGTTTTCTTTCGGGAAATACGCAGATTACTGCGGCAAGCGCACTGGCGCTATCCCTTGGCATCGCCATTCAGAATTTCCCCGAGGGTGCGATCATCTCCATGCCGCTCCGGGCGGAGGGGGAACGCAAGGGCCGAGCGTTTCTCGGCGGCGTGCTTTCCGGCGTTGTCGAGCCTATCGGCGCGGTGCTGACGCTTCTCGCGGCGCAGCTTGTGATCCCGGCGCTGCCGTATCTGCTGAGCTTTGCAGCGGGTGCCATGCTCTATGTGGTGGTAGAGGAGTTGATTCCGGAAATGTCGCAGGGGCGGCACTCGAATCTTGGAACGGTGTTCTTTGCGGTAGGCTTCAGCGTGATGATGGTGCTGGATGTGGCGCTGGGATAGGCGCGGCTGTGCCGCAGCAATGACATCATCTGCATCCGAGGCTCACTTGGCGTCGAATGAAAACGCCGGGACACGGCGACGACCGCCGGGATTTTTTGCATGAAGACCGTTAGAAAAGAAAGGGGTCCCAAGAATGAAGCCTGACTACAAAAATTGGATCCCCAAGGGGAATGATGGTTTTCGCTCATCGCGGGAACAGCACTATCGCTTGCGCTGCTGCTCGTTTTCGGTGCATTCGGCATCGGTGCGAGCGGAAAGCTGCGCATCGTGCTGGGCGTGGTATTCGGCATCGCCTTTGTCGTCTGTGCAAAGTACACCAGTGGTGCGTGTATGCCTATCGGGTCTTTTCCTATGACGGCGAGCGCAAGCTCTCAAAGCAGATCATTGACGGCACGGCGGAGCATATCACCCTCCCGGATGGTGGCGTGGGGCTGGACGTGGGCTGCGGCAGCGGCGCGCTTACCATTGCCTGCGCAAAGCGCAATCCGCAGGGGAAAATGATCGGCATCGACCGCTGGGGCAAGGAATACGCCTCCTTCAGCTTGCCGCTGTGTGAAAAAAAACGCTGCTGCGGAGGGCGTGAAAAACGCTTCATTCCAACGT
>VOFK01000608.1_pt1 | contig 27066 bp, 36 predicted proteins | sample 5384121 | NCBI WGS metagenome assembly VOFK01 (sample SAMN12384730, study PRJNA508395) | human gut metagenome | isolation source: healthy gut J | host: Homo sapiens | reverse complement strand
TTCCCGCAGAAGCCAAGTGGTTTCACCAGCCATGGTTTGTCTATGGTCATCGCCGGGATCCCCTTCACCATGCCGGCCATCTGGATCGGTCTGATCGTGATCTTTCTGATCATCGAGGCCTGACCGCCGGTCTGGTCACGATCTGGTTTGCCGTGGGCGCGCTCGCCGCGCTCATCGCCGCCATGTTCCACGCGCCGCTGTGGCTGCAGCTCGTGTGGTTTTTCGCCGTGTCGATCGCGGCCTTCGCCGTGACACGCCCGCTGGTGAAAAAATATATCAACAGCCGCACCCAGCCCACGAACGCCGATATGCTCATCGGGCAGGAATGCCTCGTCACGGAGGATATCGACAACCTGACCGGCCGCGGCGCCGTCGTCACGTCGGCGGGAAGGTCTGGACCGCCCGCGCCAACTCTGACGCGCCCATCCCCGCAGGGACCGCCGCCACCGTGCTGCGCATCGAGGGCGCCAAGCTCATCGTCACACCCGCCTGCGTGACCGCGGGCGCAAAAGAATAAGGAGGAATCACCATGCCATACGTTCTCTACGGAATCATCCTGATCGCGCTCATCATCCTCGTGCGCAACATCCGCATCGTCCCGCAGGCACAGGCCTATGTCATCACCCGCCTCGGCGCCTACAAGACCACGTGGGGCGTCGGCCTGCACCTGAAGATCCCGTTCATCGAGTCGGTCGCCAAGCGTCTGTCGCTCAAGGAGCAGGTCGCGGACTTCCCGCCGCAGCCCGTCATCACGAAGGACAACGTCACCATGCAGATCGACACCGTCGTCTACTACCAGATCCACCGACCCGAAGCTCTACACCTACGGTATCGAGCAGCCGATCCTCGCGATCGAGAATCTCTCGGCCACGACGCTGCGCAACCTCATCGGCGACCTTGAGCTCGACCAGTGCCTGACCAGCCGCGACATCGTCAACACCAAGATGCGCCAAATCCTCGACGAAGCCACCGACCCCTGGGGCATCAAGGTCAACCGCGTGGAGCTCAAGAACATCATCCCGCCCAAGGAGATCCAGAACGCCATGGAAAAGCAGATGAAGGCGGAGCGGGAACGCCGCGAGGCCATTCTCCGCGCCGAGGGCGAAAAGCGCTCCGCCATCCTCGCGGCCGAGGGCGAGAAGGAATCGGCCATCCTGCGCGCCGACGCGAAAAAGCAGGAGCAGATCCTCGAGGCACAGGGCCGCGCCGAAGCCATCCTGACCGTGCAGCGTGCGACCGCCGAGGGCATCCGGCTCATCAACGAGTCCATGCCGTCCGACGCCGTCATCAAGCTCAAGAGTCTCGAGGCCTTCGCCGCCGCCGCCGACGGCCGTGCGACGAAGATCATCATCCGTCCGAGATCCAGGGCGTTGCCGCGCTGGCAGCCGGCCTGGTCGAGAGCGTCAAGGGCGAGGCCCCGAACGCCTGATCACCGGCCGAATTTACACCGACCCGCGCCGGGCCCGGCGCGGGTTTTCGGTAAGAAAGAGAGAACACATATGAACTTTCCATTTTTGAAGAAAAACAAGCCAGCCCCGACACCGGAGGCACCGGCTGCACCGCGCGCCCCGTTCCCCTTCGCCGCACCAGCGCAGGACGAGCCCGTGCCCGCGATCCCATCGATGCGCACGTGCTGGATTTCCTGCACAAAATACGACGCCGCGCCCGATCAGGTCGACACGCAGGCGCTCACCGACGCCATGCTCGCCGCGATGCAGCGCGGTCTGCGCGGCGAGGCGGGCGGTCTGCCGATGCTGCCGGCCTACCTCGCGCCGCATGGCCACATCACCGCGCCGAAGGACAAGCGCGTCGCCGTCATCGACGCCGGCGGCACAAACTTCCGCGTTGCCACCGTGCACTATGAGTTCGGCCAGCCCATCCTGGAGGACGAGCGCACGCTGCCCATGCCCGGCTCGGAGCAGGACGCCGACTGGATGGACTTCATCCGGCTGGCGGCCGACGCGCTTGAGCCGCTGCTCGACCGGGTCACGCAGATCGGCGTCTGCTTCAGCTACCCGGCGGAGAACACGCCGGAGCTGGACGCGAAGGTGCTCGGCATGACCAAAGAAGTGCAGCTGACTGGGTGGGAGGACCACCTCGTGGGCGCGGATCTGGCCGAGGAGCTCGAACGCCGCGGCTGCACGAAGCTACCCATCGTGGTCATCAACGACACCCCGGCCACGTACCTGAGCGGCTCGACCACCATCGCCAACAACTATGCCAACGGCTTTGCCGGGCTCGTCAACGGCACGGGCACGAACACGTGCTGCCTGCTGCCGGTGCGCGCGATTGAAAAGCTTGGCCGCGACGCTGACGGCGAGATGCTCGTCAACCTCGAGTCCGGCTCGTTCACCGACGTGCCGCAAAGCGCGTTTGACAAGGCGCTCGACGCGGCCTCGGCCGCACCGGGTGCGTACCGGTTCGAGAAGATGACGAGCGGCCGCTACCTCGGCGAGCTCAGCCGTCTGGCGCTCATCGCCGCAGCAAACGGCGGCCTGTTCGCGCCCGAGACAGCGGACAAGCTCTGCGCGCTCGACACGCTGAGCGCCGCCGACGCGGACGCCTTCGGCGCGGACCCGGACTGCGGTGCCATCGCAGCGCTGGCCGCTGCCGCGGACGCCGACCGCAAGACCGCCGCCATGGTCATTCAGGGCGTGTTCGGTCGCGCGGCAAAGGCCATCGTTGCAAACATCGCGGCCATCGTCTTCCTGACCGACGGCGCGAAGAACCGCTACCGCCCGATGGTCGTGGCCGTGGACGGGTCGCTGTTTCGCTACTCGACGCTGCTGCGCCCGGCCGTCAGCGAGGAGCTCGAGGCGTTTCTCGTGCAGAAGCACCAGCGCTACTGCGTGTGCAAACCCGTGCCGAACGCCTCCGCCATCGGTACGGCCGCCGCGTCCCTGCTGCAGGGCTGAAACCAGGCGCAAAAAAGCCGGATGTCTGTGACATCCGGCTTTTTGTGCCTATGGTGAGGATTTTGCGAATATAACAGGAAATCTCGTTCCAGGTGGGGGAATCACTGCATCAGAACCGCACACTTTTTGCGCTGCTTCGGCCCGCACGCTCATCTGAGCGGCTGGTCGCGCTCGGCCCAGAGGTAGTTCGTATTGCGCCACAGGAAGACCAGCAGCTCGTGCCGGTAGCGCTCGGGGTCGACCAGCGCGGACATTGCGTGCTCCGCACCGGGGATAACGACGAGCCGCTGCGGCCGCCTGCAGGCGGCGCAGTTGCGCTCGCTGTGGTGCAGGGGGACGAAGGTGTCCACGTCGCCGTGGAAAAACAGGATGGGCAGGGCAAGCGCCGCCATGCCGGGCGTGGTATCGACGGCATCAAAATCCAGCCCGTTGCGGCGCAGGATGCGCACGCAGATGCGCGCAAGCGGCTTTTGCAGCCAGCGGGGTGCCCGCGTGCCGTGACGCACGGCGTCCGTGACCTCGAGCTCAAAGCTGGAGTAGCCGCAGTCGGCCACGACGCAGGCAAGCTCGCCCTTCAGCTCCGGGAGCTGCGCCGCCAGCAGCACCGACGCCGCGCCCATGGACACGCCGTAGAGCGCGATGGGCCGCTGCACGCGCGAGTGCTCGCGCACCCAGTGCACCCACTGGGCGATGTCATAGCGCTCGAGCTGGCCGAACGTGAGGCACTTGCCCTCGCTCAGGCCGTGCGCGCGCTCGTCGATGAGCAGCAGGTTGCAGCCGCCGGAGGCGTACAGCGCCGGGAACTGGGCGCTGAAATCATGCTCGGCGTGGCTGTGGTAGCCGTGGCAGAGGATGACCGTGGCGTGGGCGTGGGGCACGCGGTAGAGCCGCGCGTGCAGGCGCGTGCCGTCGGTCGCGGGTGAACATCCTCGTGCGGCTGCTCCTGCATGGCCGCGACACCGGCGCGCACGCGCGCGAGCGCCGCCCGGCCCTGCTCAGAGTCGGCCGTCCAGCCCTGCTTGCGCAGGACGTGCTGCTCCCACACGGCCTGGGCGTCCGCACCCTCCGGCACGCGGCCGAGCGCCTTTGCCAGCACGCGCTGTTCGATGTACCACGCGAGCAGCCACACCAGCGCCGCCAGCGCCGCCGCGCCCAGCAGGCACAGCAGGACGATCCAGATCGGTTTCATATCCGCGCCTCCGGAGCGGCACACAGATCGAGCACGATCTTCTGCGCCAGCAGCAATCCCGCGCTGGCCGGCACCCACGGCAGCGAGCCGGGCACGCTCCGGCGGCCCGGCGGCGGGGCGCAGAGCATCTCCGGCGTCATGGCGGGCTCGGGGCTGAACACGACCGCGTGGTGGGTAATGCCGGCGCTGCGCAGCTCGCGGCGCATGACGCGCGCAAACGGGCAGCCGCTCGTCTGGCTGATATCGCAGAGCTCGAACCGGCTCGCGTCCAGCTTGTTGCCGGTGCCGAGCGCCGACACGATAGGAATGCCGCGCGCGTGCGCGGTACGGATCAGATCCACCTTGCAGGACACGAGATCAATGCAATCGGCGATGTAATCATACTCCGTGTTGAAAAACCGCTCCCGCGTCGCCGCCTCGTAGCGCTCGGTGCGCGCATCAACGGCGATGGTGGGGTCAATGTCGTGCACACGCGCGGCCATGACGGCCGCCTTCGACTGGCCGATCGTAGAGTGCAGCGCGCAGCACTGGCGGTTGAGGTTGCTCTCGCTGACGGTGTCCTCGTCCACGAGCGTGAGCGCACCGACGCCGGCGCGGGCCAGCGCCTCGGCACACCAGCTGCCCACGCCGCCGAGACCGAGCACCGCCACGGCTGCCCGCGCGCGCGAGCGCGCCCTCGCCGAGGAGCATCTGCGTGCGGATGGTCTGCTCGGTCATAGCGCGCCCCTCCCGCTCAAAAGGTCACGACGAAATCCGTGCCGTCATAGCCCGCCTCCGTGACCTCCCAGCCGGCCTTAGCCTCTGCCTCAAGCGCATCGGCAAGGGCGCGCGCATCGAGCACGGCCGTGTCGTAGCGCTGTGTTTTTGTTCTGGTCATATCTGCCCCTCCATGGAAAGTTGAAAAAGAGCCGTCCTGTTCGGGCGGCTCCCGGCTTGCTCAGAGAGCGAGCCGTCACCGTCAGGCATTTTGCACAGCAAATATGCCTGACGAATAGAATCTCATTCGAGGCGGGCGCTTCGCCCCCTCGAGCTCCCCCGCTGCTCTGTCAACATGGTGCGTCCGCACTTTGCGATAGACACAGAGCCGCCCGGCGGGCGGCTCTGACGTGTGTCTGATTTATCCGACGTACTTCATGCCCTTGAGCTCGGTGCTGGTCCAGCCGTCGAAGAACGTGCTCTCCCATTCATTGAAGTCCGCCGTGCGCAGCGCCTGATCGCCAAGGTAATCGCAGTAGCGCTCGCCCTGACCGACGTAGTACACGAGGTGGTAGCCGCAGTAGGAATCGCTCTCATTGAAGACGATGCCCACGTCACCCGGCTTGCGCGCGGGGTCAAAGCAGAAATCGTTGAACTCCTGCACCATCTGACCCTTGTAGACGTTCTCATACAGGCCGCCCTTGGTGTTCGAGCCGCTGTCCTGACTCATGGAATTAGCAAGCTGTGCGAAGTCGTCCTCGGTCTGGTCGCTCTGCGTCCAGCGCTCATAGACATCGTCGATCGCGTCCTTGGCCTTCTTCTTGTCGTCGTCGGAGTACGTGCCGTCGCTGTCGCTATCCTGCGCCTTGATGAGAATGTGGCGGACGTTGACGGTGTTATAGGTATTATCATCGCGGCTCTCGAAGAGCACGACGTAGTAGCCGCTGTTCTCCTGCTCCACGACGGTCACGTCATTGGCGTGGCGGTCGGCGCTGTAGAGCCAGTCGGCGTACACGGCGGAGCTGAAGCCCGAGCCCTTGGTGTCGGTATTGTCCGTGACGCTCGGCGCAGTGGTCGTGCCGTCCTCGGACTCCTTGGCGGGCACGTTTGCCGTGACGGCGGCAGTGAAGCTGTCCGCATCATGCGTGGCAGCGGCGATCTTGTCGGCCGTGGCCTTGGCGGCCGCCATCGTGGCGTCCGTGGTCTTGGCAGAGGTGTTGCCGTCGTCGTCCGTGGTATCTTCCGTGTCGGCCTGGACGAAGTAGTACTGATAGCTGAACGTGTCGTAGCTGTCCTTTTTCTCGGCGTAGCTCGCTGCGATCTGCTCGGGCGTGTAGGTGTAGCTATCGTACTGCTGCTGCGAATACTTCGTGGCAAGCTGGCTCATCTCGAGCATGTGGCGCACGACCTTCTTGGTCACGCCGTTGCCGTAGGCCGCCTGGAGATACTTGCTGACGGAGTTGTACTTATACTGCTTGGCAGCGAGCTCGATGTAGGAAAACTGCTCGTCGACCTCGTGCTGGTCGTCCTCGTCGAGCGAGACGCCGGCCTTCCCGGCGGCATCGCACAGCGCCGTGACCTGCACCAGATTCTTCTCGGCAGCGTCCCGGAAATAATCGTCCCAGGTGTCAAACTCGTCACTGATGCCGCATTCCTGCTCATCGAGCGGCTTGCTGGTGTCCAGCTTGACATAGGTCAGATAGTTGCCGTACTGGTTGCAGAACGAGAGGTAGGCCGTGCGGTAGGCGTAATTGACCTCGGCCGAGGAATACTTCACATCGCCGACCTGCAGCGCGGGGCGCGCGGTGTAAAAGAGGCTGGAGTTGCCGATCAGAATCGCGGCAACGAGCAGCACGACGATGATCGAGCCGACCGTCCACTTGATCTTGCTTTGCTTTGCGCTCTTTGGCTTCCTTCTGCGAGGCGACCTGGCGGCGCTCCGTGCCCAGCGCACGCTCATCTGTGCGGCGCTTCTTGTCCTGGGATGCACTCATTCGTGATTCACCTTATCCTTTGAAAATAGTGTTGCCCGCGGAGACAGGCTCCGTTTCCGGAAAATATGCATAGATTATAGCGCAAACGGCCGACGGTTTCAAGTTCTTTCTAGTTTGGCTGTGCCGGTTCGTGCATTTTTTCGCGCCGCGGCGCATACAATGGCCGTATGCGAATCATCCGGGAGGTGAAAACACATGGGCCAGGACCTCGACGACTGGATCTTCGGCGGCCAGAGCGCCGCTCCGAGCGACCGCTGAACCGAAGCTGCTGCCGCTGTGCGCCGACGGACACGCACGGCGGTTTTCCTTTTGCGCGCCGCGCGGAGGATTTGCCAGCGCCCCGCATGCAGGGGCGTTGGCACGAGGCAGTGAAAAATTCGGCGTTTTTACTGAACATTTCATTCAATTTTTGTTAATTAAATCATTGACAAAAAGAAGACGAACTGCTATACTGTAGCCAGAACCAGAGAAGAGCAGCAGCCCCTCACGAGGGGCAGCGCCTTTAGAATACAGGTTCAGCGCAATCGATGGAGGTGAGTCCGATGTACTGAATCGTCCGGAAGCAGACAGGGTTCTGTCATTCCGGAGACGGCACGCAGTGGTGCGGAATCTTGCAAACGCATGTTCCTTCCCGGCGGTCGGAGTCCGCGTGCAGCGCGAAACCTCTGCACACGGCAGGAAAAGAAAACAAAAGGAGGTTCTGGTGATGGAACCGAACACGGCAGGATAGCCCCTTGTTCCGATGTTGGAGCAAGGGGCTATCTTTATGTCTGAAAGGCAAAAAGATAGCCGAATCCATTACGAGGCGGGCCTTGCCCCCTCGTGCTCCCCCTGCTGCTCTATGGACGGAATATTTTGCGGCTGGGTGTACCGCTGCCGAAAAACAGCTCGATTTCTTACGAGAGGGCCTTGCCCCCTCGTGCTCCCCTGCTGCGCAGATACCTTATGGAATGCACCGCACTGCCGAAGGTGCCGGGGAAAACGTAACCTTTCCACCTCATCCGCCGAACACAGCTCGGCACCTTCCCCTCAAAGGGAAGGCTTTGTTAGTGCGCCCAATTTGTTTACATAATTTTAGTTTACATAATTTTGTATATGCAACAATAAAACGAATACCTTATCCGTCACAATACGCAGTACTATGCTACATTTTCATCCATTTTAAGTCTTTGTTACTTTGCCAAATAAATTTACATAATTCAGTTGACATAATCACAATTTTTCGTGCAGCAGTGCGATCACTGCCGTGATGCAGCCGGTCAGGACGCTCAGGTCGGCCGCGTTCCAGATGATGCGCCGGAAAAACGGGATGACCGCACGCGGCAGGTACACATAGTCCGTGACCGACCCGCGCGCCCAGCGCTCGATGAGGTTGGCCAGCGCCGCCGAGCATCAGGCCCATGCCGATCTGCAGCGCCGTGCCGCTCCGGCGGCAGACACACACGGCCGCCATGGCCGCGAGCGCAGCAGCAGACACAGTCTGCAGCGCAGCGGCCGCCCGCGGCTTTTGCGCGAGCTTGCTGCACAGCAGGCCGCGGTTGTGCGCCCGGCGCAGCTGCACGCGCCGCCCGATGCGCAGCGGGAAGGTTTCGGCCGGCAGGGCGTTGATCTGCCGCCGGATGACCGCCTCGGCTGTCAGCACGGCCGCCGCCGGCGCAACGGTTTTCCACATGGGGCTTTCCTCCTTCGGATTGGAAATGTCTGTGCGCATTGTAGCACAAATGCGCCTGTGTGAAAAGGTTCACAGAAAAGTTTCCATTTTGGGGTTTACAGGCGCGGCGGGATGGTGTAAGGTGTTTTTAGAGAAATGTAGTATAAATACGGATCAAGGTCGAGAAATTTTAGTCAAAAAGGAGAACCTGCCAACATGGAACTGACGCAAAACCCGTCCGTACTGGAGCTGGTGCGGAAAACCGCCGAACTCACGACCCCGAAAGAGATCGTCTGGATTGACGGCTCGGAGGCCCAGCTCAAATCCTGAGAAAGATCGCCGTGGAAACCGGCGAGCTCATCAAACTCAATGAAGAAAAACTGCCCGGCTGCTATCTCAATCGCAGCGACGTCAACGACGTGGCGCGTGTCGAGGGCCGGACATTTATCTGCTCTAGGACCCGCGAAGAGGCCGGCCCCACAAACAACTGGATGGATCCGGACGAGATGAAGGCCAAGCTGCACGAGATTTTGCGCGGCGCCATGGCCGGCCGCACGATGTATGTCATCCCCTACGCCATGGGCGTGATCGGCTCCCCGTTTGCCAAGTACGGCATTGAGGTCACCGACTCGATCTACGTCGTGCTGAACATGGCCATCATGACGCGCATCGGCACGAAGGTGCTCGAGGCGCTCGGCGACAGCGACGATGTCATCCTCGGCGTGCACTCCAAGGTCACGCTCGACCCCGAGAATCGCTACATCGTCCACTTCCCGGAGGAGAACAAGATCATCTCCGTCAACTCCAACTACGGCGGCAACGTGCTGCAGGGCAAAAAGTGCTTCTCGCTGCGCATCGCCTCCGTGCTCGGCCGCCGCGAGGGATGGCTCGCTGAGCACATGCTCATCCTCGGCATCCAGAATCCCAAGGGGCGAAGTTCGCTATGTGACGGGCGCGTTCCCGTCCGCGTGCGGCAAGACGAACCTCGCCATGCTCATTCCGCCCGAGGGGCTACCGCAAAAACGGCTGGAAGTGCTGGACCGTCGGCGACGATATCGCCTGGCTGCGCCCCGGCCCGGACGGACGCCTCTGGGCCGTCAACCCCGAAAACGGCTTCTTCGGCGTCGCCCCCGGCACAAGCCAGAAATCCAACCCGAATGCGCTCGCATCCACGAGCAAAAACACCATCTTCACGAACGTCGTGCTCAATGAGGACGACATGACTGTCTGGTGGGAGGGCATGACCAAACAGCCGCCCAAGGGCCACCTGCGCAACTGGAAGGGCGAGGTGTGGGACGGCAGCGACGGCACGCGCGGCGCGCACCCGAACAGCCGCTTCACCGCACCGGCGGAAAACTGCCCGTGCATCAGCGAGGGAGTTCTTCAAGGGCACCGGCGTGCCGATCAGCGCGATCATCTTCGGCGGCCGCCGCGCCAAGACCGCTCCGCTGGTCTACCAGTCCCGCGACTGGGCCCACGGTGTGTTCGTCGGCGCGACGATGGCGTCGAGACGACGGCCGCCGCGACCGGCGCCGTGGGCGTGGTGCGCCGCGACCCGATGGCCATGCGCCCGTTCTGCGGCTACAACATGGCCGACTACTGGCAGCACTGGCTCGACATGGGCGAGAAGCTGCCGAACGCGCCGAAGATCTTCAACGTCAACTGGTTCCGCACGGATGACAACGGCCGCTTCCCTGTGGCCGGGCTTTGGCGACAATCTGCGCGTGCTCGAGTGGATCCTCAAGCGCTGCTTTTGACGAAGTGGGCGCAGACGAGACGGTCATCGGCTACGAACCGAAGCCCGAGGACATCAACCTCGACGGCAGCGGCGTGACGGTCGAGACGCTCAGGGAGCTGCTGACGCTCGACGCCGAAAGCTGGCGCGAAAACTGCGCGGGGCATCCGCGAATACTTCGCGCAGTTCGGCGACAAGCTGCCGCACGAGCTGCGTGAGGAACTCGAGGCACTGGAAAAAGCGTTTGCCGAGTAACAGGTACATAAAGAATCCCGCTGTCCCATGGACAGCGGGATTTTTTGCGTGCGTCAAAAAGCCTTCCGGCGTTCGCGCCCGCAGCCTTTTTCCAACAAAAAGCCCGGCGCAGTGGTCCTCGTTGGAGCTAAAACAGCAGCGACGCCGCGCCATACGTCACGACAGCGACGATGACACCGGCCGTGACAACACCGAGCGCGATCGGCGGGAAGGCCTCCTTAACGCGCATCTCCAGCATGGCCGCGATGAGCGAGCCCGTCCACGCGCCGGTGCCAGGCAGCGGAATGGCCACAAAAATGAACAGGCCCCAGAAGCGCGCACGGCGCACGGTGTCCGACTTTTTAAGCGCGCGCTGCTCCATGCGCGTGACAAAGCCGTTGAGCCGCTCGCTCTTCGTGCGCAGCCAGGCAAAGATCTTGCGGATGAAGAGCACAATGAACGGCACCGGCACGAGGTTGCCGAGGATGGACACCGCGATGGCGATGCGGTAATCCAGGCCATGCGCCACGCCGATCGGGATCGCACCGCGCAGCTCAAGCACCGGCACCATGGAGATGAGAAAGGTCATGACGATCTTCCCAAACAGGCTGTTCCAAATCTTCAAATTACAAATCCTCCAAATCGTTGCGTCAGCGGCGGAAGCGGACGATCTTTCCCGCGCCGGCCAGAAGCGGCTTGCGGTTGAGCAGGAGCAGCAGTAAGATGCACACTGCCTGCGCGATCTTCCAGCCCGGAAGCTGCAGGACGATGAAGAGCGTCTGCACCGTCACCAGGATGCAGTTTTCCGTGACGCCCACAACATAAAAACCGGAACGGATGAACTTGCGCGCATCCACTGCCCGGATGACAAACACGACAAAATAGCTCGCGCACGTGGCGATGGCCGCGCCCTGCACGCCGAGCTTCGACGGGATGAGCAGGAAGTTGAGCGCGATGTTGAGCAGCGCGCCGATCATGGATGTGACGAACGTGCGCTTGCTGCGCTTTTCGACCATGTAGACGCTGCCGAGATAGCTCACGAACGCGGAAAAGACCATCGCCATGCCGAGCACCGGTACGTACAGCCACGCGCCGTAATACTGCTCGGTCGTGAGCACATGGATCTCCGGCACGGCGAAGGCGATGATGCACGCGCCGGCAAGGAACATCACCGATTGGAACGAGCACCAGACCTTCGAGAAGAAGCGGATCGTGCTCGCGCCGGCTGCCCTGCGCCTCCGAGACTTTGGGAAAACTGCCACGCCTCCATGAAAATGCCCGACACGAGCGACAGGATCGTCGGCATCTTGTAGGACACGGCGTAAATACCGTTGGCGTCCACGCCGAGGTAGGCCGTGACCATATAGCGGTCGGACTACGCTCGTGATCCACCAGAACACCGTCGTCGGGATCATGGGGATGCTGTAGGCCAGCATCTCTCGCGCGGCCGCCCAGCCCGGGCGGAGCATGAGCTGGCGCCAGAGCCGCTCGCGCACGAACAGAAGCAGCGTGCACGCCAGATCCGCCAGCGCGACGGAGAGCACATAGCCCGTGATGCCCATGCGCAGACCGACGAGGAAGAAAGCACGTTCAGCCCGATGACGAGCACGGTGTTGATCATGCCCTGCACGGCGAAGAGCGCCGTGTGTCCCTCGGCGCGCACAAACTGCGCGCACAGCGAGTGGAAGCACGAGCACATCGTGTACAGTGCGATCAGCCAGAGGAACCCGTCAAACTGCGGAAGAGCCCCAGCAGCGGGCAAAATGGCCACGAGCAGCACGGCGCCCGCCAGAATCGTATACACGCCGACGGAGAAGATGTTGCGCCGCTGCTCTGTGTGGTCCACGGCGAAACGGAACACGCCGTCCGTGATGCCGAGGCTGATGAGCGGGAAGAGCAGATTGGCCGTCTGCGTGATGAGATCGGCGGTGCCGTAGTCCGCCAGGGGTGAGACAGCTCGTGTAAAAGCGCACCATGAAAAACACCAGCAGCTTGCTGCCGAAGGTGCCGAGGCTGATGAGCATGGTGTTGGACACGAGGGTTTTGTATTTATTGTTGCTGTTCGACATAGGCGTACCTGTGTTTCTGCCCGCGCAAGTAAAAAATTTCCGCCAGTTCGGCAGGCGCGGACACAGTCAGTATAGCACAGTTGACGCAAAAGCGGGAACCCTTTTTGCAAACCGGGGCGAAAAAAAGCGCGGCCATGACACGAAAAAGCCGCCCGCGCAAGAGCCCCGCGCGGGCGGCCAGACCGTCAGTGCGTGTAATAAGCGAGCGCCGTGCTGTCGGCCACGATGGCGGCGCACGACCCGGCCGAGAGTGCCTCAAAGCACGCCTTCGACCCGCCGGTGACACGCTGCGCCGCGCCGAAATGCTTCAGGAGCTTCTCGTCGGCCGAGAGGGCGGCCATGTACGTCTCGTCCGTGCCGAGCAGGACGGTCGTGCCCTTGAGGCTGCCGGTGGTGCGGTATTTCGAGTCGCCGCGCACGATGAGCTGCAGCTCATTTTCAAGATACGGCGCGGTGAGCGTCATCTTCTGCTTTTTCTTGTTCTTGCTGTCTTTGCTGTCGGTCTGGTCGAGCACCATGCCGCCCCAGGCGCAGTCGACATTGCCGCTCGAGAGCTCGACATAGGCGTTCTGATTCGAGATCGGCTGATACTGCAGCGTCCAACCGAGGCGGGCGCAAACTGCCTGCGCGAGCTCGACGTCAAAGCCGCTGTAGCCGTCGCCATCGGCATAGCTCATGGGAAAGCGCTCCTCGTTCAGGCCCATGATGAACGTGCGCTGCGGAATGTCGCCAAGCGCGTCGAGCGCATTGGCGTCGCTGTCAAACGTCGTGTCGTCCGTGCCGAACCACTTGAGCGCGAGGCTGTGGATCGTCCCGTCGGCGCGAGGATCTTGAGCGCGGCGTTGACATACCCACCGCCGCCTGATCCCCGTCGCGAAAGCCGATGCGAAACTGCTCCGTGCCGAGCGTCTTGACCACGCGGTAGCTGCCGACCGTCTTGCTGCACGCTGCACACAGGAAACGCACAGCGCGAGCGCAAGCAGCAGCGCCGCGATCCGTTTTTGTATGCTTCAAGGGAAGCCCTCCCGAAATGAAAATCAAAAAGCGCACCGGGACCCGATGCGCTTTTTATCATACCGAATCTCGCACGGCCGTGCAAGAGGGAAAAGCTGAATTTTCTCTTACATTTTTGTCACGGCCGCTCGTTGTAGCGCGCGAGGAACTGCTTCGTGCGCGCCTGCTGCGTGTCGCCAAAGACCTGCTCGGGCGCGCCCTGCTCGACGATGACGCCGCCGTCCATGAAGATGACCTTGTCGGCCACGGCGCGGGCAAACGCCATCTCGTGCGTGACGATGACCATGGTCATGTGCTCCTCGGCGAGCGCGCGGATGACCTTGAGCACCTCGCCCGTGAGCTCGGGGTCGAGCGCGGAGGTCGGCTCATCGAAAAACAGGATCTCAGGGTTCATCTCCAGCGCGCGCGCGATGGCCACGCGCTGCTGCTGGCCGCCGGAGAGCTGGCACGGATAGGCGTCGGCCTTGTCGCCAAGGCCCATCTTCTCGAGCGTTTTGCGCGCGGATGCCTCGACCTCCGCCCGGTCGCGCTTCTGGACGCAGATGGGCGCGTCCATGACGTTTTTGAGCACGGAGTAGTGCGGGAAGAGATTGAACTGCTGAAAAACAAGGCCAAAATAATTGCGGATCTGCTTGAGCTCTGCCTTGTCGGCGTAGACGGCGGCGCCATCGTCACCGTCGCGCGGCGTCCAGTGTCCGTCAAAGCAGACCTCGCCGGAGTCGATGCGCTCGAGCAGCGTGGCGCAGCGCAGCAGCGTGGATTTGCCGCTGCCGCTCGGGCCGATGATGGCCACGACCTCGCCCTTTTCGACCGAGAGCGAGATGTCCTGCAGCACTTCCAGATCGCCGAAGCGCTTGCGGATGTGATTGAGTTCCAATACAGGCATGGTGTCTCCCTCCGATCAGTGATAATAGCTCATGCGCTTTTCGATCTTCTCCATCGCCCAGGCCACGATCGCGTTGAACACGAAGTAGAACAGGCCCGCGACGAACAGCGGCATGACGCTGCTGATGGAGTTGGCCACGCGCTTGGCGATGGTGAACATCTCGGCATAAGAGAGCACGAACGCCAGCGACGTGTCCTTGACGAGGGTGATGACCTCGTTCGTGACCGGCGGCAGCACGCGCTTGACCATCTGCGGCAGGATGATGCGCCCGAAGGTCTGCCCGCGCGTGTAGCCGAGCACCTCGGCCGCCTCATACTGGCCGACGGGGATGGACTCGATGCCGCCGCGGTAGAATCTCGGCAAAATAGGCCGCGTAGTTGATGACGAAACCGATGATGAGTGCGGCGAACGTCCAGCCCGCCGTGAGCTTCATGCCAAAGACATAAAACGGCGCAAAACACACCACGATTAGCTGCAGCATGAGCGGTGTGCCGCGCAGAATGGAAATGAAGAAGCGAACAACATATTGCAGGGGCTTGAAGCGGGACATCCGCCCGAAGCACACCAGCAGGCCCAGCGGCAGCGACAGCAGCAGTGTGAGCGCGAAGATCAGGCACGTGGAGCCAAGGCCCTTGAGCAGCTGGATGCAGATCATGGAAAATGACATGGTTTCCTACCTTTCCCGAAACCGCGGCAAAGGGCGGCGAAGTGACTTCGCCGTCCTTTGGAGCAGATTCTGGATATGTGTTGACGGTCCTCAGCCCTGCTGGCTCAGGTAGTACTGGGCGACGCCGATGTCGATGGCGACCGCGTCCACCAGGCCGGATTTGAGGTTCATCATGGCGGTGTTGTAGTCAGGCGTCTGCTGCAGTTCCTTGAAGGTATCTGCCAGATCCTTGGCGCCGTCCGGATCTTCCAGTGCGCTCAGCGCGGAGGAGCCGGCCTGCGCGACGACGGTCTTGTCCTTGAGGTCCGCGAGGGAGTTGATGCCGGAGTTGCCGAGCGTGACGACGACGATGCTGTTGTCAATGTACGGCACGCTGAACGTGTAGCTGTCTTCGCGGCCGGTCATCGTGAAGCCGTTCCAGATGCAGTCGATCTGACCGGCGTTGAGGATGACGTCCTTGGTGTCCCAGTCAATGGGGGTCTTGACGAGCTCCCAGTTGTAGATATCGCACACGGCCTGCGCCAGGTCGAGGTCAAAGCCGGTGTATTCGCCGTCCGCGCCCATGTAGCCATACGGAGGATACTCGGCGTCGAAGCCGACGGTGAAGGTCGTGCGGGCCTTGAACTCGTCGCTCGCCTGCGCGGCGTCAAACGTGGTCTCGGTCTGCTTGTCAAGGCAGAGCATCGCGTCGAGGTTGTAGTCGGAATACTTCTTGGCGATCTCTTCGACCTTGCCGTCTTTGTAGAGCTGGAAAAGGGCGGCCTGCACGGCGTCGCGCAGCTCGGTGTTGCCCTTCTTGAAGCCGATGGCGTACTGCTCGGTGGAAACTTTCTCGTCGAGCATCTTATAGCTTGCGTCCTTCTTGCCGCAGGCACACAGTGCCAGGCACATCACCAGTGCGAGCACCAGCGAGATCACTTTGGTCATCTTTTTCATGTCTGTTCTCCTTCATCGTATTTCAAAATTTGTTTTTGCTTGTTAGCACGCTGTTATATTACCACATTAGCACGATAAAGCAATACCTTTTTTCACATTTTGTTGTGCAGATGCTGCACAACCGTTTTTTCGGCCGTGGACGCGCACAGCCGCTCTTGCATTCGTGGCGCAAAACGGGTAGAATAAAAAGTTGTTGTTATTCTAATAGGAATCCGGAGGATCCCTCGTCATGCGTTATGACGCCGGAAGCTGTGACGTCGCCGTTGTCGGTGCGGGCCACGCGGGCATTGAGGCCGCGCTGGCCGCCGCCCGGCTGGGACTGGACACCGTCTGTTTTACGATCAATATGGACGCCATCGGCAATATGCCCTGCAACCCCGCCATCGGCGGAACGGGCAAAGAGGCATCGTGCGCGACTCGATGCGCTCGGCGGGGAGATGGCGCGCGCGGCCGATCAGGCCTGCATCCAGTACCGGATGCTCAACCGCGGCAAAGGGCCGGCCGTGCACTCGCTGCGCGCGCAGGCCGACCGGCGGAAATACCAGGCCGTGATGAAGCACACGCTCGAGCTGCAGCCGAACCTCGCGTCAAGCAGGCGGAGGTCGTGGCCGTCGAGACGGAGGGCGGCCGCGTCAGCGCCGTCGTGACGGCAAACGGGCGCTGTCTACCGCTGCCGCGCCGCCGTGCTCGCGACGGGCACGTATCTGCACGGGCGCACGATCGTGGGCGATGTATTGCGCGATTCCGGGCCGGACGGGCTGGCGGCTGCCGGGCCGCTGGCGGAATGCTGCAAAGCGCTGGGACTGCGTATGCGCCGGTTCAAGACCGGCACGCCGCCGCGCGTGAATGCGCGCACGGTGGACTTTTCCCGCATGGAGCTGCAGCCGGGCGACGCGGAGATCGAGCCGTTTTCGTTTTCCACCACGCACCCGGTCGAGAACAAGGCCGTGTGCTACCTGACCTATACCAACGAGCGCACGCATGCCATCATCCGCGCGCGAACCTCGACCGCAGCCCGATCTACCCGGCGTGATCGAGGGCGTCGGCCCGCGCTACTGCCCGTCCATCGAGACGAAGATCATGACCTTCCCCGATAAGCCGCGGCACCAGCTGTTCATCGAGCCGATGGGTCTGGACACGGAAGAGCTCTATATTCAGGGCTTCTCCTCCTCCCTGCCGGAGGAACGTGCAGGTCGCGATGCTGCACACACTCATGCCGGGGCTCGAGCACGCGGAGATGACCCGCTGCGCCTACGCGATCGAGTATGACTGCGTGGATCCGACGGAGCTGCTGCCGACGCTCGAGGCCAAGAAGGTGCCCGGCCTCTACGGCGCGGGGCAGTTCTGCGGCTCGTCCGGCTATGAGGAGGCGGCCGCGCAGGGCTTCGTCGCGGGCGTGAACGCGGCGCTGAAGCTGCTGGGCCGCGAGCCCATGATCCTCCGCCGCTCGGACGGATACATCGGCACGCTGATGGACGACCTCGTAACCAAAGGGCACGAACGAGCCGTACCGCATCATGACCATCCCGCTCGGGTACCGCCTGCTGCACCGGCAGGACAACGCCGACGAGCGCCTGAGCGCCATCGGCCACCGCATCGGGCTGGTATCGGACGAACGCTTTGCCGCCGTGCAGGAAAAATACCACCGCCTGGTGGACGCCGAGTGCGCCCGGCTGGAAAACGCACCTCGCCCCTGTCGGACGCCCTCGCCGCGATGCTCACCGCGCGCGGCACCGCGCCGACGAGCTCGGGCGTGAGTCTGGCCGACCTTCTGCGCCGGCCGCAGATCACGTATGCCGACCTCGCGCCCTTTGACCCCGCACGGCCGGAGCTGCCGCACGTCGTGACCGAGCAGGCGGAGATCCGCCTCAAATACGCGGGCTACATCCAGCGCCAGCTGCGGCAGGTGGCGGAGTTCACCCGGCTCGAGGAGCGGCTGCTGCCGCCGGATCTGCCATCGACTACCGGGAGGTATCCTGTCTGCGGCTCGAGGCGCGGCAGAAGCTCAGCGACATCCGCCCCGCCAGCCTCGGCCAGGCCAGCGCATCTCCGGCGTCTCCCCGCCGACATCGCGACGCTGATGGTCTATCTCGAGCCGGGAGGGACAGAAATAAAATTATCTGTATTTCTGCACTCCTGCATAGATATTTGACATACCCATTCCGGACGGCGCAACGCCGTCCGGGAACTTTATGCCGAAATCCATCTTACCCCTTGACAGATGCGCCGGCGCATGGTACCTTAACTGTACCAACACGGTTAATACAGTTAGTACGCTACAGAAAGTTGGTGTTGCACTACGATCTCGATCAATTACCGCGATTCCCGGCCGATCTATGAACAGGTGCGCGACGGGCTGCGCCGGCTGATCGTGTCCGGCTCACTGCCGCTGGGCGAAAAGCTGCCCTCGGTGCGCGAGCTGTCCACACAGCTGACCATCAACCCGAACACGATCCAGCGCGCCTACCGTGAGCTGGAGACGGAGGGCTACATCTGCTCCGTTGCCGGGCGCGGCAGCTACGTCTGCGCCCAGATCCCGGACGATCCTGCGCGGCAGGTCGCGCTGCTGCAGCAGTTCGATGCGGCCGTGCAGGAGCTGCTATACCTCGGCATGCGCTGCGAGGAGCTGCGCCGCCGCATCCCCGAAGGAGGAACGAACCATGATTGAAGTCAAAGACGTCGTCAAAACGTTTGACGGCTTCCGCGCGCTCGACGGCGTGACCATGACCGTACCGCGCGGCGCGGTGTACGGCCTCGTCGGCCGAACGGCGCGGGCAAGTCCACGCTCATCCGCCATCTGACGGGCATCTACCGCCCGGACAGCGGCGTGATCGACATCGACGGCCAGCCCGTGTACGAAAACCCGGCCGTCAAGGCGCGCATCGCTCATCCCGGACGACGTGTTCTATTTCCGCAGGCGACGATCCCGGACATGATGCGCTACTACCGCGGCATCTACCCGGAAGTTCGACGCCGAACGCTATCAGAAGCTCGGCGAGGTGTTTCAGCTCGATCCGAAGCGGCAGATCCGCCGCCTGTCCAAGGGCATGCAGAAGCAGGGCGCGTTCTGGCTGGCGATGTGCCTGCGGCCGGACGTGCTCGTGCTCGACGAGCCGGTCGACGGCTCGACCCCCATGCGCCGCCAGGTCTGGAATCTCGTGCTGGCCGATGTGGCCGAAAACGGCACGACCGTGCTTTCATCTCGTCGCACAATCTGCGTGAGCTCGAGAGACGCGACCATGTGGGCATTATGAACGGCGGCAGGTCCTGCTCGAGCACCCGCTCTCGGAGCTGCAGGCCAACATCGTCAAGGTGCTCGTGGCCCTGCCGGACGGCACAGAGCTGCCCGAGGGGCTCGACATCCTGCACCAGAGCAGTCAGGGGCCACCTGTACACGCTCATCGTGCACGGTGACGCCGCCGAGGTCACGAACCGGCTGTCCACCGCGCAGCCGCAGTACTCGATGTGGTGCCGCTGACGCTCGAGGAGATCTTTATTTATGAATTGGGAGGTGCAGACTATGCCGTCAAAGACATCCCTTCTGTAACGGGACGGAATTTCGCAAGTGTCTGTCGCGCTGGTGGCCTGGCTGTGGGTCATCTACGGCGTGATCCTGTTTATCATGCTGCCAGGTGCGCTGCTCAACGCGCGCTCGACGATACCGTATGTGTCGACCGGGCAGATCAGCTACCTCTCGAACGTCATTCTCTCCGAGACGCAGATGCTGCTGCCGCTGACAGCGTTTTTTGCGCGGGCTGCTCGCAGCCGCCGCCATGTTCGGCTATCTGTACACGCCGCGCAGCGCGGGCTGGCCGCCTCCCTGCCGATCCGGCGCGGGTGCATGTTCCGCACGCATCTGCTGGCGGGCCTTGTGATGCTGCTGTCAGCCGAGGCCGTGATCTTCGGCCTCGCCGTGCTCATCGAGGCGACGCGTTTTCGAACTCGTCATCGGGCCGCTGCTCATCTGGCTGGGCATACTCGCGCTCGAGACGGTCGTATTCTACGGCATCGCCGTGCTGTGCGCCATGTTCACCGGCCACGTGGTCATGCTGCCGTGCCTGTACCTGCTCGTGAACTTCATCGCCGTGGGCTTCCAGCTGCTTGTCGAGGCCGTGCTCTACATGTTCGTGTACGGCATGTCCGGGCATGGTGGATCTGCCGGTCGACTGGCTCTCCCCGCTGGTGCTGTTCATGCGGCGCACAAGTGTCGGTCACGCCGATCTGGTGCGTCCGATCAGCGGCACGGGGGCGGAGGTTGCCATTGCCAACTTCTCCGGCTGGATCTATCCGCTCGTCTGGGCGGTGTTCGCGCTGCTGCTGCTCGTATGCGCGGGGCAGCTCTACCGGCGCCGCCGCATGGAGAGCGCGGGCGACACCGTCGCCATCCCGGTGCTCAAGCCGGTGCTGAAGTACATCGTGGCGCTCTTCGCCGGTCTGGCAATGCCGGTCGGCGTATACGGCATGCTGCTCAACGTACCGGCCTACCGGGCACATCTGGCGCCGTTCCTGCTGCTGGCAGTCCTCGGCGCGGCGCTCGGCTTTGTCATCAGCGAGATGGTCATCCGCAAGTCCCTGCGCATCCCGCGCACGGTCTGGCGCGGCTGCGCGGTCACAGCGGCCGTGTGCTGCCTCGTCGGTGGTCGGCGCGAAGTGCGACCTCACGGGCTACGCCCCTGCCGCATCCCGATGATACCGCGCAGGTCAAAAGCGCATCATCTGCAACGGTTACAGCTCCGCGCTCACCGAGGCGGAGAACATTCAGGCCGTGGAGGACATCCACCGCGCCGTCGTGGCGGAGCGCGAAAAGATCACGGACGACACCAGCATCACCAGTCTGCAGCTGACCTACAAGCTCTCGAACGGCAAGGTGCTGATGCGCGAATACATGCTCCCCCGACACGAGCACGCGTCTGGCGCAGATCGAGCAGGTGCTCAACTGCGACGAAGCGCGCACCACGCGCAACACGCCGGCGCTGGCCGTGACGCTCGAGCACCTCACCTACACAAACATCGGCTATGAGACCGAAAGCGGCGACTACCTCTACGTGGAGCTCACGGCCGAGCAGGCGCTCGACCTGTACGAAAACGCCATCGTGCCCGACTGCTGCGGACTTTGGCACCATGGCGCCTGGCTACCGACAGCGGCACGCGGCAGAGCACGGCCTACGCCGTGACCATCGGTTATCAGCTCAGCCAGTACGACCCGGCAACGGGCGAAACGATCTATCGCCGACGTCGACTACACCCCGCTGACCGATTCCACGCGCACGCTTGCGTATGCTGCGCGCGCACGGTATCGAGCCGCTGCTCGAGGGCGACTCGATCAAGTACGGCGGCGAGCCTGACACGCAGCCGGCCATCAACACCTACGAAACGGCTGACAGCAGCTTCGGCCGGTAACACCCGCAAAGCCCTACCGCCCGCACATCCGACGATGTGTGGGCGGTTTTTGCCGTTCACAAATCAGACGCAGTGTTCACAAATGCTTTTGGGAATATTCGAAAAATCTTCGCCCTTTGTTCATGCGCGTGTTACAAAATCGACTACGATATAGACACTTCAAAAACAACACAGCCGGGAGGCAAAAACATGAACGACGCTTCCATTTCCCCGAAAGCGAACAGCCGGAAGCTGAAACCACTTCCGCACAGGCAGGGACCGAAACCACCTCCGCGCAGGCAGAGACCGAAACCACTTCCGCACAGGGACCGAAACCACCTCCGCGCAGGCAGAGACGGCGGCAAAAACGGGACCGGCTCCGCGCGCAGGGCCGCGTGTGCCCGCAGTGCGGTGCGGCGCTCGAGCCGGGCGCGAGCTTCTGCACGAGCTGCGGCGCGAAGATCGACGGCAGCGAGGACGTGACGTATCACATCGTCCGCCCCGAAGCCGAGCGCAGCTACGAGGACGCAAACTTCCACCCCAGCGACGATGCGGGCAATACTCCGCCGCGCTACTACACGCCGAACGACGACGCCTGGGCCGAGAAGCCCAAGCACAAGCACCGCCCGAGAAAGCCCAGGACTGCGCACACGCCGGAACAAAAGCGGCTCATCACGCGCATCGCGTGCCTGTGCCTCGTGTGCGCGCTGCTCGGCGGCCTTGGCGGCGGCGCGATTGCGGGGCTCATCACCCGCTCCGGCAGGACCGGCAGCAGCTCCGCCTCCAACTCCGGCGGCACGCTCGTGACGCAGCCGGTCAGCTCCGACCCGAGCTCCGCCGCTGCGATCTACAATCAGGCGTGCAAGCAGGTCGTCGCCATCACGACGGAAGTGACCTACACCAACTACTTCGGCCAGACCAGCTCCCAGGCGAGCTGCGGCAGCGGCTTTTTCATCACGGATGACGGCTACGTGCTCACAAACTACCACGTCATCTCCACCGCGCACCAGTACGGCTACGCCGTGTCCCGTGCTCACCTACGACGGCACGACCTATCAGGCGACCATCGTCGGCGTGGACGAGGACAATGACATTGCCCTGCTCAAGGTCGACGCCACCGGCGTGACGCCCGTCACCTTCGGCGACAGCGACAGCATGACCGTCGGCGACACGGTCTACGCCGTGGGAAACCCGCTCGGCGAGCTGGAGTTTACCATGACGAGCGGCATGATCAGTGCGCTCGACCGCACCATCACCACCTCCGACGGCACCGACAACGGCATCAACATGTTCCAGATCGACGCTGCCGTCAACGCCGGCAACTCCGGCGGTCCGGTGTACTAACACCTCCGGTCAGGTCATCGGCATCGTGACCGCGAAATACAGTTCCTCCGGCGTGGAGGGTCTGGGCTTCGCCATCCCGGTCAATGACGCCGTGGCCATCGCAAACGACCTCATGAAAAACGGCACCGTGACCGACCGCGCTCAGCTCGGCATCACGCTGCAGACCATTCCGGACAGCGCCGCGCAGTACTACAACATGCCGAAAGGCGCGTATGTCAACGCCGTCAACAGCGGCAGCTGCGCCGAGAAGGCCGGCCTGAAGGCGGGCGACATCATCACCGCCATCGACAACACGGCTGTCTCCTCCGGCGACGCGCTGCGCAGCGCGTGCGCGGGTACTCCCCGCCGGTGAGAGCGCTACGCTGACCGTCTCGCGCAGCGGCGAGACGCTGAAGCTGACCGTCACGTTCGACCGCGCCAGCGACAGCACGAAGTAAGCGCGCACTCCTTCTCTATCGTCCATCGGCGGCGGGTAACCGCCCCGCCGCCGCAAACTTACCAATCCTCTTTTTTCTTTCTCCCATCTTCATTTTCCCAAGCGGAAGAGCGCCGTGCAGAGCGATCTGCATCGGCGCTTTTTCCATGTCCGGACGTGGGCTGCACGGTGACCGCCGCCGCAGCGCAGCTGGCACAAAAACCGGCAGCCAGAAGGCTGCCGGTTTGCGGGTTGTTTTGTTTCGTTGTACGAAAAAGCTTCTGATGCTGCGATCAGTTGAACCAGCCCAGACCGAAGAACGTGCTGATCTGCACAAGCAGGATGAAGAACATGATCACGGGGCAGAGATACTTGATGCAGAAGGTGTAGAAGCCGTGGATGTGGCCATTGTAGCCGCTGTCGATCTCGCCGTACAGGGATTTTCGGCTTGATCTCCCAGCCGACCATGATGGACATGAGCATGGCGCCGAGCGGCATGGCAATGCCTTCGGAGATCATATCCATGAAGTCGAGCCAGTCAGCGCACCAGTCAGCCTTGGGTTGATGTGGAACAGATCCTTCGGCGCGATGCCGTTGGAGCCGAGACCGTCAACCGCGACGAGGCAGGCCAGCAGGGTGATGGCGAGGCAGACGACGGCGAGCACCTTGTTGCGGTCACGCTCGTGACCCTTGGCGCTGGCGTGGTCGATGAAGGTGACGGAGACCGCCTCGATCAGGGAGATGGCGGAGGAGATGGCCGCGATCAGAACGAGTGCGTAGAAGATCAGGCCGAAGATACCGCCGATGGTGCCCATGTCATGGAACACGTCCTGCAGCGTGGCGAACAGGAGGTTCGGGCCGCCGAGCTCGATCTCGGAGACGGCCATGCCCTTGGCGATGCCGTTGGCGACGGCCGCCGGGATAACGGCGAGACCGGCCATCAGGGCGACGATGGTATCGGAGATAACGATGATGACGGAGTTTTTCGGGAGGTTCTCATTCTTGCCGAGGTAGGAGCCGTAGGTGACCATGGCGCCCATCGCAAGAGACAGGGAGAAGAACATCTGGCCGCCGGCCGTTGCGAGAACTTCCATAAAGCCGGGCGCCTTGTCAAAGAAGCCCGCCTTCAGAGCGTAGCCGGGGACGAACATGTACTTGAGGCCGACGTCCGCATTCGGAAGCGTCCAGGCACGGATGATGACGATGACGAGCATGACGAACAGTGCGGGCATGCCGATCGTGTTGAACTTCTCAATGCCGCCGCCGACACCGCCGCGGTTGATGAGATAGCAGATGAGCATGAACAGAACCATGCAGCCGATGCTGGCCCACGGGTTGGTGAGCAGAGCCCCAAGGAGCTGCTGTCCGGCATGCCGCTGAACATGCCGACGACGTTGATGACCATGTAATACTGATGCAGTAGCCGCCGAGGACCGAGTAGAAGGTCATGATCAGGAACGGGGCGATGATGGCCAGCCAGCCGATCCACTTGAACTTCTTCGAGACCTTCTTGTAGGCGTTGACCGGACCGAAGCCGGTGCTGCGGCCGATCGCCAGCTCAGAGAGCATGATGGCGAAGCCGACAAATGCCGCCAGAGCCAGGTAAACGATCAGGAAGGTAAAGCCGCCGCATCTGCCCATCTTGTACGGGAAGCCCCAGATGTTGCCAAGGCCGACGGCGGAACCGATGGCAGAGAGCAGAAAGCCGATTGTGCTGCCAAATGAACCACGTTTGTTTTCGTCCATTGTTTTTCCTCCAATTTCAAATTGCTTTTCCCCGGAACTCCCCCACCAAAATAGTGCCGGACGATAACCGCTTCGTCCGGGCATCCATAACCGCAAGTGGGAAATTCTCGATGAACTTATTGCTAATTTACACTAAAAACACAAAATCCGCAACTGTTTTCCGGCAATTTTGTTCATAAACTGTTCATTTTAGACGAAGCAATGGTTTGAACTGCAAAAAAGGAACCCGTTTTTAGATAATCTGACGGCGTTAGCAAAATGGCAACTCCCAAATTTTTGATATTCTGTTTTCGAATGGGTGACTTTACTGAAATATATTCGAAGCACATTCGTCCATATGACACATACACAAAGACATCTTTGCCGCCGGGAGTCTTGCATTTTTCCGGCAATCATGTATAATGCTTTTGTTACCCTGTTATTTTATTTAGGAGGAATTTCAAATGACATATGAGATGGATATCGCCGGGCTAAAGCGCGATCTGCCCCTGGCAAGGTCTCGGACGACCTGTACATCGGCGCATTCGTCATGTTCGGCGATGTGGAGCTTACCGTTCACTGCGCCGCCGAGCTGCTCAAGCTGACGCCGGAATATGACTATCTGATCGCACCCGAAGCGAAAGCCATCCCGCTGGTGTATGAAATGGCCCGCCAGAGCGGCGCGGACAAGTACTTCGTCGCCCGCAAGAAGGCCAAGGCCTACATGAGCAGCGTGTTCCAGGTGCACGTCAAGTCCATCACGACGCAGGGCGTGCAGACGCTCGTGCTCGACCAGACGGACGCGGAGCTGATCCACGGCAAGCGCATCGTCATCGTGGACGACGTGATCTCGACCGGCGAGTCGCTGCGCGCGATGGAGGAGCTCGTCAACGAGGCCGGCGGCATCATCGTCGGCAAGATGGCCGTCCTCGCCGAGGGCGACGCCAACGACCGCCCCCGACATCACCGTGCTCGGCAAGCTGCCGCTGTTTAACCCCGACGGCACGCAGAAAGTGTAATCCGAACGCACAGAACACGCGGGCGCTGCCAACGCCCAGCGCCCGCGTGTGCCATTTCAAGGAGGTACCGCCATGAACCTGCTCTTTGCGATCAACGGGGGCTACATCCCTACGTTTCTAAACTGTATGCGCAGCGTGCTGCTGCACGGCGGCGCAAGCCACTACGAGGTGTTTATTCTGCACTCCGACCTCACGGACGGCGACGAGGCGGACATCCGCGCGGCGCTGCCGGACGTGGGCCTGCACTTCGTGTTCGTCGACCCCGCGATGTTCGACGGCTTTCCGAGTCGAAGCGCTACCCGCGCCAGATCTATTACCGCATCGCGGCGCCCCTGCTGCTGCCGGACACGCTCGAGCGCATCCTCTACCTCGACGCGGACACCATCATCATCAACCCCCTGACAGCGCTGTATGCCACGCCGTTCGGCGATGCGTATTTCATGGCCTGCACGCACACGCGCAAGCTGCTCGAAAAGCTCAACGCCGCGCGTCTGGGCATGGACGAGGCGGCGCCGTACATCAACACCGGCGTGCTGCTGTATAACCTCCCCGCTCTGCGGGCCGATCTGGACATGGAGCGCGTGCGCGCGTTCGCCGACGAAAAGCAGGACGTATTCCTGCTGCCGGATCAGGACATTCTCACCGCGCTCTACGGCGACCGGGTGCACCTGCTCGACAGCATGGTCTATAACCTCAGCGACCGCATCCTCGCGCTGCACAACGCGGAGCTGCGAAACGCCCCGGTCGATCTCGACTGGGTGCGCGCGCACACGGTCATCATCCACTACTGCGGCCGGCTCAAGCCGTGGAAGCCGCACTATGTCGGCGTGCTTCGACGTGTTTTATCACGAGCTGATGGAAGAGATTCAGAAATAAAAAACATGCGTCCCGAACGATCGGGACGCATGTTTTTTTTCCGCGCAGGCCGCCGAAGAACGCGCGCAGCGCGGCCGCACAGTCCTCCGAGAGCACGCCGCCGTAGATGGCGGGGTGGTGGCCGTAGCGCTCCTCAAAGAGGTTGAGCACGCTGCCGCAGGAGCCGAAGTTCGGCTCTTTCGCGCCATAAACAACGGCCGGCACGCGGGCGTTGATGATCGCCCCGGCGCACATGGGACACGGCTCGAGTGTGACATAAAGCGTACAGCCGTCGAGCCGCCATGTGCCGAGCAATACGTAACCGAAACGAAGTACAATTGAT
>VOFK01003797.1_pt1 | contig 27069 bp, 41 predicted proteins | sample 5384121 | NCBI WGS metagenome assembly VOFK01 (sample SAMN12384730, study PRJNA508395) | human gut metagenome | isolation source: healthy gut J | host: Homo sapiens | reverse complement strand
TTACTGTTTAGGTTCATATAAAAACATGTCTCATAAAAACTCCTAAAAGAACAGATTGACAATTAAATTGGTGATCTTTTTACTATAAAATTATCGAAAACATACAAAATGGCAGAAAATCGGAATAGAAATTCCCGGAATAAGGAGGTTATCAACAGTTAAATATAAATTATAAAATCATATAAGTAGATATTGAGTTTTATAAGATATTAGAGTAGAATATTATTGAAAGGAGTTGATACTTTGAGTAAATATTATTCTGATGAGCAACTCAACCAGGTAATAAATGTAAAGCCTAAAAATCGCATTACAATTGATTGTCATTGATTTGCGACAGATTTCCAGCCATAAAAGGACAAATTTAGAATGACAGATGGATAATACTGAAAAATCCGAACGGCAGGAATTTGTTGAAGATCTGGTTCAGATAATCACAGTATTTAGCTGCAAGTTACAAGGAAAACGAGCGAATAAAGCGAAGAAACTTATCCGAGAATTGATGCAGGAGGAGACCGATGGTAAAAGCCATAAAAGTAATGTTGATCCCAAATAATGTACAGAAAACTAAGTTGTTTCAGTACGCCGGTGCTTCAAGATTTGCTTATAACTGGGCTTTGGCCAGGGAAATAGAAACTATGAAAAAGGCGGAAATTCATTTCGGATGCAGAACTCAGAAAAGAATTTACAAGGCTTAGACATTCTGAGGAATACGCATGGTTATTGAGTATTTCTAACAATGTAACCAAGCAGGCAATTAAAGATGCCTGTACTGCTTATCAGAACTTTTTCAGGGGTTTGCAGAAATTCCCGAGATTCAAGTCAAGAAAGAGGTCCATGCCGAAGTTCTATCAGGACAACGTTAAGATACGATTTAGTAATACCCATGTTAAATTTGAAGGCTTTTCCTCCAGCAGGAAGGCCAATAAGCAAAAAAGGAATTGGGTAAGACTTGCAGAACATGGACGCATTCCTACAGATGCTAAATATAGGAATCCGCGAATATCCTTTGATGGGGTGAACTGGTGGATCAGTGTATGTGTGGAATTTCCTGACTGCAGGGAAACGCTGAATGAGGATGGAGTCGGCATAGACTTAGGAATCAAAGACCTAGCTGTCTGCTCTGATGCTGTTAAGTATAAGAACATCAATAAGAGTCAGAAAGTAAAGAAATTAGAAAAACAAAAACGCAGATTACAGCGTAGTATCTCTCGTTCTTACGAGAAGAATAAGAAAGGGGAAAGTTACTGCAAAACAAATAATGTAATCAAAAAGGAAAAACTTTTATTAAAACGAAATCACAGATTAACAAATATCCGTAAAAACTATTTGAATCAGACCATATCGGAGATCGTAAATCGAAAGCCAAGATTTATATGTATTGAAGATCTGAATGTCAGAGGAATGATGAAAAACAGACATTTATCCAAAGCAGTTCAGGAACAGGGATTTTTTGGGTTTAGAAAACAGCTTGAATATAAGTGCAGCGATAAAGGGATCCAGCTTATTGTGGCGGATCGGTTTTATCCATCCTCAAAGCTTTGCAGCTGTTGTGGAAACATCAAAAAAGATTTGAAGTTATCTGACAGGGTTTATAGATGTGAATGTGGGAATAGGATTGACAGAGATTTCCAGGCATCTATAAATCTCAAGGCTTATGGAGAACGATTTGCAAGCTGAGACTGAAACGTTAATGCAAATATGTACGGATACGTTAGTCCGGAATTTACGCCTATGGAGAGTACAAGAACTTGTGAGTAGATAGATATTTATATCGTCAAAAGCATACTCGTTGAAGTAGGAATGAAACATAGAAGTTTATAACTTTTTATAAGTTTTCAGTAACGGATGCGGATGTGACGAAACGAGAAAAAATCATTTCCTGTATTCAGGAGGGACGCGGGGTATTGGGGATCGAATTCGGTTCGACCCGGATCAAGGCGGTGCTGATTGACGAAAACCATAATCCCATTGCAGCGGGCGACCATGAATGGGAGAATCGTCTGGAAAACGGTGTCTGGACCTACCGTCTGGAGGAGATTTGGGAAGGGCTGCAGGACAGCTACGACAAACTTGCGGAAGATGTGAAAAACACCTATCAGATCCAGCTGACCCGCCTGGGAGCCATCGGATTTTCCGGAATGATGCACGGATATATGGCATTTGACCGGGAGGAAAAGCTGTTAGTGCCGTTTAGGACATGGCGCAACACGATGACGGAGGAAGCGGCTGCTGTGCTGTCGGAATGCTTTGCCTTCAACATTCCGCAGCGGTGGAGCATCGCACATCTGTATCAGGCGATTTTAAAGGGCGAGGAGCATGTGGAAAAAATCGACTATTTAAGCACCCCTCGCCGGTTACATCCACTGGAAGCTGACCGGACAGCGCGTTGTCGGAATCGGAGAGGCATCCGGGATGTTCCCCATCGACTCTGCAACCGGCGATTATGATGCAGAAATGATACAGAAATTTGATGCGCTCGTGGCGGACAAAGGATTTCCCTGGAAGCTGCGGGAAATATTACCGAAGGTGCTGCGTGCCGGAGAAATGGCAGGCACGCTGACGAAAGAGGGCGCAAGGCTTCTGGATCGTTCCGGGTGTCTGCAGCCGGGGGTTCCCCTGTGTCCGCCGGAGGGAGACGCCGGAACCGGAATGACCGCGACAAAGAGCGTGGAAAAGCGCACCGGCAATGTGTCCGCAGGGACGAGCGTGTTTGCGATGATTGTTCTGGAAAAGCCGCTTTCTGCTATGCACCGGGAAATTGATATGGTGACAACGCCTGCGGGTGATCCCGTTGCGATGGTGCATTGTAACAACTGCACGTCAGATCTTGAACGCATGGGTCGGGCTGTTTGCGGAGTTTGCAGAATGTTTTGGCATTAAAGCAGATAAAAATAAACTTTTTTCCACACTTTATCAAAAGGCGATGGAGGGCGATAAGGATTGCGGCGGCATGATCGCCTGCAATTATTATTCCGGGGAACCGGTGACCGGTCTGGAAGAGGGCCGTCCGATGTTTTTGCGCAGACCGGACAGTCATTTGGGACTTGCGAATTTTATGCGGTCGCATTTATATGCGTCACTGGCGACGTTAAAGATCGGTCTGGACATTTTATTAAAAAGAAGAGGACGTGAAAATCGATTCCATCACCGGACACGGCGGACTGTTTAAAACAAAGGGGCGTCGGACAGAGTATTCTGGCGGCAGCCATGAACGCGCCGATTTCCGTGATGGAGACGGCGGGAGAGGGCGGCGCCTGGGGCATGGCGCTTCTGGCGGCATACATGCTTTTCAAAAAGACGGACAGAGCCTTGGGGACTATCTGGACAGCCGGGTATTTGCTGAGAGAAAGTCAGAGACCATGGAGCCGGATCCGTCGGATGTCGCAGGCTTTGAGACGTATACGAAGCAGTATCAGGCATGCCTTTGCAGGGGAAAAAGCTGCGGTACAGGCGTTCTGAAAAGATGCAGGTGCAATGCTGCAATTGCAGATGCCGCAAAAATAGCGGCAGAAAACAGGGAGAAAACGATGCTGGAAGAACTCAAAAAAGCAGTATATGAAGCGAACATGGATTTGCCCCGGTATGGTCTGGTGACCTTTACCTGGGGCAACGTCAGGAATCGACAGAGAAAGCGGGCTGTTTGTCATTAAGCCAAGCGGTGTGGAGTATGATCAGCTGACACCGGAGGATATGGTTGTGATGAATCTGGACGGTAATAAAATAGAAGGAAGCTACCGCCCGTCCTCGGATACGGCAACGCATCTGGAGCTGTACCGGCGTTTCCGAAGATCGGCGGAATCGTACATACCCATTCCTCCTATGCGACCAGCTGGGCCCAGGCAGGACGTGGGATTCCGTGCTATGGAACGACGCATGCGGATTACATGTATGGGGAAATTCCGTGCGTGCGCTGTCTGACCCCGGAGGAGATTGCAGAAGCCTATGAACAGAATACCGGCAGGCTGATCGTGGAGGAATTTGTCCGGATGGGAAAAGATCCGATGGCAGTTCCGGCAGTTCTGTGCAAAAACCACGGCCCCTTTACCTGGGGAAAGGATGCCAGAGAAGCGGTACACAATGCGGTCGTGCTGGAAGAGGTTGCAAAAATGGCATACCGGACAGAATCGATCAATCCGCAGGTAAAGCCGGCACCACAGGAGCTTCAGGATAAGCATTATTACAGAAAACATGGCGCAAACGCCTATTATGGTCAGGAGAAACACTAGAACAGGAGGAACAACATGGCAAAGCTGGTTATCAACGAGAACAAAACAGAAGGACACATCAACCCGGAAATTTATGGACATTTTTCCGAACATCTTGGCAGATGTATTTACGAGGGGCTGTATGTAAAGGAGGATTCCGGGATTCCCAATGTCAACGGAATGCGCACCGATGTGGTGGAAGCATTAAAAGAAATGAAGATTCCGGTGCTGCGCTGGCCGGGCGGATGCTTTGCAGACGAATATCACTGGAAAGACGGTATCGGACCGAAAGAAAACCGCAAAAAGATGATTAACACGCACTGGGGCGGTGTTGTCGAGGACAACAGCTTCGGTACGCACGAATTTTTTGAGCTGTGCCGCCAGCTGGGCTGCAAAACCTATGTCAACGGCAACGTCGGAAGCGGAACCGTACAGGAAATGTCCGAATGGGTAGAATATATGACCTTTGAAGGCGTTTCTCCAATGGCAGATCTGCGGAAGAAAAAACGGACACGAGAAGGCGGGAAGGTGGACTATTTTGGCGTCGGCAACGAAAACTGGGGTTGCGGCGGAAACATGACACCGGAATATTATGGAAACCTGTACCGCAGATATCAGACCTATGTGCGCCATTATCAGGACAGCGCCCCGATTCAGAAAATCTGTGGCGGCCCGAACGCAGGGGATGACAACTGGACGAAGAAGGTGTTGGAAACCTGCTTTGCAAGTCCTGCGCCCGAGGATGCCCATGGATTTATGGATGGTCTGTCCATGCATTATTATACGGTTCCCGGGGAAAGCTGGATGAACAAGGGTTTTGCAACGGAGTTTACAACTGACGGCTGGTATCAGGCACTTGGCAAGGCGCTTCACATGGATGATCTGATCAAAAAGCACGGCGCGATTCTGGATCAGTACGATCCGGAGAAAAAAATCGGTCTGATAGTGGACGAATGGGGCAACTGGCACGAAGTAGAGCCGGGAACCAATCCTGGATTTTTGTATCAGCAGAACACGATGCGGGATGCGCTTGTAGCTGCCGTGACGCTCAATATTTTCAACAAGCATTGTGACCGCGTGAAGATGGCGTGCATTGCGCAGCTTATCAATGTGCTGCAGTCCGTGATTTTGACAGAAGGCGAAAAGATGATTCTGACGCCTACGTATCATATTTTCCATATGTATAAATATCATCAGGATGCAGAGCTTTTGCACAGCGACTTAACCGGCGTCGACACGATCCAAAACGGCGAATTTTCCATTCCGGCGCTGCAGGAATCCGTATCCGTGCAGAAAGATGGCACGATCACGGTTACATTGGCGAATCTGTCCGCAGAGCAGAGCTATCCTGTGGAAATCGCGCTGACGGAAAAAGAAGAACCGTACTGTTTCTGCAAAGATCCTGACCGGCGCAATGAATGCGCATAACACGTTCGAGGAGCCGGATGCTGTGAAGGAAGAATCCTTTGAGGGTGTGGCGGAAAAGCGACGGTACCCCTGAGTTGGAAATTCCTGAGTGCAGCGTCATCTGCCTGCGGATTTCCTGAAAATGGACACACAGAAGAAGCCTTGCTTGAAATGTCTCGCTGCGGATCTTGACGAAGAAGTGTTATGAAACAGCTGCACCGGCTATATCGTGCAAAGCTCGATCCGGATGTAAAAACGGCGCAGCAGGTGTATGAAAACGGCTGGAACTATGTAAGGCGACTATCTGGAAGCCGGTACCTGTCTGGCATGCGGCTGTTATGTGGAGCTGCGGGCTGCGGTGAAAAAGAATCGCTGTCCGTATCGCCACTGGGAAAAGTAGACCCTGCGGATGGCTGACGTTGTGGCAGCATGGATCGACCGTGACAGGAGCGCGGACGGAAGAAGCCGGGATCGCAGTCAGGAAAAGCAGGACATCGTAGCTGGATAAACCTGGAAAAAGGGGGAAAATCGGATGCTGCATATCAGAAATCTGGAAGAGGGCGGGAGCTGTTCAAGGTGCTTGGCTCGGATATCCGGGTGAACATCATTTTTACTGCTGTTAAAAAGAAAAAGAAATGAATATGAATGAGATCGCAGCCAGGCTGCAGATCAACGGCGACGCTGACCAGCCATATCCGAAAGCTGGAGGAGGTGAGGCCGGGCTGATCCGTGTGACCCAGGACGTGTCGGGACATGGAAACCAGAAGGTGCAGCGAGTTTTTGGAAACCCGAATCCTGGTGGAGAGATCGGGACGCGAGGAGACAGACGAAGGCAGTATTTTCCGGGCAGAAATCCCGGTGGGGCAGTATTCGGACTATCAGGTATTTCCCACCTGCGGCATTTCCACGACGAAAAAGATGATCGGTGAAGTGGACGATCCCCGCTATTTTGCCATCATCCGGATCGCGCGGGAAGCTGAATTTTATGGCTTTCGAAAGCTATGTGGAATATCTGGTCCCGAATATCCTTCCGGCAGGACAAAAGATAGACTTGACGCTTCACCATGGAGATTTCCAGTGAGGCACCGGGCTTTAATAACGACTGGCCTCTGATATTTTTATTAAATGACACGCCGGTTGGGTGGTTGTGGACCAGGAGACTTTTGGGGACAGGCACGGGCTGTTTACCTAACTGGTGGTTTTCTCGGATGGAATCAGTACGGACTGTTAAAAATGCTTGTTATCGATCAGAACGGGACATATATTGATGGAATGAAAATTTCAGACGTTTCCACAACTCAGCTGCAGCTCGATTATAAAAGCCAGATTCGGTTAAATTTGCCGCAGGGGCCAGGATGCTGCCCATGTGGGCGGCGTGACGCTTTTGGCAGCGGCTTTGGCAATTACAGTCAGGGAATCCGTGTGCGGATGCGCTACAGCCCGATGGAAAAAGGAAATGAATGAGATCTTTAGAAGAATAGAGGTGCGGCCTCAGCTGATTTGTTCGCCTTTTTGTCAGCTGAGGCCGTTTCTTTTGTTTGCTACGCCTTTTCTCCCTGCGCTGGTTTTTTCATACAGGCATCTACCGATTTACGCAGAATCTTCGCTTCTCCAAAGCCCAGGCGGAAGGATTTGCTGTCCTGCATCGTTACCTTAAGCATGGAGATGGATCGGATCTGCCGCATGTTGAGCACCGTATTACTGGCAAGCAGGACAAAGTTATCATATTTGTTTAAAGTGCCGCAAAACGAAGCAAGGGACATATCGGTTGTGTATTCTCCGCCGTCGGCAGTGTGAATGCAGACTTGACGGTTGTTTTTTCGGCCAAGCGTAGGGAAATTTGGTCCTCCGTCAGGTAAATGGTGTCGGTCTGGTTGCGGAATTCGAGTTTTTTTACCTTGCTGTTTTTAATGGACAGCAGATGGTCGATGGTTTCGGTAAGCTCGGAAACGACAATGGGCTTGTCCAGAAAAAGCACATTATCGGGAAGATTTTTCGATTTGCGGTAGTCTACCTTATCGCAGCAAAAAACGATGGGGACATCTGTGCCATCGGCCCGAAGCATGTGGGAAAGCTCGATCGCATCGCAGCCGTCTTCTGTCATATCCATAAAAATTGCATCATAGATCATAGGCGTTACGAGGATAGATTCCTTACTGCCGAAAGAGTCCACATACAGGACACCGGTTGTATTCAGGCGGCGGTCAGATTCCCGTCCGAGAAGGCGTTCCATTTGTTTTCGGTCCGCCATATGGTCATCACAGATTGCCAAGTGCATAATGATACCTCCTGATCTTTTGTAAATAGCATTCAAAGATGCGATTTTGCGAATGGTGCGAGTGAACTGTAAATTTTTTAGCTGCGTTTTACAGGATGCCTGTAAGCGCCGGCCTGTTATAAGAGGGAAATGGAAACAGGACCGAACAGGATGTACAAAAACCGCAGCGATCTGTAGGATTAAAATAGCGGGCATTCCCCAGACGAACTGTGGATGCAGTGTCTTGTGATGGAATGTATACATCCCGGCGATGCTTCCGATGCTGCCGCCGATGATGGCGAGCAGAAACAGCGTCGATTCCGGAATGCGCCATGCCTTGCGGCGTGCGCGGTTTTTATCAACCCATTGCAGCAAATCCTGCAAGATTTACAATCAGCAGATAAATTGCCAAAAATCAGTAAAACATCCATTCAAAAACTCCCTGTATTTTTAAAAAATTAAATCACTTCGTATTTATTATAGATTTATTATAGGAGATCGAAAAAAAAGATTTCAAGAAGCCGGGGCAAAAAAAAGATACGAGTGAATTGAAACAAAGGGCTTCCGTGCTTTTGGCACAGAAGTTTTTTTAGCGTATAGTGATTAGTTGTTGTTCTTTCTACTTCCTGCATCTTCATTGCACGAACCTTGCTGGAAAGTCCGAACAGGTTGATGAAGCCTTCTGCATCGTGGTGGTCATACAGATCGCCGGTTGTGAAGGAAGCAAGGCTTTCATTGTAGAGAGAGTAAGGGAGAAGTTGTGCCGGCTTTGATGATGTTGCCCTTGTAAAGCTTGAACTTGACTTCACCGGTTACATATTCCTGAGTCTTTTCTACGAATGCCTGAACTGCCTCGCGCAGAGGAGTGAACCATTTGCCTTCGTATACAATCTGAGCCATCTTGTTGCCCATATCGATCTTTTCTGCATAGGTATCACGATCCAGGATCAGCTCTTCCAGCTGCTGGTGAGCCTCCATCAGGATGGTACCGCCGGGAGTCTCATAGACACCGCGGGATTTCATGCCGACAACACGGTTCTCTACGATATCTACGATGCCGATGCCGTGCTTTGCGCCCAGCTTGTTCAGAGTGCGGATGATGTCGGAAACCTTCATCTCTACACCGTTTACGCTCTTCGGAACGCCTTTTTCAAAGGTCATGGTAACATATTCTGCCTCGTCGGGAGCTTCCTCGGGAGTGCAGCCTAAAACAAGCAGATGTCCGTAGTTGGGCTCGTTTGCGGGATCCTCCAGCTCCAGACCTTCATGACTGATGTGCCAGATGTTACGGTCGCGGCTGTAGCTGGAATCTGCGGAGAAAGGAAGATGAATGCCGTGAGCCTGGCAGTATTCGATTTCGGATTCCCGGGAATCCATGGTCCACTTATCGTTTCTCCATGCAGCAATGATCTTTAAATCAGGAGCCAGGGCCTTTTTGATGCCGAGCTCGAAACGGATCTGGTCGTTGCCCTTGCCGGTAGCGCCGTGGCAGATTGCGGTAGCGCCCTCCTTTGCGGGCAACTTCAACCAGCTTCTTTGCGATCAGCGGACGCGCCATAGAGGTGCCCAGCAGGTATTTGTTTTCGTACACAGCATGTGCCTGTACGCAGGGAACGATGTATTCGTCGCACAGTTCGTCATTTTCTACATCGAGGATATATAATTTGGAAGCACCGCAGGAGATTGCTCTTTCTTCCAGACCGTCCAGCTCTTCTTCCTGTCCGCAGTCGATGCAGACGCAGATAACTTCGTAGTCGAAATTCTCTTTCAGCCACGGAATGATGGCTGTGGTATCCAGACCGCCGGAATACGCTAAAATAACTTTTTCTTTCATGATAATTACTCCTCCATATGCTGTGTTTTTGATTTTTTCTTTCAAGCTGTGTCAAGATAAGGATGGAAGCATCCGTTCCCGACTGACTGAAATTACTATACACCCGGATGCGAAGGAATGCAAGTGTAAATTTATGCAAATTATAAATATTTTATTCAGAAAAAATGGAATATATTCCAAAAATACTTGAATATTATACACGAATGCAGTATGATTATGCAATATTAAGGAGGAAAAGAAAATGATTCAGGTTGGAATTATCGGAGCGACCGGCTATGCCGGCGGGGGAGCTGGTCCGTCTTTTTATACGGGCATAAAGATGTAGAAATCAAATGGTACGGGTCCAGAAGCTATGTGGATCAGAAATATGCGTCTGTTTATCAGAATATGTTTCAGATTGTAGAGGATGTTTGTAAGGATGATAATTTAAAGCAGCTGGCAAAAGAGGTCGATGTGATCTTTACCGCGACGCCCCAGGGCTTCCTGGCAGGAGTTCTGGATGAGGAAATCCTTTCCAATACAAAGGTGATCGATCTGAGTGCGGATTTTCGATCAAGGACGTTGCTACTTATGAAAAGTGGTATGGAATCGAACATAAATCTCCGCAGTTTATTCCGGAAGCGGTTTACGGTCTGTGTGAAAGAAACCGTGAGGCGATCAAACAGGCTCGTCTGGTAGCAAATCCGGGCTGTTATCCCACCTGCTCCATTACTTCGATCTTTCCGCTGGCAGCAGAGGGACTGATCGATATGGATACGCTGATTATTGATGCAAAGAGCGGTACCTCCGGGGCAGGGGCGCAGTGCAAAGGTTGCAAACCTGTACTGTGAGGTGAATGAAAATATCAAGGCATACGGCGTTGCGAGCCATCGCCATACGCCGGAGATCGAGGAGCAGCTGTCCTATGCGGCAGGCTGTCCGGTTGTGCTGAACTTTACCCCGCATCTGGTTCCGATGAACCGTGGAATTCTGGTGACGGCTTATGCTTCCTTAAAAGAAGTGAAAAAGCAGGACGGAAGCCTTGGACTGCCGGATGCTGCAATGATTCGGGCAGCCTATGACAAATATTATCAGGATGAGAAGTTTGTGCGCGTGCTGCCGGAGGGTGTGTGCCCGGAAACGAAGTGGGTAGAGGGCAGCAATTTTGTGGATGTGAACGTTAAGGTCGATCCGCGGACGAAGCGTGTGATTATGATGGGTGCCATGGATAATCTGGTGAAGGGCGCGGCAGGACAGGCAGTGCAGAATATGAATCTGATGTTTGGACTGGAGGAGTCCGAGGGGCCTGGATCTTGTGCCGATGTTCCCGTAAGGGATGGTGGATTCCCGGCAGACTTTGACCGCCCCGGCAGCCGACTGCAATTGCGTCCCCTTGATTTGCAAGCGAAACTTTTGCAAAAACGCACAGGCTTCCGGCACCGAACGTCCGACTGTCCGAAGCAGGCATGCACAACCGCCAAAGCAGCCAAAAACCTACCACCATGCCTGCAAGTTTCGGACGTGAGGTGCGCCCTTAGGAAGCCGACGCGCTTTTGCATAAAAGTTTCAGCGCGCAAATCCCGGGGACGCAATGCAGTCGGCTGCCGGGGCTGGCAATCAATCTGCGCGGTGAGGCCTGGTTGCCTGCGGCAACAGCGGCCTGTGAGGTAGGGCTGAGTTTGTTGGGGGCTGGTCGGCTGCGCCGACTGCGCCTACTTCGGCGGTGAGGCCTGGTTGCCTGCGGCAACAGCGGCCTGTGAGGTAGGGTTGAGTTTGTTGGGGGCTGGTCGCCGTAGGCGACTTTGCCCTGTTGGGGTAAAAAGGTCTTGATTTTCCGTGGAGTTGTTTGTAAAATCTAGGGTTAGAGAATTTTTGTGCTTTGAAATGGCTTTGAAGGATTGAGGTGTTTTGGATGGCTGTCGGGCAGGAGTTGGTGGTGCATCCTTTTTCGCCGGTTGTGGACGGGCATTCCAGAGTGTTGATTTTGGGAAGTCTGCCGTCGGTGAAGTCGAGGGAGAATCATTTTTATTACGGGCATCCGCAGAACCGGTTTTGGAAGGTTTTAGCGGGGGTGTGTCAGGCGGAGGTTCCGGTGTCGGTGGAGGAGAAAAAGGCTTTTTTGCTGGCAAATGGGATTGCTGTGTGGGATGTGATCGCTTCCTGTCGGATTGTAGGGTCTTCGGACAGCTCCATCCGGGATGTGGCAGCAAACGATGTGGCCGGGCTTTTGCAGGATTCCAGGATTGAGGCGGTGTTTTGCAACGGCGCAAAGTCATGGGAGTTATATCACAGGTATTGTGAGAGAGGCATGTCAGCGGGAAGCGGGGGAAGCTTCCATCCACGTCGCCGGCGAATGCGGCATGGTCGCCTGAACGGCTGATAAAAAGCTGGGGCGAGGCGCTTTTGCCTTATGTTGGCCCTGGCAGGAAAGGATAAATAACAATGGTTACAGTGCGCAGCATGCAAATAGAGGATTATGATCAGGTATACGCCCTTTGGATGACGATTCACGGGTTTTCGATCCGGACGATCGACGATTCCAGAGAAGGGTGGAGCGGTTTTTGAAGCGAAATCCCGGAATCAGCGTAGTCGCTGAGATGGACGGCAGAGTGGTCGGCGCGATTTTGTGCGGGCATGACGGGCGCAGGGGCTGTCTGTATCACGTCTGTGTGCATGAGGATTACCGGATGCATGGGATCGGCAGGGCGATGGTGGTGCACTGTATGAATGCGCTGCAGCAGGAGGGCATCAATAAGGTGTCCCTGATCGCGTTTACGAAAAATGATATCGGCAACGCCTTCTGGAAGCAGATCGGCTGGACGAAGCGCGAAGATTTAAACTATTACGATTTTGTTTTAAATCAGAAAAATATCGAAAATTTCAACGCTTGAGCGGGCAAAAAAGATACTGCTCAATCTGACATAAAAAAGAAAGGCAGGAGGAACATATGGAGATCATTACAGGCGGCGTAACCGCGGCAAAGGGATTTATGGCAGCCGGCGTAGAGGCCGGGATCAAGTATCAGAACAGAAAAGATATGGCAATGGTGTATTCCAAAACGCCGTGTCGCGCAGCGGGCGTGTTTACGACGAATGTAGTAAAAAGCTGCTCCTGTTTTATGGGATAAGGAAGTCGTAGAGAGCGAGTGGGAAGCTCAGGCGATCGTTGTAAACTCCGGTATCGCAAATGCGTGTACCGGAAAGCTCGGCTATGAATATTGCAGGGAGACGGCAGGAGCGGCAGCAGATGCGCTGGAGATTTCTCCTCAGAGCGTCCTGATTTGTTCGACCGGCGTCATCGGTATGCAGCTTCCGATGGAAAAAATGACCGAAGGTGTGCGTATGCTGGCAAAGGCGATCAAGCCCGGAGAAGAAGCAGGAACCGATGCGGCAAAAGGCGATTATGACAACGGATACCCGCAACAAGCAGGTTGCAGTAAAGGTGATGATTGGTGGAAAAGAAGTAACCATCGGCGGCATGTGCAAAGGCTCCGGCATGATTCATCCGAATATGTGCACAATGCTCGCATTTGTGACAACGGATGTGAATATCTCCAAAAAAGCTTCTGCAGGAAGCACTGAGCGCTGACGTGCAGGATACCTTCAACATGGTTTCCGTAGACGGCGATACCTCGACGAACGATACGCTGCTTGTGCTGGCAAACGGCCAGGCGGGAAACCCTGAAATCACGGAAAAGGGCGCGGACTACGATGCGTTTGTGGAAGCGCTTCATTATGTCAATGAGACGCTGGCGAAGAAGATCGCAGGCGACGGCGAGGGCGCAACCGCGCTGTTCGAGGTAAAGGTCATTCATGCGGATAATAAGGAAGATGCAAAGACCCTGGCAAAATCGGTCATCACCTCCAGCCTGACAAAGGCAGCCTTGTTTGGACACGATGCGAACTGGGGACGGATTCTGTGTGCGCTGGGCTATTCCGGGGCAAAATTCGATCCCGAGGCGATAGAACTGTATCTGGAAAGCAGCGCCGGAAAGATCCTGATCTTCAAGGATGGTATGGCGGCAGATTACAGCGAGGAAGAAGCGACCCGGATTCTGTCCTGCTCCGAGGTGACTGCGCTTGTGGATATGAAGATGGGCGAGGCGGAAGCGACAGCCTGGGGCTGTGACTTAACCTACGATTATGTCAAGATTAACGCGGACTACCGCAGCTGACGCGAACCGGCGTTAGAACGATAAAACAGTCTCACAGCGCCGCAAAAGGAAACGTGCGCAGAAATGGGAGGAAAAAGTGGAAAAACCGGAAATGGAACAGATCATGAAAAAGGCGGAGGTGCTGATTGAAGCGCTCCCCTATATCCAGAAATTCAACCGGAAAATTATCGTGGTAAAATACGGCGGCAGCGCCATGAGCAATGAAGAGCTGCAGAAAAACGTCATCAAGGACGTAACGCTGTTGAAACTGGTAGGGGTTTAAGCCGATCATCGTACGGCGGCGGCAAGGCCATCAGCAAATGGGTGGCAAAAGCCGGCAAGGAGCCTGTTTTTGTCAACGGATTGCGCGTGACGGACGCTGAAACGATGGAAATCGCGGAAATGGTACTGGGGCGCGTCAACAAAAAAATCTGGTTGCAATGGTACAGGAGCTTGGCGTACCCGCAGCTGGCATCAGCGGCAAGGACGGCGGTCTTCTGCAAGTGGAAAAGAAATATTCCGATGGGAAGGATATCGGCTTTGTCGGCGATGTGACCAAAGTAAATCCCAAGATTTTTATATGATCTGATTGACCGCGATTACCTTCCGATCGTAGCTCCGGTGGGCATGGATGAAAATTGCGAGACCTATAATATCAATGCAGACGACGCAGCATGCGCGATCGCAAGGGCGGTCGGCGCGGACAAGCTCGTGTTCCTGACGGACGTAGAAGGTCTGTACAAGGACTTTTCTGATAAATCCTCTTTCATCTCCCGCATTACAGCAAGCGACGCGGAAGCGCTTGTCAGCAGCGGTGAGATCGGCGGCGGCATGCTGCCGAAGTTAAACAACTGTACGGCGGCGGTCAAAGGCGGCGTCAACCGGGTACATATCCTGGACGGCAGAATCCCCCACTGTCTGCTTTTGGAAATTTTTACAGATCATGGGATCGGAACGGCGATTGTCGGAGACGATGAGTAGGTTTAAAAAGCAGTGCGAAGCATCTTCGGCACAAAGTGCCTGCGGAATGGAGGAAACATGGGTGAATTGATGCAGCAGTATATCGACGAAGCCGAGCAGGATCTTCTGCATACCTATAATCGGTATCAGGTCGTTCTGGATCGCGGCGACGGCGTATCTTTATATGATATAGAAGGAAAACGGTATCTGGATTTTGTGGCTGGTATTGCGGTGTTTGCCCTCGGCTATCATAATGCCGAGTACAATGATGCGCTGAAGGCGCAGATCGACAAGGTCATCCACACCTCGAATTATTATTACAATGTTCCTGCGGTGGAAGCGGCAAGACATCTGAAAAAGGTTTCCCGGATGGACCGCGTGTTCTTCACCAACAGCGGTGCGGAAGCGATCGAGGGCGCGATCAAGGCGGCGCGGAAATATGCTTATTTAAAAGACGGCACGACGGATCATGAGATCATTGCCATGAATCATTCGTTCCACGGTCGGACGATGGGAGCACTGTCGGTAACCGGCAATCTGCATTATAGAGGCATTTGAGCCCGGAATCGGCAATATCCGGTTTGCCGATCTCAACGATTTTGACAGCGTGCTGGCATGTGTAAATGACAAGACGTGTGCAATTTTGCTGGAAACCGTGCAGGGTGAAGGCGGAATTTATCCGGTACAGGAGGACTTTCTGAAAAAAGTGCGCGCGCTGTGCGATGAAAAGGATATCCTGCTGATTCTGGATGAAATCCAGTGCGGCATGGGACGAACCGGCTATTGGTATGCGTGGCAGAAATATGGCATAAAGCCGGATATCATGACGACGGCAAAAGCCCTTGGCTGCGGTGTTCCGGTGGGTGCATTTTTAATGACGGAAAAGGTCGGACAGCATTCGCTTACGGCAGGCGACCACGGCACGACCTACGGCGGCAACCCGCTGGCATGTGCAGCTGTGGCAAAGGTGCTGGAGCTGTTTGAAGAAAACAATATTCTGGAGCATGTGCGGGAGGTGTCGGCTTATCTGGAAGAAAAGCTGGACAGCCTGGCAGCAAAATATGATTTTATCACGGACAGAAGAGGCATGGGACTGATGCAGGGACTTGTCTTTTGACCGTCCGGTTGCGCCTGTGATCAACGCAGCGCTGGAAAAACGGTCTGATTCTGATCAATGCGGGAACCAATATTATCCGCTTCGTTCCGCCTCTTGTCATCACCGACGCAGATGTGGATGAAATGATCGAAATTCTGGATTCATGCCTGAAAACGTTTCAGGAGCAAAACGCGTAGCTGCCGGGAAACGGCGGCGCGGCAAAAAAGAAAGAAATGGAGAGGAACATGTCTTTTTACCCAAAACTGATCGGGGCGGTCTGCGGTGTCTGTGCTGCGGGGGCTTTGATTTATGCGGGCGTCTCTGCCATGGATAAGGCAGGCGTTTCTACGGACGGTATTTTGTCGCCCAAACCGACGCTGACGGTATGGTATACCGAGGAAAAACTGGAGGATTATCTTTCCGCGATGGCGCTTGAATATCAGGATGCGACCGGCGTGCGTGTTGTTCCGGTTTTTGAAAAGCGGTCTGGAATATCTCGAGGCAGTAAACGGCGCTTCCATCGCAGAGGAATCGATGCCGGATGTTTACCTGATCAGCAATGACGGACTGGAAAAAGCGTACCTTGCCGGGCTGGCGGTAAATGTGAAGGATCAGAATGCTGTCCTGAATACCGAAAATTTTCCCGCAGACTGCACTGGACGCTGTGACCTATCAGGGACATGCGGTTGCTTATCCCGCTGTATTTTTGAAACCAGTGCGCTTTTTGTATACAACCAGACGTATCTGGAGCAGGCGGCGGCAGAGCTGGAAACGGACGAGGTGTCCCCTGATTCCGAAAACGATTGATGATATCCGGAATTTTGCGGATGAGTACAACGCGCCGGAAACGGTAGAATCGGTTTTCCGATGGGATGTATCTGATTTTTTCTATAATTATTTCTTTTGCAGGAAATTATATCACCGTTGGCGGAAGCTGCGGGGGATGATTCGTCCCGGATCAACATCTATAATCAGGATGCGGTTTACGGGCTTGCGGCGTACCAGAAGCTGAGTCAGTTTTTCTCGATCGATGCGGCGACTTCGAGCTACGACCAGGTTGTGCAGGATTTTTTGGATGGAAAGCTGGTTTATACGATCGCGACCACCGATATTCTGGATCGGGTTGCGCAGGCGAAGGCGGACGGAAGCTTTGCGTGGGAATACGGCGTAGCGTCCCTGCCGGATATCAGTGAAACGGTTTGCTCCCGCGGTATTTCCGTGACCGGAAGCATTGTTGTAAACGGCTACGGTAAGCATCAGGACGAGGCGGATAATTTCGCAGCATGGCTTTGCACGGACAGCGCGGATAAGCTGTTTGACCGCAGTACCCTTGTGCCTGCCAAAAAGAGCGCAGCGCAGCAGACGGAGGAGATGGCAGCGTTCTGGCAGGAATACAGCCAGACGGTTCCGGTGCCGAAGCTGATGGCGACTGCGAACTTCTGGGTACAGATGGAGATCGCGGAGACGAAAATCTGGGAGGGAGAAAACGTTTCTGACGTTTTAAAAGACCTTTCGGAAAAAATCATGACACAGGTAACCGGCACGCAGTACGTGGAAGAAGAATATATCGAAGTGCCTACGGAGACCCAAATCGATTACGCCGAGAGCGAAGAAGAATAAGAACGTGTATAAAAATCCAACCATAACGCATACTGTATTTCATACCGGACGCTGTCAGGGCGGACGGAAGAAGGAGGCTTGCAGGATGGTTGGATTTTTTGCAGTTATTATCCGGGGTTCTGATGAGCGTGCAGGGCATTTTCAATACACAGGTCACAAAAAGCGTCGAGCATCTGGTCTGCGAATGTTTTGTGCAGGCGACGGCGCTGCTGTCGTGCCTGGCAGTTTGGCTTGCAGCGGACCGGTCGAATCTGTTTGCCGTGTTTGAGCGAGCCGAAGTATCTGCTGCTTGGCGGCGTACTCGGCGCCGGGATTACCTGGACAGTGATTAAGGCGATGGCGATGCTTGGACCTGCAAGGGCGGTTCTGTTTATCGTGGTGGCGCAGATCGCGGCGGCGTACCTTGTGGAGCTGTTTGGGCTGTTCGGCGTTGAAAAAGCAGCGTGGGAGTGGAGAAAGGCGATCGGACTTGCTGTAGCGGCTGTCGGAATTGCCGTTTTTCAGTGGAAATAGCGCCCGGAATATGCTATCCTCCACCAGTAGTGAGGGTCTGCAGAAGAAGCTGGATTTTGGTATCTGCAGCCATGAAATACAAGAGAGGATGTGTATTTGATTGTCTTATCAGACGTTATTTTTACAGCAGTCTTATCGGGACTGTACGAAACAGTATGAGGGAAATTCTGCACAACCCGAACCTGCCGTTGTGGGATTATGTGGTGCTGACGGCTTCGAACGAGGCCCAGGCTCAGGCATATCGTGCGCAGATTTCCCTACCGCTTAAAGCATCGATGCTCCCGGAAAAAGACGCACTATGCGGTGCTGCCCGATCCGGACGGCAAGCGCGTCGGAAGCGGCGGCGCGACTTTAAATGTGCTGCGGGTATATCCGGGAGCATGCGGCGGGTGCGGAGAGTCCGGCTTGCCGTGCTGCATAGCGCAGTGCAGGGTGACGGCGCAGTGGAGAGTAGTCAGTTTGTGTCTGCGCAGCCCGGCGAAGCAGCTTGCCACGCCTTTTGACGGCAAGCGCATTCTGGTCATCCATTCCGGCGGGGACAGTAAGCGCGTGCCCCAGTATTCTGCCTGCGGCAAGCTCTTTTCCCCCGTGCCGCGGATTCTTCCAAACGGCCGCAGATCGACGCTGTTCGACGAATTTATGATTGCCATGTGCGGCGTTGCGGCGCGGATGAACGCCGGAATGCTTGTCTGCTCCGGGGATGTGCTGCTGCTGTTTAACCCGCTGCAGATCGATTTTTACGGAAAAGGCGCTGCGGCGCTGTCGATCAAGGAGCCTGCAGAAATCGGCAAAAACCACGGTGTATACAGACGGGACAGGGAAGGAAACGTCGGCGGATTTTACATAAAAAGACCGTAGAGCAGCTGCACGCAAAATGGGTGCGGTGGACGAGCACGGGCATGTGGATATCGACACCGGCGCGGTTATGATGAGCGTAGACCTGCTCAATTCCCTTTACAGTCTGATCGACACAGAGGAAAAGTTTGCCGCCTGTGTCAACGAACAGGCGCGGCTTTCGTTTTATGCGGACTTTCTGTATCCACTGGCGTCGGATTCCACCCTGGAGCAGTATTATCAAGAGACGCCCGAGGGTGAGTTTACACCGGAGCTGAGAGCCTGCCGGGAAAAAATCTGGGCGGCGCTGCATCCCTATCAGATGAAGCTGATCCGGATGTCACCGGCGGCATTTATCCATTTTGGGACGACCCGGGAGCTGCTGCATCTGATGACGGAGGGATGGAGCAATTTACGCATCTGGGCTGGCAGGCGCGGATCAACACCAACAGTCAGGAAAAAGCTATGGGGCTGGAAACAGCTATATCAGTCTGCGTGCAGACGTTGGCGCGGGAAGCTATATCGAGGACAGCTATTTGCATCATGGTACGGTTGTCGGGGGGAGCGCTGCGTGATCTCCGGCGTGACGCTGGACGGACAGAGCGTTCCGGCGGATACGGTACTGCATGGGCTAAAGCTGCAGGATGGCAGGTTTGTTGTCCGGATGTACGGCGTTTGCGACAATCCGAAGGAAGCGGCATTATTTGGAAAAAAGATCGGCGAACCGTTGTGGACGGCGGCAGTTTATCCGATTCGAAATACGATTCAGGAAGCAGTATCTGCGACACTGCGTGCATATGAAGACGGTTTTCCAACACTGAAAGACGGGATTTCTTTAAAAGACAGCTTCAACCAGGCGGATGTGACGGCGATTCTGCCCTGGCAGGATAAACTGGAGGATAAGGTAAAAATCGAATCCCTGTTGGAGGCCATCGACAAAAAGGATAATCTTCATGAGGCGGTGAAGGTGTTCAACGGGGAGATCAATGCGCGTGTAATCCGGCAGCTTTGCGGTCTGGCGGAAAAGCTGGACGAACAGGAGCTGTTTGAATTTTCCCGGAAAATCCGGATTTATTATGCGCTGTCCTGTCTGACGAAGCAGGATAAGTATCTTGACCTGTGCCTGGATACGATCCGAAACGCGATTCTTGTCGGGGCGGTGGCTGGGCTTTCCTACGATCCGACGGCTAAAATGGAGCAGGAGGAAGTGGTGGTACGCCTGCCCGTGCGCGTCAACTGGGGCGGCGGCTGGAGCGATACGCCTCCATATTGCATGGAGCACGGCGGAACGGTGCTGAATGCGGCGGTGAAGCTGGACGGACAGAATCCTGTCGAGGCAGTTGTGAAAAAGATTCCGGGCAATCAGATCGTGCTGGCCAGCGCGGACAGCGGCGCAGAGCAGGCATTTTCTGAAATCAGTCAGCTGCAGGATTCCAGCAATCCTTTACGATCCCTTTGCCCTGCATAAAGGCGGCGTTGATCGCCTGCGGCATCATTCCGTACCGGGAGCAGATTTCTGTCGAAGAGTGACAAAAAATCTCGGCAGCGGGCTCTATTTGTCCACACAGGTGATTCATATCCCGAGGCAGCGGCCTCGGTACGTCCTCGATTCTTGCGGGCGCATGTGTCAAGGCGATTTACCGGATGCTCGGAAAGAAGCTGTCCCAGGAGGAGCTGTACAACCGGGTCCTGTGCATGGAGCAGATTATGTCCACGGGCGGAGGCTGGCAGGACCAGGTGGGCGGGCTTGCGCCCGGAATCAAAATGGTGACCAGCGATGTAGCGATTGTACAGGGAAATCGGCTGCAGTCCATGCAGCATCAGCACAGAGACGCTGCAGGAGTTAAACGAGCGATTCTGCCTGATTTATTCCGGACAGCGCAGGCTTGCAAAAAGAAACCTGCTGCGCGATATTGTAAGCCGCTATGTGAGCGGTAACCCGGATACGGTGGAGGTGCTTTATGAGATCCAGCGGATAGCGGTTTTGATGCGCTTTGAGCTGGAAAAGGGAAATGTAGACGGCTTTGCACAGCTCCCTGAACCAGCACTGGGAGCTTTCCAGGCGGCTGGATGGCGGCTGTACCAATACCTGTATTGATATGATCTTTAGTTCCGTGGAGGATCTGATCGACGGAAAGATGATCTGCGGCGCAGGCGGCGGAGGTTTTTACAGGTTATCCTGAAAAAGGCGTGACTGCGGAACAGGTGCAGAAGCGTCTGAGAGAGGTATTCCAGGACAGCGGCGTGGAGGTATGGCGCTGCAGCCTGGTGTGATGACAGCGCGTGCGGCGAAAATACGGCGTAGCAGGCGCGCTGCTGCAGAATAAGTTTAAGGGATATTCGATATGTTGAAGGGAATTTCACCACTGATTTCACCGGAGCTGTTAAAGGTTCTTGATGAAATGGGACACGGAGACGAGATCGTGCTGGCGGATGCGAACTTTCCGTCCAGCAGCATCGGACAACGGTGATCCGGGCGGATGGAATCGGTACGGCAGAGCTTTTGGCGGCGATTTTGCCGTTGTTTCCGCTGGATCAGTACGATCCCGAGCATTTCGTCCTGATGGAGGTCGTGCCGGGAGATACGGTTGTACCGGTGATCTGGGAGGCTTATAAGGCTCTCCTGAACTATTATGAGCCGGAAACAGAGGTGCATAAGATCGAGCGGTTTGCCTATTACGAGCGCGCCAAAAAGGCGTACTGCGTGGTAGCGACCGGAGAAAAAGCTCAGTATGCCAACATTATTTTGAAAAAAGGTGTTGTGAAGTAGGGGCTGGAAAAAGATTGGCGGGGCAGGCAGATACATAAGAAAAAGATAAAAAAGCAAATATAATATTTTTATAAAGACGATAAAATCTGTACATTATTACGATTTGCCTATATTAGAAAAGGAGGAAGGTGAATGAGGCGAAAACATTATTTTGTATGGATGCTCACAGTAGCGCTTACGGCTGCTTCGGTTATGCCGATGACGGTGTATGCACAGCCTGCTTTTGCAAGTGGCGGCGAAGTGAAGGTCGTAGAGGGGGATGTAAACGGAGAGATGCAGGGAGGCGTGATGTCGCCGGGAGCTATGGCGATCGAAGGCTCTGATCTGAAGGTGAACGGAAACGTTTCGGGCGGTCTGGTTTCAGACAGTTCTACGGTAACCGTAAACGGAAATGTGACAGGAAACGGAATCGATACGGTTATTGCGAAAAAAGGGACTGTGACGGTAAACGGAACGGTAACAGCAACGGATTTAAGCGAGAAGACGGGTGTTCTGGCGTCAAACGGCAGCAACCTGACGGTCGGGGATACGGAGGTTGGCGGAAAAGAATCGACCGGCGTGATTGCAGAAAGCGGGTCGAAAGCGACAGCCGGAAATGTGAAAGTTTCCGGGGAGTACATGACAGGAACTTCGGCATACGGAGACAGCACGGTTCATGTAAAAGGTAACGTGACTGCGGATGGAAACGGTATGACGGGAGTAAGTGTACACGACGGAGATAAGTCATCGCTGATCGTGGATGGAGATGTGACTGCAACCGGTGAAAACTCGGTCGGCATTTATGGAGAAACCGGCATAATAAAAATCGGAGGCGATGTCTCAGGGAGAGAAGCGGTCATTACAAAAGGAAAGGCTGACGTAACGGTGGCGGTTCCGTAAGCGGAACGCTTGTTGGCATTGTAGCGGGTGGAAACGCAGCGGTAAGCGTGAAAGGAGATGCAGGGACGAAGACCGGCGCCGGCATGTTTGCGCAAGAAAAATGCAACGGTTACCGTCGATGGAAATGTGACAGGCGGAACGTTCTACGGAGCACCGGAGGACTTTGAAAGACGTGTATCCCGCTATTATTGCAGGGACCGGCGCGACTGTCATCGTAAAAAGGGACGGTATCGACAGCAGAAGAAACGGTGTTGCCGTGGGCATCAATTGTAAGGATATCGGAAGCCAGAAGGGAACGTTGATCATTGAGAAAGCGAAAGCCGGCGGAGAGGCGAGCGCGATTTATGTGGATACAATCCCGGGCGTTTCACAGGAGTATATTCTTGAACAGTCTGCCGGATATCGTGGGAGAGCTGGCTGCAAAGAATGAAAATTTTATCTGGAACAGTTATGACAACGATCTGTATCAGAACAATCCGGAGGATGAAACAATCGGGGAGCTGAATGAAAAGATTTATGCTGCGATCCGGTATATGATCCGGTGGAACAATTCGGAGGGCGGCAGCTTTTCGGTAGACGGAACCTCCAAATACGGGGAGTATGATGTCGCGCAGGAAAATCAGGAGCTTGGGATTACGATTCAGATTGCAGAAGGGTACGAGCTGGAATCCATTTCCGGAGGAAAAGCACAGGTCCTTCAGCGGCCAGATGGAAACCTGGTCGGTGATCGTTCCGCGGGCGGCGGTGTGAATCTGTCCGCAGTGCTGAGACGGATCATAAAGGAAGAAATGAAAAACAGCCGCGTTTCTAATCCGGGTGCTTCCGGTTCGGAAGAGCAGACGACAGTACAGAAAAGCTCCGGCTATGTCGAGTTCCAGAAAGCGGTGCGCAGCCAGATCAAAAATGCAGCACCCGGAGCAGTTCTGGAAGTGGACGGAAAGAACTGGATGAGCTTTGACCGCAGCACGATGGAGGAGCTGAGCAAACGAAATGACCTGACGGTTGTTGTGCGTTTTCGGTATCTTGGAAAGCGTTGGAGAGTAGTAGTTCCGGCTGGCTATGCGGTGCAGACGCTGCTGAATCAGGAAGGATACAGTGGATTTTTACCTACCTGAGCGCAGTTTTCGGTGCAGTGCCGGAAGAAGCATAATAGATGGAAAAGTCGCCCAGGGCGGAAGCTGCCACCGTCCTGCGGCGGTTTGTGGAGATCGTCATCGATCCGCAGACCGCAAAGGGATGGCACAGAAGAACAGCGGAAAATAGAGATAAGTAAAAAAGAGCTCCTGTTGGAACCATGCCAGGAATGCAAGTGTGGTTTCCAACAGGAGCTTTTTTATTCAACAATAGAATGCTCGCAGAGCGTGCATTCTATTGTATTTGGTATGCGCTGTAAGCGCGTTAGTTTGCATTTCCATCATCGACAGGGACATTGTCGGCTGCGCTGCCGTCGGAAGACGGTGCAGCTGCGGCAGACTGTGTCTGGACAGAGGTTTGTGCGGCATTTAACTGATTGATCTGTGCGTTGAGGCTGTCGATGCGGCTCTGTGCCTCGTCAACAGCGCTCTGTGCTGCCGCTTTTGCATTGTCATCGGCAGCCGCTGCAAGCGCTTGATCTGCAATCGCCTTATCCTCTACTGCGGTCTGGAGCTGCTGCTGCAGGCTTACGAGCAGAGCTTCGTACTGTGCAGAGTTGCTGCGCAGCTGAAGCTCGAGCCGTTCCTGCTCGATGATCTGATCTGCACCGGGGGTTGCCATGAAGACGGAGCTGTGCTCGCAGACCCTCTGGGAATCCTCGGAGGTCACCTGACCGGTCAGGATACGTTCGTTTTCCGGAAGCATTTCCAGAGTACCCTCCGTTGCAAAGGGGCAGGCATCTGCTGCGGGAAGACCGCTATAGGCGCAGACACTACCCTGATAGTGTACGTCACAGGTTTCGGTCGGAACCGTATCTGCAGCAAAATATTCTGTCTTTAAGGTTTCACCGCAGAGTGCGGTCGGCAGCTTACCAGACTGCGCGCAGACAGTCTGAGCGACGATATCGGCAGGCTGGGAGAAGGATTTGTTTTCCAGACCTTCATGCACCTGACTCATGACTGCTTTCCAGAGCTTCTTTGCAAGGCTTCGTTCTCGCCCTTGCGCAGCTTTGTGTTGTTGTCATAACCTGTCCAGGTCGTACAGGTGTAGTACGGTGTGTAGCCGGAGAACCAGATATCGTTATAATCGGACGTCGTACCGGTTTTTACCGGCGATGGACATACCGCCGAAGACAGCAGTACCGGTGCCGGAGGTGACAACATCCTGCATTGCGCTCGTTAAGAGGAATGCGGTGGAGGGCTTGATGACCTGCGTACCCTCGGTGCTGGTGTTATCCAAAATAACGTTGCCGTCGTGATCTTTACAATCGTATACAGCTTGGGTCTGATATACTGCCCGCCGTTTGCGATGGTGGCATAAGAGGCGTTTAATTCGATGTTTTTTTACACCGTATGTGATACCGCCAAGGGCGAGGGCCTGCTGGACGTCGGAGAAAATCTTGCCGTTTTTCTACGCCGTCTACCAGTGGTAAAGCCGAATTTCTGTAAATATTCATAGCCCAGACGGGGAGTGATCTGCGTCAGGACCTTTACCGTAACGATATTTAAGGAGTCCCGGATACCATCCCGCAGGGAACAGATGCCGCGGTAGCCGCTGGAATACCAGTTGGATACCGGTCTGCCATTGTCATAGTTGAAGGGACCGTCGACTTCGACATCCGCGAGGGTCATACCGGCGCTGTCCAGCGCGGGCGCATAGGTGGAGACGATCTTAAAGGTGGAACCCGGCTGACGGACCGCATCGGTGGAGCGGTTCAGGGTCAGGTTTCCTTCCTTGGTGCCGCGACCGCCGATCATGGCAACGACATAGCCCGTGGACTGATCCTCAATCGTTAAGGAAATCTGGGGCTGGGGCGTCAGGGTGATGGATTCGCCGATAATTTCCGCACTGTCGGGAATCGTAGCAGCCTTATAAGCCTCGATCGCTTCATTCGCCTCTTCCTGAGAGCTGTACAGGAGGTTGAAGTTTTTGTCGCCGTTTTCCTGATAATAGGATTTGTACTTTTCCGAGCTGATGTTGACGATGCCGCCTTCCTCCTCAGAATCAGGATCGCGGTAGGTCAGCTGGTAGCTTAACAGCCAGCGCGTGCCGTCCGGATAGAGGGATTCGTCAGAAGCAACGGAGTCCAGATCGCCTGAATATCGGGATCCATGGCGGAGAAAATGCTCAGACCGCCGGAATAAAACCATGACGTAAGCCTGGGTTTCGGTATAGCCGGCTGCGATCAGGTCTTCGGTTACGGCTTCTTTGACTGCATCCGCATAGTAAGAGTCTACGGAAGAATCTCCGCCGACTTCGAGGTTGGCGGTCTGGATTCTGCGGTATAAGCTGTCAGTATCCGATTCCGCCTCGTCGTACTGCGCCTGTGTGATATAGCCCTGCTCAAGCATGTTGGTCAGCACCTTTTCACGGCGATCCTGGTTTTTGTCAGGATGGGTCAGCGGATTATACTTGTGACGGGTTCTGGGTGATTCCGGCGATGGTTGCGCATTCGGAAAGGCTTAACTCCCAGACGTTTTTGTTGAAATAACGCTTGAGGCAGCCTGTACGCCCAGCGTGTTCTGACCCAGGTTGATCGTGTTCATGTATTGTTCCAGGATCTTGGATTTGTCGTTGGTATCTTTTTCCAGCTGAATCGCAAGATACTGCTCCTGGACTTTTCGCTTGATTCGTTCGCCCAGCGTCTTTTCCTGAGTCCAGGTCGTCAGGACGGTATTTTTGATCAGCTGCTGGGTGATGGTGCTGGCACCCTCCTGCCGTTTGAAGCCGGTCTTTACGGCGGTTACGCCGGCACGGAGAATCCCCATGATGTCGATACCGTTGTGCTGGTAAAAACGCTCATCCTCGATGGCGACAAAGGCGTTTGCCAGATCGGTGGGAATCTGATCCATCGTAACGGGGACACGGTTGGAGTCCTCGGCGATCAGCTTCGCCATCTGGTTTCCCTTGCTGTCATAAATAAAGGAAGAGTATCGGGTGGGAGTTGCATCCTCCAGTGTGATGGTAGGTGCAGAATCTATAATCCCCTTGAAAACCCCCAGTCCGGCGCAGATGCCGATAATCCCGATTGCAATGACGCATAAAAGCAGCACCTTGGAAAAGGGTGAGCAGGCATTTGCGTCCGAGCTTCGAGATGTGGACTGAAGTACTTTGTAAGCTAACTATGACCTCAGTCAAAAATGGAATCGCTCGCCTTACACTCCCGTAACTGCGGATGAGAGGCTTAATGGCTTTAAATGTTTCCAAATCGTTCTGGTAACTTGCTGTAATCGGCGGTAGCTTATCGCCTTCTGTGATAAAGGCGATTTTAAACGATCTGCTCGCACAATTCACGCTACGAACTTGACTGCGTTGAGGGGCCTGCAATAGCGTTTCACTGCGGCATAGAGTTTGCGCCTTACCCAACTTGCTTTCGCCACGTCACTTGCAAAGAGAATGGCGCTTTCCCGCCTCCTGCAACACGCGGA
>VOFK01003097.1_pt1 | contig 27124 bp, 33 predicted proteins | sample 5384121 | NCBI WGS metagenome assembly VOFK01 (sample SAMN12384730, study PRJNA508395) | human gut metagenome | isolation source: healthy gut J | host: Homo sapiens | reverse complement strand
GGATAATATTGCGACCGACCGCAAAAGCCGCATTCCTCTCATAGAGCCGATGACGCCGTTCTTCTCGTCCACGAGGGCGTTGAGGACGGCGGTGGCGATGGCTTCGTTGGTGGGGGCATGGCGACGTCGGCGGCCTGATGGCCTCCTTGCCCCCTCGAGTTAGCGCTTGTAGGCGAACTCTTGCCGTCGATGCCAATGCGCTCGCAAAGGCCCTTGGCGAGCAGCGTGCCGGTGGCGGATTGAGAAGCTGATACTTCAGGAAGAGCTTCCCTGCGTTGATGACCAGAAATATTTCATGTTGAAGCCTCCGTTTTCCATGGGCGGCGGCGTCTTGCAATGTGCCCCAATTTCACAGGTAAGATAGAGATAGGAATTGCGGGAATTTGTCCAATCGGACCAATACATACGCTTTTTTATTATAGCAAAAATTTCCCGTGATGACAACCATAAATTTTTTTTGCGGAGCCAAAAAATTGTAACCATTTTGAGATGATTTTTATGCGGACTGCTGGTATCATAAGTGAGTATAATCCATTCCATCGCGGCCACGCCTGGCAGATCGGCGAGCTGCGCCGCCGTCTCGGCGCGGGAGACCGCCGTCGTCTGCGCCATGAGCGGCAGCTGTCCAGCGGGGCGATTTTGCGGTCCGTCATGCGGACGCACGCACGCGCGGGAGCCGTGCGCGGCGGCGCCGGTCTCGTGCTCGAGCTGCCGCTGCCGTGGGCGATCGCGTCCGCCGAGGGCTTCGCCGCGGGCGGCGCGTTGGCGGCGACCGGGCGCGGTGGGACACGCGGCGCTCAGCGAATGCGGCGACACGGAAACGCGAAAGCGGCGGCGGCGGCGGCGCCGCGCATTGCGTCATTACAGGAGAGTGGCCTTTGCCGCGGTGCGCGAAGCCGCCGCACGCAAGCTGCCGGTGAGAAGGCCGCCGTCCCGCGCAGCCAAACGACACTCCTGGGCGTGGAATACTGCGGCCATCGCGCATCAAAAATGCTGTGATGGAGCCGCTGGCGCTGCCGCGAAGGGGCGTCGGACACGACGGCGGCGGGCGGAGGGCTTCGCCTCGGCGAGCCACCATCCGCGAGCTGCTCATAAACGGCGCGTGCGCCGACGAATTTCTCACGCCGGAGAGCGCGGCGATCTGCGCGCGCGAGTGCGCGGCGGGCCGTGCGCCGGTGACGATGGCGAACGCCGAGCGGGCGATTCTCTCCCGTCTGCGCGCGATGCGCGAGGAGGACCTCGCCCCCTTCGACGGCGGCGGCGACTTTACCACCGCTTCTACGACGCCGTGCAGCGCGAGACGACGACGTGACGGCATCCTTGCCGCGGCGAAGTCCAAGCGCTACGCTATGGCTGCGGCGGCTGCTGCTCTCGGCCTTTCCTCGGTCTGACGGCGGAGCTGCCCGCGCGTATCCCCTTATCTGCAAACTCGGTAACGAGCGCGCGGGGCGAGGTGCTTCAAAAACGATGAAAAACGACCGCCGCCGCCGGTCCCTCAAAAAGCGCAGGCCTGGCGGTGGACGCGGCCGCGCATCGTCTCTTCGCCCTGACCGCCCGCGCCGTGAGGAGCAATACGTCCTTCGGGGTTCCCTGTCCCTCGCCGCGAAGCGCCCGGCAGCGCGTGGACGACCACACCGGTCATTCTCTGACCGGCATTCAGAAAGGAGACTCACCATGAAAAAAAACTGCTTCGCTCGCGCACTGGCGCCTGCGCGCCTGCGTCAAAACAAGTCGATCCGACCGGTCCCGATGCTCCAAAGCCCTCCCAGCTGGGAGACGCCGGAGCGACCTTCGCCGTCGGCACGCCGCTCTCACCCATGAATCGACCTACACTGCCGACGACGGCACGCTCCTGTTGCTGCACACAAATTATGAGCTGCCGCAGCTTGAGCTTCGCACCGCCGACGGCGCGCTCTATGAACCCGGCGCCGCAGCCACAGAGCGCGGCGGTTGCCGTGCGCGACGCCTTCAACGCCGAGATGGAGCGCTGCTACGCCGCGGTGCTCTCCAACGAGTCGGAGCTGGCTCAGGAGGCGCGCGACCATTACGGCAGTGACTCCATGTCCTTTGAGTACATCTACTACGAGGATGAACTGCTCGGCGAGGTCGTCTACCAGACCGACGCGCTCATCAGCGTGCTTGCCAATGCCTACGCCTTCTACGGCGGCGCGCATCCGAACACCTCCACCCCTCACCTGAGCTTCTGATCTCACCACTGGCGAATTTCTGACGCTCGACGCGCTCAACGCGCAGTCCTCCACCGACAGTGCACTCGGCAAAAACGCTGGTTGATACGCTCGCCTCGGAGATCGTGAACAGGATCTACGAAGAGGGACTGGACGATTACCCTACGATGATTTCTACTCCTACGTTTATGACCTCTCCTCCAACGCGCACTTTTATTTCAGCGGCAGCGGCATGACCGTCAACTTCGACGCCCTATGTCCTCGGGCCTCTACGCCCGGGGCCGCAGACCTTCGAGATCCCCTACAGCCACTTCTACAACGCGCTCGACGCGCACACGCAGTCACTGCTCGATGCCGCAGGACGAGATCATCATTGCGGACTATTACACCACCAAAACGCTCTGGTCGTGGTTCAACATGACCACCCCGCCCGTGGACAGCGGCGCGCCCGGCATCACGGTGGACGGTCTTCCCCTTGCCCGCGTCACGCTGCGCGACGTGAACACGCTCGACGAGCTGCGCGCGCTGCTGTGCGAGCATGTCAGCGCGGAGCTTGCCGACGAATGGCTTGCCACGGGCCGTTTTGTGGAGTCCGACGGCGCGCTCTACGCGGCGTGGGCCGACCGCGGCAGCGACATCACCATCGACACCGAGAGCTATCTGGTCGCGTGGAACGGCGATGCCGGCGAGATCATGCAGACCATCACCCGTCGGGAATGGAATGACGAAACCGGCGATTTTGTGCCTGTTCCCGGAAGCGAGACTTATTACGGCTACCCCTTTACCACGATGAACCGCCACGCGGTATTCTCCGCGTTCCCCTGCCCCTACTGAAAAAGCGCATAAAAAAGCGGAGACTGTTCGACAGTCTCCGCTTTTTTCATGCGTTTCAATCGACGTGCTCGCTCGCGCGCATAGCGAGGATGGTGCGCTCGATGAGGGTACGAGATCCCAGCCGAGCATCTCGCGCCGCGCTCGATGACCCGCGCGAGCAGCCGGCGGCGAACTTCTTATCCTTGAACTTCTTCTTGACGGACTTTTTACCTCGTCGTCCACGCTCTTGCTCGGGCGCATGAGGGCGACCGCGCCGATCAGACCGGTCAGCTCGTCGGTGGCGAAAAGGACCTTCTCCATCTCGTGCTGCGGCTCGGGCAGGCCGTCGAAATGCAGGCCGTAGCCGTGGCTGGCGGTCGCGCGGATCAGGCGCTCATCCAGTCCCTTTTCCCGCATGATCTCCTGCGATTTGATGCAGTGTTCGTCGGGATACATCTCAAAAGTCAGGTCGTGCAGGAGACCTACGGTCTCCCCAGAAGTCGGCCTCGTCGCCGTAGCCCAGTTCATTTGCGTACCAGCGCATCACGTCGCCGACGATCTGGCCGTGCTTGAGATGAAATTCACCCTTTGTTGTACTCGTTGAGCAGCTCCCATGCCTGTTCTCTGGTCAATGCCATAACAATGCCTCCTCAGGGATTTTTCGTCCGTAAAGTGGACGTGGTTGAAAAATGTGGTCGGAGCAGAAGCAGTGGTAGCCCGCGCACTTGGGCAGTAGCGGAACTGCAGCTCCGGATTCGTGACGTCGGTGCGGCCGCAGACCGCGCACTTGTGGCGGTAGCCCCTGACTCTGCTGCTCGCGCTGCGTCTGGCGGACGGCGTTGTGGAAGTGCGCCGCCTGCTTGGTCCGCGTCTGCTCCCTGCTTGGCAAAGCGCCCCAGCTCCGGCGCGAAGAACACAAAGAAGTTCAGCAGCGCCACGAGCGGCAGCACCACGCCGATCCAATAGCGGGAGACGGCGCAGAAGAAGATGATGTACGCGAAGTAGCACGCATCCAGAATGGCCATCCACTTGATCTTGACCGGAATGAAGAAGAACAGCAGCACCTGCGCGTCGGGATAGAGCGTGGCGAAGGCGAAGAACATGGCAAAAATTCACATAGGTCGCGCCCGCCACCTGCCAGTCGTACCCGGTGATCAGACTTCGTGATGGTCGCACCGAGCGCCGTGAGCAGCACGCCGCTGAGGTAGTAGATGGTGAACTTCGCCGTACCCCACTCGCGCTCGAGCGTCGAGCCGATCCAGTAATAGAAATAGCAGCTCACCAGCAGCCAGAAGGGTCGCGTGTCCGTCGGCAAAAAGCTGAAGGACAGCAGCCGCCAGAGCTGCCCCTGCTTGAGCCCCGCCCAGCTGAAGCTGAGAATGGAGTAAAAGGAGCCTCCGTCAAGCGTGGAGAACAGGGAGAGCAGGTAGAAGGCGATGTTGCCGATGACGATGTAGAGCATCAGGTTTGGAATGCCGAAGTTCGGATGCAGCACGCAGAAGCGGTCGATGCGGCGGCGCAGAGAATTCAAGGTCGATCCCTCCGATCGTGAAAATAGCTTATCCTGCATTGTACCCTATGCGGCGGAAAAAGTCATTACCAAATTATAAATTCCGCGAAAATTCCCGCCATGCGGCGGGAATTTTTCGGCTCAGTAGTGATATTTTCTCCGCTTCGCGGCAAGGAGCGAAACGGTGACGAGCAGCGTGAGCGATTCCGCGGCGGTGACGGCGAGCCAGATGCCGTTGATGTCCAGCCACCTCGGCAGCAGCAAGATCGCCGCGACCTGAAACACCAGCGTCCGCAGGAACGAAATGAGCGCGCTGTCCGTGCCGTCGTTCAACCCGGTGAAGAACGCCGAGCCGAAGATGTTGAAGCCGAAGACGAGGAACGAGACGGAGTAGATGCGCAGGGCGTTGACCGTCATATCGTGCAGCGCCGCGTCGTAGCCCACAAAGAGGTCGGCGATGGGACCGGCAAGGGTCACGGAAGCGCCGGTCATGACGAGGCTCACGAGCACGGTGATAATCAGGCTCTTGCGCAGGAGGCTTTTGAGCTCCGCATGGTTTTGTGCGCCGTAGTGGTAGCCGACGACCGGCGTGACGGCGATGGAATAGCCGAAGAAAAAAATGCCTTGAAGATGAAGTCGACGTACATCCAGAACACCGTAGGCGCTCACGCCGTCCTCCTGCGCGATGGCCATGAGCTGCACGTTGTAGAGGATGCCGACGAGCGAGCCGGAGAGATTGCTCACCATCTCGCTCGAGCCGTTACAGCAGCTACCGCCAAAGCGCACGCAGGTCAAAGCACGGCCGTCCGAGCCGCAGCGGCGTGTCGTTCTCGCGCAGGAAGTAAACGAGCGGAATGGCCGCGCCGACCGCCTGCGAAAGGCGGTGGCGAGCGCCGCGCCCGCAAGTCCGAACGGAAGGACATAGACGAGCAGGAAGTCGAGCACCACGTTCGTCAAGCCCGCGAACACCGTCACCTTCAGCCCGAAGCCCGGTTTTTCCGCCGTGGCAAGGGAAGCTCTGAAAAGCTGTTTTTGCAGCATGAAGAGCGGCAGCGAGACGAGCAGGATGCGCCCGTAGAGCACGCAGTCGTCGATGGTCAGCTCCGTCGCGCCGACGGCATAGGAGATTGGCCGGATGAACACGAAGAAGACCGCGGCGAGCACCGCGCCGCCGACCGCCAGGATCGCGACGAGCATCGAGAAGATGCCGTTCGCCTCCTTCGTCTTTCCTCGCCGAGGGTCTTGGCGATGAGGGCGCTGCCGCCGGTGCCGACCATGAAGCCGAAGGCGGAGAGCGCCATGAGCACGGGGAAGATGAGGTTGAGCGCGGCGAAGGCGTTCTTGCCCACGCAGTTGGAGACAAAGAAGCCGTCCACGATGCTGTAGACCGAGGTGACGATCATCATGACGATGCTGGGCATCGTGAAGCGCAGAAGCTTTTGGTAGGTAAAATGATCGGAAAGCGTGATCCGCAAGGCGTTCTGCCTCCTTTCTGTCCGGCTTTTGCGGCAGTTAACTGAAGAAATTTCCGTTGAACTCCCGCAGGAGAAGACTCTGATAGTCGCGGACACACAGCACCACGTCGGGCTGATAGGCCGCGATGTAGTCGCTCAGGCTCTGCACCGTGTAGTGGCGCAGGTCGACCGAGCGCAGCTCGTTGAAGCTGTAGTAGGCAAGGCACTCCACCGGATTGGTGAAGCTATCGCCGAAGAGCAGGGCGTTGGGAAGCTCGGGGCGGTCGGTTTGGATGACCGTCTCGGCGAATGTCGCCGCCCATGTAGAGGCCGTAGGTCAGCGGCTCGGCGTCGCTGCCCGGAAGCACGTAGACCGTGGCCTCCGCCGCCGCGCCGTTATCGAAGCGGGTGAAGGGGATGTCCTCGGCGAACGAGGCCGTGAGGAGCTTTTTCATCGTTGCCGCGCAGGCCGAGCAGCTTTGCGCGTGCGCGAGCCCATGGGATTGGGCAGCGCGGAGAAGGTCACGTCCGTCCCTCCTCGGGAACGCGGGCGCGCAGCCGTCCGCCGCGAGCCGTTCCGCCGCCGCACGGTAGGTCACATACGCGCCGCGCAGGCCGTAGTGGTTGTCCACCTTTGAGCTGAACTCCGGCAGATGGCCCTCGGCATCAAAGATCTCGCCCATGTCCACATAGGCGATGCCCCGCGCCTCCATGGCCTCGCGGAGCGCCGCGCGCTCCGCGGCGGTGTAGGCAGCGCGGCTTTCGAGGTAGCCGGGATATGCGTCCTCGTAGTAGGCGTACTGGCAGGGCACGGCGAGATAGCAGTAGTATCCCCCGTAAGCCTCGATCTGATCGCGCAGCGCGGCGTTGTCCGCCGCCACGGTGTCGGCCTCGCGCAGAATGTCCTCGGCGGTGTCGGGCATGGTGTAGAGCTCCTCGAGCAGCGCGTCGGGCGTGACGACGACCTCGTTCACCACGGGGCGGTGGAAAAGGTTCAGGTCGCACCAGGTCACCGCGCGGAGCGCGGCGGTGCGCCAGGCGGCGTAGTCGCAGAACATGGTCTCCAGCTCGCCGAAGACCTTTCCGCTCGCGACGCTCTCGACGCTGATCTCGGGGAAGGCGGAGAAGGGTTGCGGTTCTCGTAGTAGGGAGTAGCGCTCCTTCGGCAGCAGGATGGTCGCTGCCATCAGAACCAAGAGTGTGCCGGAAAAAGAGGGGCCATCACCCACTCGCTGAATTTTTTTTCATAGCGGCGCCTCCTCTCAGAACCGGAAGTAGATGAAGGGATTGAACGATCCCGTAACGAGCTTGCAGTATGAGCACGCCAGCAGCGTCATCGCTGCGAGCTTCGGCCCCCACGTCAGCACGGCGCGGGCGGGCGCGGCGTCCCGCTTTTGAAGCGCCGTCTCCAGCCATTGCTTCACCGGCAGAGCGGCGATGCAGCAGCACAGCAGCTCCGGCCAGAACTCCAGCGCGTAATAGACGACGCGGCTGCCGCACCACACGCCGCTGCTGCCGAACATGGTGGCGGCGAGGTAAGCCGCCGCGGCGGTGAGCGTCTCGGCGGCGGAAGAGCTACCCAGCTGAATACGACCAGCACCATCGCGTAGGCGTGGCGCACGAGCGACGGCAGACGCTCCAGAGCCTTGCCCCATAGGAGCTTTTCCCCCACGAGCAGCACAAAGAACCAAAGTCCCCATGCGATGAAATTCCAGCTTGCGCCGTGCCACATTCCGGTCAGGAACCAGACGACGAAGAGGTTCCACACATTGCGCGCCCTCGAGCAGCGGTTGCCGCCGAGCGGGATATACACATAGTCGCGGAACCAGGTAAGAGTGAAATGTGCCAGCGCCGCCAGAACTCCGTGACGCTCCGCGCGACATAGGGGTAATTGAAATTCTCCAAAAAGTGGAAGCCGAACATTCGCCCGAGGCCGATGGCCATATCGGAATAGGCAGAAAAATCGAAGTAGATCTGGAAGGTGTACGCCACCGCGCCCAGCCACGCGAAGAGCACCGAGGGCATAACGGCGGCAAAGGCCGCATCCGCGATCCGCGCCACGGCGTTCGCCAGCAGCATCTTCTTGCCAAGGCCGAAGAGGAAGCGCACCGCGCCGGCGGAGAATTCGGAGACGGACTCATGCCGCTCGTCGATCTCCTCCGCGACGGTGGTGTAGCGCACGATGGGACCGGCGACGAGCTGCGGGAAGAAGGCGATGTAAAGCGCGAGCTTGAGCGGGTCGCGCTGCACCGCGGCGTCGCCGCGGTACACGTCGATGACGTAGCTCAGGCCCTGAAAGGTGAAGAAGGAGATGCCGATGGGCAGCGTTACCTGCGGCACCGGAACGACCGGCAGCAGAGCGTGGAGCATCTCACCGAAGAAGCCCGCGTGAACCAGCCCAGCAGCGCAAGCCCACCGGCAAGCGTCATGCCGAGCCGCCGCGTCCCCGCGCGGTGCGCATGCGGCTTCCCCCGCCAGAGCCCGCCGACGTAGTTGATGACAATGGAGTAGCAGCATGAGCAGCAGAAATTTCGGCCGCCGCAGGCATAGAACGCCAGCGAAAAGGCCAGCAGGACAAGGTTCCTCAGATAGCGGCAGCGCCGCGGCACAAGGGAAATACAGGACAAGCAGGCACGGCAGGAAAAGATCAGAAAGCTGGCGCTGCTGAATACCATGACACTCTCTCCCCTCTTGAAAATGAGCAAAAAAAATCCGGTCCCTTTTTTGACCGGACGCATCCGACATCTTCTCGACCGCTGCGGCTGCGGCCGCAGGTCCTCCGATGACTCTCGCATTTCTTGCTGTGGCTATTGTAGCATAAGAAAGGGCAAAGTCAAGCATTTGCACAAATTCTTGAAATATCTGTTGACATCACATGGGAATCCGGGTAGAATAATTTCAGCAAATACCAGACAAGTTCATACTTCATCAAGAGTGGTGGAGGGAACGGCCCGATGATACCACGGCAACCTGCAGCGCAAGGTGCCAAATCCGTCGAACGAATCGAAAGATGAGGGAAAGCAAAAAGTTTTCGCACTCGACCGATTCGGCCGAGCGCTTTTTTTGTGCTCCCGCGAGAAAAGAAAGGAAAGAAGAATCATGGCAAAGCGTTTATTCACCTCCGAGTCCGTCACCGAAGGGCATCCCGACAAGATCTGCGACCAGATCTCCGACGCGGTGCTCGACGCCATTCTGGAAAAGGACCCCAACGGCCGTGTCGCCTGCGAGACGACCGTCTCCACCGGCCTTGTCCACATCATGGGCGAGATCACGACGAGCTGCTACGTTGACATCCCCAAGATCGCGCGTGAGGTCATCCGCTCGATTGGCTACGACCGCGCGAAATACGGCTTCGACTGCGACACCTGCGGCATCATCACCAACATCGACGAGCAGAGCGGCGACATCGCCATGGGCGTCGACAACTCCTATGAGAACAAGGAAAGCGGCGCGAGCGACCTCGACAACGGCGCAGGTGACCAGGGCATGATGTTCGGCTACGCCTGCGACGAAACGCCGGAGCTGATGCCGCTGGCCATCTCACTCTCGCACAAGATGGCCAAGCGCCTGACCGAGGTTCGCAAGCAGGGTCTTGTGGACTATCTGCGTCCCGACGGCAAGACGCAGGTCACAGTCGAATACGACGAAGCCGGCAAGCCCAAGCGCATCGACACCGTGGTCGTCTCCACGCAGCACGCGCCCGAGGCGGAGCTGGAGACCATCCGCCGCGATATGATCGAGCTGGTCATCAAGCCCACCATCCCCGCGGGCCTGCTCGACGGCGAAACGAAAATTTATGTCAACCCGACCGGCCGTTTCGTCATCGGCGGCCCGCAGGGCGACAGCGGTCTGACAGGCCGCAAGATCATCGTCGATACCTACGGCGGCAGCGCCCCGCACGGCGGCGGCTGCTTCTCCGGCAAGGACCCGACGAAGGTGGACCGTTCCGCCGCCTACGCCGCGCGCTGGATCGCCAAGAACATCGTCGCTGCCGGTCTTGCGTCGAAGTGCCAGGTGCAGCTCGCCTACGCCATCGGCGTGGCGCATCCCGTGAGCGTGCTCGTCGAGACCTTCGGCACCGGTACGGTCGCCGATACGAAGCTCGAGGAGGCCGTCGAGAAGGTCTTTGACCTGCGCCCGACCGCCATCATCCGCGACCTTGACCTGCGCCGCCCAATCTACCGTCAGCTCGCCGCCTACGGTCACATGGGCCGCGAGGAGCTGGGCGTCGCGTGGGAGAAGTGTGACCGCGTGGAGGCGCTCCGCGCCGCGCTGTAAGCCTCGCGCACAAGGAAATACCGTTTCTCCGAAGGGTCCCGCCGCGTACACGGCGGGACCCTTTTGCGTCCTGCGCCATAGACTGAAACGCAGGCGTATCGTCTGCGCTTCGGCGGCACACCGCCGAAAAATCAAGGAGGGTGATCGCTATCAATCGTTATCAGGGTAATTGCGGCAACAACTGCGGCTGCGACCAGCAGTGCTGCCCGCGTCCGTTCCCGCCTCCCCCGCCGCCTCCGTATCCGCCCTACGGCGTGATCGGGCCGACCGGTCCGCAGGGCGTGCAGGGCATTCAGGGCGTTCCCGGTCCCATCGGTCCCACGGGGCCGCAGGGCGTGCAGGGTCTGCAAGGCCCGCAAGGTCCTGCCGGTCCGGCGGGGCGCAGGGGAGCACAGGGTCCCACGGGTCCTGCCGGACCGCAGGGTCCGCAGGGCGCACAGGGGGCGCAGGGTCCCGATAGCCCGGCGCGACCGGCGCGGTCGGTGCTGCTGGCCCCGCCGGTGCTGTCGGTCCTGCCGGTCCCATCGGACCCACCGGGCCTACCGGCCCGCAGGGTCCTAGTCGGTGCTGACGGTCCGCAGGGGCCTGTCGGCCCCACCGGCCCTGCGGCGACGATCAGTCCCGCGGCGGCGGTCGCAGACACCACTGATCCCGGCAACACGGCGGCTCAGCTCAACGCGCTGCTCGCCAGTCTGCGCGCGGCGGGTCTGCTCGCCACCTGAGAGAAGAAAAGCAACGCGGCGCGGAAATTCCGCGCCGCCTACATAGCATGGGAGGGATATTCGCTTTGAAGGTATGCGTTTACGCCATCTGCAAAAATGAGTCGCAGTTCGTTGACCGCTTCATGGACTCGATGTCCGAGGCCGACTATGTCTGCGTGCTCGACACCGGCTCAAGCGACGACACAGTGGAGCGTCTGCGCGCACGCGGAGCCATCGTGGGCGAGACGGTCGTCTCGCCGTGGCGCTTCGACACGGCGCGGAACGAGTCGCTGGGGCTCATTCCCGCCGACGCGGACATCTGCTGCGCCATCGATCTCGACGAGCAGTTCCACCCCGGCTGGCGCGCCGCGCTGGAGCGCGCATGGCAGCCGGACACCACCCGCGCCCGCTACCGTTACACCTGGAGCTTCCGCCCCGACGGCAGCGAGGGCATGGTGTTCTGGGCGGATAAAATTCACAAAAACGGCTGCTATCGCTGGAAAAGCCCTGTGCATGAAACGCTCTTCTACACCGGCGCGGGCGCAGAGCACTTCGTGGACGCGGCCGGCGTGCAGCTCGACCATCACCCCGACGAAACGAAGTCCCGCGGGCAATACCTGCCGCTGCTGGAGCTGGCCGTTCGAGAGGACCCTCAGAACGACCGAAACTGCCACTACCTCGGGCGGGAGTATATGTTCCGCGGCGAGTGGCAGAAGGCCATTGAAACGCTCGCGCGGCACCTGACGCTGCCCTCCGCCGTCTGGGCGGACGAACGCTGCGCGTCGATGCGCTACATTGCCCGCTGCCTGCGCGCGCGCTTGAACAGGACACCGAGGCGGAGCGCTGGCTGCACCGCGCCGTCGCGGAGGCTCCGCACCTGCGCGAGCCGTACATGGACTACGCGCAGCTCCTCTACACGCAGGAGCGCTGGTACGGGCTGGTCGATGTGCTGCGCACCGCGCTTGCCATCACGGAGCGCCCGCGCACCTACATCTGCGAGGCGGACGCCTGGGGAAGTCTGCCCTACGACCTGCTCTCGCTGGCGTATGCCCACCTCGGCGACGCGGAAAACGCCGCCGATGCCTGCCGGAATGCCGTCGAGCGCTCGCCTCAGGAGGAGCGGCTGCGGAAGAATCTTGCCCTCTTTGAGCAAATGCGCGAGCGGTAACGCTCGCGCATTTCTTCGTTCTGTCTATTCCGTCTTTTTGTCCGCCGCAGGCCCGCTGTTCGGGTACTGCTTAGAGGAGTAGGGATTCTTGTTCTCCCGCGGCTCGTCGCGGCGGCTGCCGCAGTCGCTCGCCCAGCCGATGACGAGCATCCAAACGATCAGCCCGCCGATCCAGAGCGCGAGCGCGAGCCCCGCCCACCAGAGCGGCCAGCCGCGCCAACGGTGCAGCGCAAATAAAAGCGCCGCAGGGATGACGCCCTCCCAATTCAGCAGCAGATTGAGCAGCAGACAGAGGAAAAATCCGCCGCTGCGGCGGGTCCTTCGCATGGCTCACACTCCCTTCACGCGGATGCGGCAGACTTCGCTTTACAGATCCTCGCCGCAGTTGGGACAGCAGCTCGGCATCCAGCCGCAGACATTGTAAAGCCCGTACCCGCAGTGCGGGCAGCGGTAAAAGAAACATTTGAATAAGCGACACAGCGAGCACAGCTCCCGCTATCTTCGTGCTGAAAAAGCTGACCGCAATAGCCAGCACAAAGCCGACGATCAGCGCCTCAAGGCTTCGCTTGTGCTTCATGACCGTTTCCTCCTTTCTTTCTCTCCTCACGTATTGTGAGATCATTTTGATTTTACCATATCCGTCCGCTCCTTGCAAGCGCCGGGCTTGCTTTTTCCCGCGCGGTATGATACATTGTATTCACTTTTGAAATTTGGGAGCATCACGATGGAGCTTTGCGATTATTACCTCAAGTATATGAACGCGCTGTGCGAGGGTGCACTTGCCGCGCCCTCGGGCATTGCCCTCAGCGGCGAAACGCCCGAGGAGCGCGCGATGAGTCTCCAAGCCGCGCTCAAGGGCGTCAGCGTGCCGAACTTCGTGCGCCGCTGCGCCCGCGCTGCGGGCGACGCGCTGCCGGACGGCCTGCTCGACGGCTTCAACGAGGAGGACTTCGCCCGCGCGCTCTTCGCGCGCATGGCGCTCGGCGGCGCGCCGCAGGCGGAGGAGCCGCCCGCTCCCGCCGGGGAGGCGGACGAGCCGGCCCCCGATCCCGACGCGGGCAAGCACGCCTTCGAGGTGTTCTGCGACTGCCTGATGCTCGACGAAAACCTCATCGCCTACCTCATCGACGTGCTCAAGGCGAACGACCGCGCGGGCTTTTACAAGCTCTCGCAGGTCACGACGCATCTCGACCTCGACCCCGATGAATTTCTCTACTGGCTCGCCCACCGCGAGGACTACGCCGAGACGGACGAGGAACGCGCCTGCGCCGTCATTCTGGACGCCTGCCTCGACCGTCTGCGCGCGGAGGGGCAGATGGACGTCGCGGCGGCGCTGCTCTCCGGCGACCGCATGACCTTCGACGCCCTGCGCTGCGAGGCCCCCGAGCTGCGCCAGCTCCCCGTCGCAACCTATGTGTGGTTCGAGAAAAACTACCTCGACCGCGACTACCCGCTGCGCTTCGTCCTCAGGTGCAACGGCGTGCATTTCCCGATACATTGAAAAAGGAGCCTTGATATGACAGCGGCTGATATTTACCAAGCCCTCGGCGTGAGCGGGGAGGTCCTCGCCTACGGCGAAAAAATACTCGAAACGCTCTGCCCCCGCTTCGCGGAGATCGACGCGCGCGCGGAGATCAATCAGGCGAAGGTGCTCGCCGCGATGCAGAAGAACCGCGTCAACGCCACGCACTTCGCCGCCTCCACGGGCTACGGCTACGACGACGAGGGCCGCGACAATTTAGAGCGCGTCTACGCCGACGCCTTCCACACCGAGGCCGCGCTGGTTCGCCCGCAGATCACCTGCGGCACCCACGCGCTCGCCGTCGCGCTGAGCGCGAACCTGCTGCCCGGCGACGAGCTGCTCGCCATCTCCGGCAAGCCCTACGATACGCTCGAGGAGGTCATCGGCATCCGCCCCTCGCCCTGCTCGCTCGCCGAATACGGCGTAAGCTACCGGCAGGTCGATCTGCTCGACGACGGCAGCTTTGATCTTCCCGCCATCGCGCCGCCATCTCGGCGAAAACGGAAGCTCATCCACCATCCAGCGCTCCAAGGGCTACGCCACCGCGTCCGACGCTCTCGGTCGCGCAGATCGGCGAGGCCATCGCTGTTCTGCCGCGCGGTCAAAGCCCGATGTAACGATCATGGTCGATAACTGCTACGGCGAGTTTGTCGAGACGATCGAACCGTCGACCTCGGCGCGGACATGATCGTCGGCTCGCTCATCAAGAAACCCCGGCGGCGGCCTTGCGCCCATCGGCGGGTACATCGCCGGTACGCAAAAGATCTGCGTGGACCGCTGCGCCTACCGCCTGAGCGCCCCCGGCTCGGGCAGGAGGTCGGCGCGAACCTCGGGCTCATGCCGGCATTTTATCAGGGCTTCTTCCTCGCGCCGACCGTGACGGCCGGCGCGCTCAAGGGCGCGGTGTTCGCGGCGAACGTCTACGAGCGGCTGGGCTTTCCTGCATCCCCGAACGCGGCGGAGCCGCGGCACGACATCATCCATGCGTGGAGCTCGGCTCGCCGGAGCGGATGGTTGCCTTCTGCAAAAAGGGCATTCAGGCGGCCGCACCCGTGGACAGCTATGTGGACCCCCTCGGCGATGCCCGGCTACGACTCGCAGGTCATCATGGCCGCCGGCGCGTTCGTGCAGGGCTGCGTCCATTGAGTTGTCGGCCGACGGCCCATCCGTCCGCCGCCCTACGCGGTGTATTACCAGGGCGGCCTGACATGGTATCACGCCAAACTCGGCGTGCTGCTCTCGCTGCAAAAAGCTTGACGCAGGGCTGGTCACACTGCCCTGACTCTATATTGTCAGGACTTTATGCTGATCGAAGGACTCCCCTCACCAACCGTCATTTCCGGCGCAGACCCCGCCGGAGACTGTCCGTTTTTTGATCTCAAAAATACTGACAGATATAAAGGAGGTTTTGACAATTCTATATGTGGTTCTGGCTTTCTCTGTCGCCCTGCTCTGCTGGAGCGGCAGCGACCTCTTTTTCAAAATCGGCTGCCGCGACGAGGGACGACCGTCTCAGCCATCTGAAAATAGTCATGGCAAAGTCGGCGTCGTCATGGGTCTGCATCGGCGTATGAGATCTTCATCGGCGGGACGGAGAATCAGCTTTTATCATCCTCACCTATCTGCCCGTCTCCCTGCTCTACATCATCTCGATGACGCTCGGCTATCTGGGGCTGCGGTACATTGAGCTGTCCGTCTCGTCGCCCATCTGCAATTCCTCCGGCGCGCTCGTCGCCGTGATGACGCTTTGTGTTCCTCGGCGGCGAGGATTATTCCCCGCTTGCCATCTTCGCCGTGCTGCTCGTGTGCGTCGGCGCCATCGGCATCTCGGCGTGGTGGACGCGACCGAGGACCCCGAGCTGCGCGCGGCGCGTCAGGCCGAGGGCAACCGCAAGTACGCCAAGAGCTTTCTTGCCCTCGCGCTGCCGGTGGCCTACTGCCTGCTCGACGCGGCGGGCACCTTTGCGGACAACCGCGTGCTCGAAACGCTGACCGCGCAGGCCATTGACAGCGGCAGGTTTGCCACACTGGACGAATGCGCCAAGCAAGCGGCAGCCTCCGCCAACTGTGCCTATGAGCTGACCTTCCTCTTTGCCGCCGTGGTGTGCTTCGTCTACGTCGTGCTGATCCGTAGGGACCGCCTTATTCCCAAAAGGGAGGCGCCGAAGTACCTCGGCGCGGTCTGCGAGACCGCGGGCCAATTTGCCTACATCTATGCCATCGCGGATACCGAGCACCTTGCCATGTCCGCGCCCATCATCAGCTCCTACTGCGCGGCGAGCGTGCTGTGGAGCCGCCTGTTCCTCAGGAAAAGCTCTCGTGGAAGCACTACGCGATGATCGCTCTCGTGGTCATCGGCATCGCCATCATGGGCGTGTTCGACGTATAAAGAAAACAAAAGGACGGCGCGCCGTCCTTTTTCTATTCCTCGATGGGCACGTCGATGATATTCACGCCGCGGCGCAGGGCGTATTCGATGGTGTAGCGCGTGCCGCCGGGCAGGCCGTCGTGCACAGCGATGAGCAGGTCGGAATGGTCGACCATGTAGCGGTTGCGCCGCTGCATACACTCGCGCGTATAGCGTTCCTGCACCATTGTTTCATAGTCGCACTGCTCCAGAATCCGGCGGTAACGCTCGCGCTGCGCCGCGCTCCAGCCGTCCGCCTGCGTCGGGCAGGGGATCGCCGCCTCGAGCGTCACCTCGCTGTGGCGCTCGCGCAGCGCCAGCACCGCCTCGGCGCAGTAGAGGTCGCAGCCCTCCGCCATGCCGCAGATAAAGTGCGTGTAGCCGTCCTCTACGGCCCGGGCGATCACCTCGCGCAGCCGCGCCTTGAGCCGCAGGCAGCGTTCGTCGCTCTCGTCCGTCCCCCACGGCAGCTTCGCCGGGCGGTGGCCCGTGAAGCAGCAGCTCACCGGTTTTCCGCGCACACGCATTCCTCCCCTCGTCGTTTATCCTTTATTATAGAACATTCGTTTTTATTTGTAAAGTGTTGTTTTTCCTCTTGCATTTTTTCCAGCGCTGTGCTATGCTTTAACCAAACTTGAAATACAGGTCTTCGAGGCGGGGTGAAATTCCCCACCGGCGGTATAGTCCGCAAGCGGCAATTTTTGCCGCACGATCCGGTGCGATTCCGGAACCGACGGTCACAGTCCGGATGAGAGAAGATGTGCTGCGCGCTGTTACCACGCAATTTCCTCGCTCTTTTTGCGTCATGCACCTTGGAAGACTCGTTCTTTCAAGGAAAATGAACAAAAGGAGTGTTTTTTCATGTCCGAACCCAACGTCAACGCCATCCCCTCCGCCCGCGCCACGGGCGGGCCGCAGCCGCACGCATAAGGTAACGGTTACCGCCATGCTCTCGGCCGTCGCCTTTGTGCTCATGTTCATCGAATTCCCCATCCCCGCGCTCATCCCCGCCTTCGTCAAGCTCGACATCTCCGACCTTCCCGAGCTGCTCGCCGCGTTTTCGCTCGGCCCCGTCTACGGCGTGGTGGTGGCCTTTCTGAAGAACCTGCTCTTCGCCGTGCTGCACGGCACCTCGTCCGCCTACGTCGGCGAGCTGTTCAACTTCCTCATGGGGTCGGTGTTCGCCTTCTCCGCCGGCTTTGTCTACCAGCGCAACAAGTCCCGCCGGGGCGCGCTGCTCGGCGCGGTCATCGGCACGCTGCTCATGGCGGTGCTCTCCGTTCCGCTGAACTACTTCGTGGTCTACCCCGCCTACGTCGTGTGCTATCACCTGCCGCTCGAGACCATCATCGGGATGTACCAGGCCATCCGTCCCTCGGTCGACGGTCTGCTCGAATGTCTGCTCGTGTTCAATATGCCCTTCACATTTTTCAAAAGGGCCTGCTCGACGTGGCGCTGTGCTTTTTTTGATCTACAAGCCGCTCTCCCCCTGCTGCACAAGTAAAAAGGCTCTCTCGGGCGGTCTGCCAAGGCAGGCCGCCCTTTTTATGCAAACAGCCGAAAATTTACAGAAATTTTGTGCAAAAACGTTGGGTATCTGCAACATTGACGATTTGCTCCCGCAAGACTATAATTCACTCATTCAATCCAATAAAGCGAAATGCAACGATCGATACAAGTACCATGCGCCATTCGGTCACAGCGAGTCGGGGACAGTGGGAGCCCGATACACAGAGGCCATGCGAATAACACTCGGGAGCAGCGATCTGAACGGCTTCGGCCCCGGTAGGAAAGACGCGGTGTGCGGCGTTAAGGCACAGGGGTTTGTTGGAACCCCGCAAAGGGGCCGGTCCTGGATCGGCAAATTAGGTGGCACCACGGATACGCAGCGATTCGTCCTAAAATTTACAGGACGTCGCTGCTTTATTTTATCTGGAGGTGCTTTTTATGTGCGCTATCATCGGTTTTGATTCCCCCACCCTGACGGAGCAGGAGATCCGTCCTTACTTTGACCGCACCATTTCCCCGCGGTCCCGACATGAGCCGGATGGAAAAGGCCGGCCGCGGTATGCTCGGCTTCCACCGCCTTGCCATCATGGGCCTGCACGAGGAGGGGATGCAGCCCTTCCACCTCGGCGGCGACATGGCGGTTTGCAACGGCGAGCTGTACGGCTTCCGTCCGCTCAAAAAGGAGCTGGAGACCAAAGGGCTACACCTTCGCGTCCGAGTCCGACTGCGAGCTCATTCTCCCCCTCTACCGCGAGTACGGCGTGGAGATGTTCGCCAAGCTCGATGCCGAGTTTGCCATGATCATTTATGACGCCAAGGCCGACCGTCTCGTCGCCGCGCGCGACCCCATCGGCATCCGTCCGCTCTTCTACGGCTATCTCGCCGACGGCGGCATCCTCTTCGCCAGCGAGGCGAAGAACCTCGTCGGTCTGTGCGAGCACATCATGCCCTTCCCGCCGGGCCACTACTACGCCGACGGCAAATTCGTCCGCTACGCCGACCTCACCACGGTGACGGAATACTCCAGGGACGATCTGGACACTGTGTGCAAAAAGATCCGTGAGAAGCTCATCGCGGGCGTGGAAAAGCGGCTCGACGCCGACGCGCCGCTCGGCTTCCTGCTCTCCGGCGGTCTGGATTCCAGCCTTGTCTGTGCCATCTCCGCCAAGCTCCTCGGCAAGAGGATCCGCACTTTTGCCATCGGCATGGACCTTGACCCCATCGACCTCAAGTACGCCCGCGAGGTCGCCGACTTCATCGGCGCCGAGCACACCGAGGTCATCATGACGCGCGAGCAGGTGCTTGCCTCGCTCGAAGAGGTCGTGGCCATGCTCGGCACTTACGACATCACCACCATCCGCGCGAGCATGGGCATGTACCTGTGCTGCAAGGCCATCCACGAGCAGACCGACGTGCGCGTGCTTATGACAGGCGAGATCTCCGACGAGCTCTTCGGCTACAAGTACACGGACTTCGCGCCCTCGCCCGAGGCCTTCCAGCAGGAGGCCAAAAAGCGCGTGGACGAGCTGTATATGTACGACGTGCTCCGCGCCGACCGCTGCATCACGGTCAACTCCATCGAGGCGCGCGTGCCGTTCGGCGACCTCGATTTCGTCAAGTACGTCATGAGCATTGATCCCAAGCTCAAGGTCAACAGCTACCACATGGGCAAGTACCTGCTGCGCGAGGCGTTCGCCGCCGACCGCATCCTGCCCGAGGATATCCTCTGGCGGCAGAAGGCCGCCTTCTCCGACGCCGTCGGTCACTCGATGGTGGACGATCTCAAGGAATACGCCGAGAGCCTGTACACCGACGAGGAGTACGAGGAAAAGCGGAAGCAGTATTCCTTTGCGACGCCGTTCACGAAGGAGAGCCTGCTCTACCGCGAGCTGTTCGAGAAGTATTACCCCGGGCAGGCCGAGATGGTCAAGGACTTCTGGATGCCGAACAAGGACTGGGAGGGCTGCGACGTCAAGGACCCCTCCGCCCGCGTGCTCTCCAACTACGGCGCAAGCGGCGTGTGAGCTATACGGATTCAACAGGAAGAGGCCGCCCCGGGGCGGTCTCTTTTCATTTGAGAGAAAAGCGCGCGGCATTGACATTCCCCCCGCCGCGCCTATAATCAAGTTCTATTTTTTCCTGAAAGAGGCCGCCTATGAAATACGTCAAGCAATTCGGCATCATTCTCCTCATTTCCTTTGCCGGAGAAGCGCTCAACTACCTGCTCCCCCTCCCCGTGCCCGCCAGCATCTACGGGCTGGTGCTGATGTTCCTGTGCCTGCAGCTGCGCGTCTTCCGTCTGGAGGACGTGCGCGATACGGCGCTCTTTCTCATCGGATCATGCCGCTGATGTTCATTCCCGCGGCCACCGGACTGATGACCTCATGGGGCATCATCCGCGCGAAGCTCTTCGCCCTATCTCGCCATCGCCGTTATCACGACCGTGCTGGTCATGGTCGTTTCGGGCGTCACGTCAAAGCTTCCTGCGCCGCGGCAAGGAGGTATGAGCATGGAATTTTTTTGAACACTCCGTCTTTTTTTCGGCGTTTCGCTCAGCCTGCTTGCCTACGGGCTCGGCGTGGTGCTGCAAAAAGCGCTTCCGTCTGGCGCTCTTCAATCCCCTGCTTTCCTCTCTGTCATCGTCACGATCCTTGTGCTCGTCACCGCGCACATCGATTACGAGGTGTATTACGCCGGGGCGAAGTACTCAGCTACCTGCTCACGTGCGGCGACCGTGTGCCTCGCCGTCCCGCTCTATGAAAATTCGCATTGCTGCGCAGCAGCTGGAGGCCATTCTCGCCGGTATCTCTCGGGCGTGCTCACCACGCTGTGCAGCGTGCTGGCACTGAGCCTCGCCTTCCGCCTTTCGCATGAGGAGTACGTCACGCTCCTGCCGAAGTCCATCACGACCGCCATCGGCATGGGCGTCTCTGAGGAGGGCGGCTATGTGACGCTGACCGTCGCCATGATCATCATTATCCTCGGCAACGTCATCGCCGTCGCCGTCTGCCGCGTGTTCCGCATCACCGAGCCAATCGCCAAAGGGCGTGGCCATCGGCTCCGCCGCGCACACGGCGAGGCCATCGAGATCGGCGAGGTGGAGGGTGCGATGAGCGGCCTCCATCGTCGTGGCCGGACTGCTGACCGTGGTCGGCGCCTCAGTATTCGCCAACTTCCTGTGAAGAAAGAGTCCCTGTCCGCACGGACAGGGGACTCCTGCTGCTTTACAGGAAGATCTTATCCTCGGCGCGGCGGGTGTAGTCGCGCTCGAGCATCGCCTTGTGGGAGAGGAACGCCTCGTCGTCGAAATACTTCGCGCCCGTCGGGCAGTTCCGCACGCAGGAATGGCACTTGATGCACACGCCCGTGACCTCGGCGGGATCCTCGCGGCTGATGCTGCCCATCGGGCAGAGCGCCGCGCACACGCCGCAGCCGGTGCATTTGCTCCGGTCGGTCTGCGGCTTGGCCTTTGAGGAAGTTTTTCGGCTCGCCGTCCAGTCGAGGGACGGTAGTAGGGCGCGTCCGCGTCGCCGTCGACCTGAACAGGCGCGGGGATCTCGGTCATTTTGCCGAGCTTTGTCACGACCGCCGCGCCGAGCTGCGCGAGCACGGTCATGTCCTCGCGGTCGGGACGGCCCGCAGCCAGCGTATCCGAAAAGGCGTGCTGGCAGGCGAACGCGCAAAGCGGCGGCGATGGTGTGAAGCCCGCATTCTCCAGACTCGCGCACAGCTCGGCGAGGGGTTGTCAAAGCTGCGGTTGCCGAAGGTCACGACCGGCACGGCAAGCGCGCCGTTTCCGGTAAAGACCGGTCTGCACAAAGGGCAGGAGCTTGTTGGGCACCTTGCCGGCGTAGGTCGGCGTGCCGAAGATCACGAGGTCCTTGTCCGTGAAAGGCATAGGGTCTCCTCCCGCGCGGCAGGCAGGGTGAAGTCGACGGTCTCGAGCGGCAGCTCCAGCGTCTGCGCAATGGCGTTTGCCAGGGTGGTGACGACCTTTGCGGGTCCTTCCGGTAGCGCTGAAATAGACGGCGTAAACGGTTTTGATCTCCATGATGCGTCCTTCTCTCTTCATTTTTATATAACTCTCAGAGGGAAAAATCCTCCGGCGAGTGCGCTTTGGGATCGAGCGAGGCGGGCCGCGGCGGCACGCGGCGCAGAGGGTCGTAGCGGAAGTGGCGGCAGTGGTCGCTGCCGTCCACCACGCCCCTGCGTGAGCAGGCGACCTCGCGCTCGTTCACCGCAGAGCCGTGGGCGCAGTAGGCACAGCGCGGCTCAATGTCCTTGCGGAACGGATTTCTCATGTCCTCTCTCCCCTTTTTCTTTCTTTTTATTATAGGCTCAAAAGGTCGATCGCGCCGTCCTTCATCACGGCGCGCAGCTGCGTGACGGGGTGGTCGTAGGAGTCGATGATGCGCGTGGCGATGACGTCCTCCAGCTCCTTCTGGATGGTGCGGCGCAGGTTGCGCGCGCCGTAGGTGAGCGAGTAAGACTTATTCGCCAGATATGCGGCGACGGCATCGTCGTAGGTGAAGGTGAAGCCCTTCTCCTTCAGGCTGGCCGCCAGCTCGTCGAGCATGATGCGGGCGATGGCGACGAAGTTCTTCTCGTCGAGGCGATTGAAGCAGATGATCTCGTCCACGCGGTTGATGAACTCGGGACGCAGGAACTCGCCGAGCGCCTTCATCGTGCGCTCGCGGTTCTGCTCGCTGACGCTGCGGCCGAAGCCGACGCTGCCCTCCCTTGCGGTCGCTGCCGGCGTTGGAGGTCATGACGATGACGGTGTTTTCAAAGTTGACCTTGCGGCCGTGCGCGTCGGTCACCTCGCCGTCGTCGAGAATTTGCAGCAGGACGTTCAGCACATCCGGATGCGCCTTCTCGATCTCGTCGAAGAGAATGACGGCGTAGGGCTTGCGGCGGATCTTTTCGGTCAGCTGACCGGCCTCGTCGTAGCCGACGTAGCCCGGAGGGGAGCCGACGAGACGCGAGACGGAGTGCTTCTCCATAAATTCCGACATATCGAGACGAATGAGCGAGTCGGGCGAATCGAAAAGGTCGGCGGCAAGCTGCTTGACCAGCTCCGTCTTGCCCACGCCGGTGGGGCCGACGAAAATGAAGCTCACGGGCTTGTGCTTCGGGCTGATGCCCACGCGCCCGCGGCGAATGGCCGCAGCGACCGCGTCCACGGCCTCGTCCTGCCCGATGATGTGCTTTTTCAGGCGGTCGGCCAGCTCGCTCAGGCGCTTGAACTCGGCCTCGCGGATGCGGCTGGCGGGTATTTTCGTCCACAGCTCGATCACGCGGGCAAGATTGTCCATCGTCAGCTCGGGATCGCCCTGCGCGCAGAGACCGTCCAGCTCGCTCTGCGCCTGAAGCTCCAGACTTTTCAGCTCAGCCAGACGCTCGAAGTCGGGATTCTCGGTCTCCGCCTCGAGCAGCTCGCGCTCCTTGGCGTAATCGTCCAGCTCGCGGCGCAGCTCCATGCGGCGGTTGATGTTCTTGTCGTGCAGGTTCATATCCGAGCACGCCTCGTCGATCAGGTCGATGGCCTTATCCGGCAGGAAACGGTCGGTAATGTAGCGTTCGGAGAGCAGAACGGCCTGGCGCAGGATACCGTCGGGAATTTTCACGCCGTGGAAGGACTCGTAGTAGTGGGCGATGCCCTTGAGAATTTTGAGCGTATCCTCCATGCTCGGCTCGTTGACCGTGACGGGCTGGAAGCGGCGCTCGAGCGCGGAGTCCTTCTCGATGTGCTTGCGGTACTCGTTGAAGGTCGTCGCGCCGATGACCTGAATTTCGCCGCGCGAGAGGGCGGGCTTCAAAATATTGGCGGCGTTCATGCTGCCCTCGGCGTCGCCCGCGCCGACGATGTTATGCACCTCGTCGATGACGAGAATGATATTGCCGAGCTTGCGAATTTCCTCAATAAGACCCTTCATGCGGCTCTCGAACTGGCCGCGGAACTGCGTGCCGGCGACGAGCGCGGTGAGGTCAAGGAGATAGACCTCCTTGCTGCGGAGCTTGAAGGGCACCTCACCCGCGGCGATGCGCTGGGCAAGCCCTCGGCGATGGCCGTCTTGCCGACGCCCGGCTCGCCGATGAGGCAGGGGTTGTTCTTCTGGCGGCGGTTGAGAATCTGAACGACGCGCTCGATCTCCTCGTCGCGGCCGATCACCGCGTCGAGCTTGCCGTCGCGGGCGCGCTGGGAGAGGTTGATGCAATAGCTGTCAAGAAATTTATGCTTGGCGGCCTTGTCGTTCTTCTTGCCGCGCTCGGCGCGGGGCCGTCCGCCGCGCCGTCCGCAGGCGCGGGCGCGTCGCCGTTCTGCCCGCCGAAAAGGCGGCCGGCGGAGGAAGGGAAGGTCGCGGTCTTGCCGTCCTCCTCGTCGTCGCCGTCGGGCGCGTCGATGCCCTCAAGGTTTTCGGCGCCGCCGAAAGCGCTCATCATCTCGTTGGAGATGTTGTCAAGGTCCTCGTCGGTGATGCCCATGCGCTGCATCATCTCGTTCACCTGCGGCAAGCCGAGATTCTTGGCGCACTTGAGGCAAAGGCCCTCGTTGATATTTTTACCGTTCTCCATGCGGGTGATGAAGACAACGGCAACGTTCTTTTTACATCTGGAGCAAAGTTGTGGCTGCATAGTGGGAAACCTCCGTTATGTGAGAGATGCGATGATGGATCGCGGGGTGTTGTTCAGAAACCACGCGAGCAGGTGCGTGCCCGCCGCATGGTCCGCAAACCACGTCACGCCGAGGCGCGGCGCGAGGAATACAATGAGAAAAATAAGCAGCGCGCCTTCCATGAGCGAGAGCCGCGCCGCCGAGGCCGTTGAGCTGCGCGAGCACCGGCAGCGAAAAGGCGGTCGAGCCCGTGCGTGAGCAGACGGAGCAGCAGCATCAGCGCAAGGAAGAACGCGAGGAACAGCGCGGCCTGCACGATGGTCTTGACGAGCAGGTACGCCGCCCGCTCCGCCGCGGAAACGGCGGAATCGGTCACGCTCTTCGTCACGCCGTCGATGGCGTCGTCGGAGACACCGAAGCGCTTGAGCGTGTCGAGCGCTTCGCCGAGCAGATCGCTCAGCTCGTCCGGGCAGCAGTCCGCTCCGGCGCTTAGGTCGCCGTCCTCCGCGGCCAGCGCGTCGGACGGAATATCGCGCTCAAACTGCTCGAGCACTTTCTCCTCCACCTTGGGGTAGACGAGGTCGGTGACCGGCTCGACGAACATCGCGGTGAGCAGCGTCGCGCCGATGAGCGCGACCACCACGCTCACGAGCGCCATCAGGCTGCGGATGAGGCCCTTGCGCGCGCCGAGGAGCGCGAACAATGCCAGCACGGCAGCTAGGACGAGATCAATGATAAGTGCATTATCCATGCTTTTCACTTACCTTTCAAGTGAAACATTTTTCTACTGTCGCTGTAAATCTTTCAAAGAGCCAAACCGTGCTGCGAGCCGAGCAGCACCGCCGGCCGTCGGCGCGCATCCGCACGCCGCGCGCGTACTGCGTCGGCGAAGCGAGGCATATTCAGCGAGGTCGGAGGTGTAGATGACCAGCTCGTCGCTGTAAAGCACGGCGAGGTACTTGCCCGCCGCGGAAATGTCCAGCACGTCGCGCTGCGTGTCGAGCGAGGCGATAAACTTTGCCCTCCGCGCCGACGGTGACGAGCTTTGCCCGCGCTGCCGGAGCGGTTGCGAGCACCGAGCGCGCCGAAATCCGCTGTCCCGCCGGAGGCGTGCTGCCGCGCAGATAGGGATAAGCGTAGTCCGGCCAGGATCCGCCGAGCGAACCGTCGCCGCTGAGGCGCGAAAAGCGATCGTCCGTCACGGCGACAGCGTGCCGCCGAAGCTCGAGACTCGTAGAGCAGCGAATCGTCCAGCACGCAGGCGGAGACCGCCGTCTCCTGATCGAGAGCGTAGCGGCGGATCGTACTGACGAACATGGCGTCCTCCGAGCCGAGCGTCGCGACGCGACGTGCTTGCCGCCCGCGCTCCGTCACGCAGGCGTCGATCATGTAGCGGTTCGAGGAATTGAAGGTGAACACGGCGTCTCCCGAGGCGTTTGTAGACCGAGAACGGAGGACTTGTAGCCGCTCTTGTCCGTCACGAGCGCCAGCATATCGGAGGAGTTGAGCTTCGCCGAAATAATGCCGTTTTCCGTCTCGGTACTCAGATCGCGCACAAGGCCCCTTTCACCGAGGATATAGAGCGTCGTGCCGCCGACGTCGTAGACCGCGGCGGTGCGGCCGCCGAGGGCGATGGCGGGCGAATCGAGCTTGACCTCCTGCGCGTAGACCTCGCTGCCGTCGTCGGCGAGCACGCTCACGCGCGTGGTGGAAACGACCAGCAGGCGGTCGCCGAGGAGGGCGAAGCGGTTCGTGCGGTCGTTGTCGTAATCATAGGTGTTCTCGCCCGCGGCGTCGGTCTTATCATAGCTCAGCGCGCGGCGGAGGCTGTCGAAATTCGACAGGTCCCCAGATACGCCGCGGCGAGCACCGCTCCCAGCACGACCGCGAGCACCGCCACCAGCACCAGCATACGGTGGAACGTGCCGCGGCGCGGCGGCGCGGCGCGGTCCGCGCGCAGATCCCTCGCGCGAGAGCTTATCCTTGTCAGTCATTGAGCCGATCATCCTCATACCAAAGTCTGGTCATGTACAGATCCCCGGCGGCACCGTGGGGCCGGCGAGCGTGCGGTCGCCGGAGTCGAGTATTTTTGGGAATGTCCTCCGCCGTGAGCTTGCCCTCGGCGGCGTAGCACCGTGCCGGTGATGGCGCGCACCATGTTGTAGAGAAAGCCGTCCGCGCAGACCTTGAGCTCCAGAAGCTCGCCGCGGCGCGTCACGCGCAGTAGTGCACGGTGCGGACGGTGGTCTTCGTCTCCGTGCCGACCGAGCGCACGGCGCTGAAATCGTGCGTGCCCTCAAACGCCCGCGCCGCCGCGTCCATCACGGCCTCGTCGAGCTTCTTGGGATAGAAGTACGCACGGTTCACATAAAACGGGTTCTTGATGCGCGAATTGTAGATGCGGTAGGTGTATTCTTTCTTCAGACACGAGCCGATGGCGTTGAAATCGTCCGCCACCTCCAGCGCCTCGCGCACCACGATGTCCTCGGGCGTGTGGGTGTTGACGGCGAAGGCAGGCGGTCGATGGGGATGCGGGAGCTCGTGCGGAAATTCGCAACATAGCGCTCGGCGTGAACGCCCGCGTCCGTGCGGCCGACGCCGGTGAGCCTGACCCTCTCGCCAGCAGACCATCGAAAGGCCGCGCTGGAGCGTCTCGCACGCTCGCCTCGTCATTCGCTGCATCTGCCAGCCGTGATAGGCCGTGCCGTTATACATCAATTTTAGCGCAATGTTACGCATGATTCGTGTCCTTTTTTTTGAATTTTAGAAAAACTTTTAAAATAGATTTTGATTATCTTTTTCATATCTTCTTAAATGTCCGCAAAACCTTATTTTATCAGCTTTACGGGCATTTTCTCTTTCGGTGATACTTCCAAACCGCCACGTTTTTATCCCTTTTTCTCACGGTCAGTCGTGAAGTACTTAAATATCGTGTGGTAAAACTTTGAGCTACCATGCTC